>Ga0129313_1001388_pt1 | contig 15427 bp, 14 predicted proteins | sample O1105metagenome_FD_94436 | JGI IMG/M metagenome (GOLD analysis project Ga0129313, IMG submission 94436) | Orangutan group fecal microbial communities from fecal samples from Wisconsin, USA - O1105 metagenome | ecosystem: Host-associated > Mammals > Digestive system > Large intestine > Fecal... | reverse complement strand
ATATTTTAACTCTGATTTTGAGGATTTCATATACAAGATCAATATTTTTTTCTTTCACGTGGAATTTAATCCTGCAAAGTAGAATTTACCTTTGCAAGGTGGATTTTACTTTTTCAATTCACCGAAATTTTTATTTTTCTTTTCCTTGTAAAAGACACGCATTTTTGCCCTTTTTTCAGCAGAAATACGTGCCACCTACTCTAATCCAGATAATGAATCGAAAACTCTGTATTCCCGTCCTGATCCATCTCCATAATGATATAACTGCCTTTTCTGCCTTCCTGCCGTGGAAATGACAGACTGCCCGGATTCAGCACTGTAATATCCCCAAACTTTTTCAGATACGGTCTGTGTGTGTGCCCAAACATCACGATATCTGCATTTCTCGATCTTCCCTCATCCAGGATCCGCTCTACACCAAGAGACACGGAATACTGGTGTCCATGTGCCATAAATGCTTTTTTCTTGCCAAAATAGATCTCCATCTCACGAAGATTTCGCGAAAAGAAATCATTGTTCCCTGCCAGGATATATGCCGGGCATCCACAGAATGCCTCAATATAGTCTTCTCCACCCTCTGTATCCCCGAGATGAACCAGATAATCGATCTTTCCAGCTTCCATGATTGCCCGGTCAAATGCAGTATGTCTTCCATGTGTATCACTAATGATCAATACTCTCATAACTTTTTCTCCATGATCTGTCTCATCATCCGAAGTGCTTCTCCTCTGTGGCTTAGTTCATTCTTCTTTTCCGGTGCAAGCTCTGCCGAGGTGCAACCGTATTCCGGCAGGAAAAAGATCGGATCATAGCCAAATCCATTTGCTCCGGCGATTTCGTAACCAATACATCCTTCCATCGTTCCACGGACAACCTCTTTGTCCCCGTTCGGAAATACTGCTGCCACCGCACAGACAAACCTTGCTGTACGCTGCTTGTCCGGTACGCCCTTCATTCTTGAAAGCAGGAGGCTGTTCTTGATATCATACGAAGTATCGGTTCCTGCATAACGTGCAGAATAGATTCCCGGCTCTTTATTCAGATAATCGATCTCAAGTCCGGAATCATCTGCCAGCACAATCGCATCCATCTCCTTCACTTCCGGCAATTCTGCGATCGCCGAGGCTTTGATCATTGCATTTTCCTCAAATGATTTCCCATCCTCTACGATATCAATATCAATTCCGGCTTCCTTCATAGAAAGGATCTCCATCCCCAAATCCTGCAGGATCTGACGGATCTCGATCATTTTATTCTTATTCCCTGTTGCAAAAATAATTTTCATCTGTAAATTCTTCTTTCTTTTACTGTCTCGGTTCTCTTGGGCGTTTCGGTGGCTTCGGACCTAAGAACTGATAGAAATAGGTCTTCAGCATACCGTTATATATCTTCCGGTTCTTATCTGCTTTTCTTCCGAAATAACGCTCTGCATCCTCGTAACTGGTGATCATATATGCAGACCAGCTGTCCAGCTTTTTAAAACTCTCACCAAATTCTCTGTATAACTGCGGCAGATCCTTTTTATCTTCCAGTCGCTCGCCATACGGCGGATTGGTAATGATAAAGCCATACTTCTTCGGATGGCTTAAGTCTTTTACCGCTCTCTCCTGAAAATGGATCAGATGGTCAACGCCTGCATCTTTGGCATTCTGCCTTGCTGCTTTTACTGCCTCCGGATTCAGGTCATATCCCTGAATATCAACCTGTACCTCCCGGTCAATCACATCATTTGCCTCATCCATCGCATCATACCATGCTTTTTTCGGAATCAGGTTCACCCATTCTTCTGCTGTAAAGGAACGGTTCATACCCGGTGCAATATTGGCTGCCATCATAGCCGCTTCAATTGGAAATGTTCCACTTCCGCAGAAAGGGTCTACCAGGATCCGGTCCTTGTGCCACGGTGTCAGCATGATCAGTGCGGATGCCAGTGTCTCTGTGATCGGTGCCTTTACGGTCATCTGACGATAACCTCTCTTATGTAACGATACGCCGGAGGTATCAATTCCGATCGTCACGATATCTTTCATCAGAAATACACGGATCGGGTAAGCCGGTCCATCCTCCTGGAACCATTCTATCCCGTAGATCCGTCTCAGCCTTTCTACCATAGCTTTTTTCATGATCGACTGAATATCTGACGGGCTGAACAGTTTACTCTTTACAGATGCAGCCTTCGTCACCCAGAACTTTCCGTTCTTCGGAATATAATTCTCCCACGGAAGTACTCTTGTTTTCTCAAATAATTCATCAAATGTCTCTGCTTTAAATGAACCAACCTTAAGAAGGATTCTCTCTGCTGTCCGTAGGAACACGTTCGCATCGCAAATCGCCTGTGCATCTCCCCAGAAGCATACTCTTCCGTCTTCTACTGTTGATATCTCATATCCTAAATCCAGCACTTCCCGCTTCAGAACAGCTTCCATTCCGAAATGGCAGGGTGCTATCAGCTCCATCTTTTCCATTCTTATTCCTTTCTCTACTCCACAATCTGTTATAAACTATATTACGTTTTCTGTCTGCCTTTTGTCAAGGGGCGTAGCTCGCGAAAAAGCAGCGGTTTGGATTCCGCTGCTTTTCCCCTCTTAACTGTTTTGCACTTTTTAATACTTGTCACTTTCGTTATGGCAGGACTTTGAGCTGTCATATGCATTACGATCTGATTCATATGCATTCTTTGCATTCCGGTTAGTCATATTCTTGCCGGATGCATTTTTATTGCCTGAATTTTTATTTGACTGGTTCTTGCCGGATGCATTTTCATCATACGCATTCTTGTTGGATCCATATGAATTTTTGTTTGTACTGTTTTCTGAAGCATTATAATTTTTTGCCATTGATAATTCCTCCTGACATTTTTTTGTACAAACATAGTATCTATCCTTTTCGTATTTTTATACATTTTTATTTTTTTCTTGATTTTTAAATCGGTTTATATTATACTTTGTCGTGTAGAGATTTATTTTCTACAACCCCTTATTAATTATTTATACTCCCCTCAAACGCTCGATAGCTCCCCTATCGGGCGTTTAACGTTATATAGACAGATTCTTTTCATGTACTTGAACCTAACATATAGAACATATAACCAAAAAGCCGGAGATATAAGCTTCTTTCCATTGCAGAAGAATCTTATACCTCCGGTTTTTTTAATTACCATCGCCTTCTCAGCATTCTGACCAGCAGTATGATCACCAGAAGAGGGATCAGTACCGGTGCGATCAGGCTTACAATCCCGCTTATCACTGCAAAGATCACAACGATCACAGCCACAACCACAAGAATCAGCAGAAGTTTCTTCCACCAGCTATCCAGGCTCCACACATGGATATTGCTGCTTCCTTCTGTGCTGCTGTTGTCTCTGTAGGTCCTTCCATCCGAATCATAGATCACATCTTCTACACTTTCTTCTCCCTGCGCATCCACGATCGTTTTCGCAAGAATCCACGGATCTCCAAGTTCCGCCAGTACCTCACTCTCCGTTCTTCCTTTTCTGATCTCATCATCAATATACTGACTATAGTAGTTCAGATTCTCCTGCAACACCTGTGGTGTCACACCGGAAGAAAGTTCAATTCTCAGTTTTTCAAGGAACTCTGCTTTCGTCATCTTTCTTTCTCCTCTATTCTCATCATTTCATTGTTTATAATTATATTCCGATACAAAAATGTGCCTTGACACATTTCCGCGCCTGTGATCGTTGCCTGCGACATCTTCCCTGTATCACAGTGCACATCCCGCCGGAGACTTTCTATATACGGAAATACATTTCCGGATACAGAAAAGAACCTCAGACTTAGAGTAGCATAATTTCTGCTTCTTTCCAAGTCTAAGGTCCTTAAATTTCTATAAGTATTTTATATGTATTTTCTAAACTTCAAATAAAAGATCTCCGTAAGAAGGCATTGGCCATACTTCTTTATCCACGATCATTTCCAGTTCGTCTACCGGTGTACGGAGTCCTTCCATAGCCGGAACTACACTGAAGTGATAGAATTCAGACTGTACTTTTCCTTCTTCTTTTCCTGCTGCTTCTTCTGTGACTGCTTCCAGTTTCTTAAGGGCAGCCTTTGTTTCTGTCAGAAGTCCTGAAATGTCAGCGAGCATTTCAGCCTGTACAGATGCATCTGCTCCGGCTTCTTTTACTGCAAGAACCGTATCTGCAAGCTCTTTTGTATATTTTACAACTGCAGGAATGATCTGTTTTGCAGCAATATCGATCATGGCCTTTGCTTCGATATTGATTGCCTTTGCATAGTTCTCATATTTGATCTCTGCACGGGATTCCAGCTCTGCCTTGGTAAATACACCAAATTTTCCGAACAGATCTACCGCTTTTTCAGTCGTCAGTGCCGGGATTGCTTCTACCATGGACTTGATGTTCGGAAGTCCTCTCTTTTCTGCTTCAGCTACCCATTCATCAGAATATCCGTTGCCGTTGAAGATAATTCTCTGATGATCTGTCAGATATTCTTTGATCAGGCTGTGTACAGCTGTATCAAAATCATCTGCTTTTTCCAGGACATCGCATGCCTCTGCAAATGCCTCTGCTACGATTGTATTCAGTACTACGTTTGGTCCTGCAATGGAATCGCGGGAACCTACCATACGGAATTCAAATTTATTTCCGGTAAATGCAAACGGTGAAGTTCTGTTTCTGTCGGTTGCATCCTTTGTAAGATCCGGAAGGGTTGTTACGCCTGTTTCCAGCTTTCCACCATTCAGGCTATGTGTTGCCTCACCTGTGCTGAGGAGCTGTTCTACAACGTCCTGAAGCTGTTCACCAAGGAAGATAGAGATGATTGCCGGCGGTGCTTCGTTTGCTCCAAGTCTGTGGTCATTTCCCGGATCGGCAGCCGATTCACGAAGCAGGTCTGCGTGTACATCAACGGCTTTCAGGATACATGCCAGTACCAGAAGGAACTGTACATTTTCATGAGGTGTCTTTCCTGGATCCAGCATATTGATTCCGTCATCTGTTGTGATTGACCAGTTGTTATGTTTACCTGATCCATTGACTCCTGCAAACGGTTTCTCGTGAAGCAGACATTTCAGTCCATGCTCACATGCTACCTTTTTCAGCGTCTTCATGATGATCTGGTTGTGATCTACTGCAATATTGGCCTCTGCATAGATTGGTGCAAGTTCGTGCTGTGCCGGTGCCACTTCGTTGTGCTGTGTCTTAGCTGCAACACCAAGTTTCCATAATTCTTCGTTGACATCTTTCATGTAAGAAGCAACTCTCTGACGGATTGTTCCAAAGTAGTGATCGTCAAGCTCCTGTCCTTTCGGTGGCATTGCTCCGAAAAGTGTACGTCCTGTGTAAATAAGGTCTTTTCTCTGTAAGAATTTCTTTGCATCTACAAGGAAGTATTCCTGCTCCGGTCCTACAGAAGGTGTTACTTTCTTTGATGTTGTATTTCCGAACAGACGAAGCAGTCTGATGGATTCTTTGTTGATTGCTTCCATAGATCTGAGAAGCGGTGTTTTTTCATCCAGCGCCTCACCTGTGTAAGAGCAGAATGCTGTCGGGATGCAAAGAATTGCTCCGGCTGCATCTTTTCTTACAAACGCCGGTGATGTACAATCCCATGCTGTATATCCTCTTGCTTCAAATGTAGCACGAAGTCCTCCTGACGGGAAAGAAGAAGCATCCGGCTCTCCTTTGATCAGTTCTTTTCCTGAAAAGCTCATCAGAACCTTTCCGCTTGGAAGAGGAGCTGAGATGAAGGAATCATGCTTTTCAGCAGTAACTCCTGTCAGTGGCTGGAACCAATGTGTATAATGGGTTGCACCTTTTTCGATTGCCCATTCTTTCATCTCATGCGCAATTACATCTGCTGTCTCAAGATCCAGCTCTTTTCCTTCTTCAATTGTCTGTTTTAATTTTTTGTATACTTTTTTCGGAAGTCTCTCCTGCATTACTGCATCGTTAAAAACATCTTCGCCAAAAATTTCTGCCACGCTTAACCATTCACTACTCATAATTACCTTCCTTTCTCTAACGCAAAAAAACGAGGAAGCTCCACTTTGTGGAACTTCCTCGTTCATTGTGATCTCTGTTATTTAAGATACATTTACGATACTCTTTTTTCTTTCAAATTTCAAGACCAATTTTTTAATTTGTGTATATTTTCACAAAACTTCATGAGTTTTCAACTTCTTTTTCAACATTTATACCAGTCACTTCTTAGACCTCGAACAGCAGATCTCCATAAGAAGGCATCGGCCACATATTCTTGTTGACGATCATTTCCAGTTCATCCACTGGTTTTCTTAAAGCTTCCATTGCCGGTACAACTTTCTGCATGAAGAAGAATGCCTGTTCTTTTCCTTCTGTCTCCGGTACTTCTGCCACAACAGTTTCCAGTGCTCTGAGTGCTTCTTTTGTGTCTTTCAAAAGATCTGCTGACTGTACAAGAAGCTCTTCCTGTACACCGGTATATGCTGCAGTGCATGCCTGTTTTACCTGGTTGATTGAATTAGCCAGCGAAGTTACATACTGGATCACAGCCGGGATAATATGCTTGCTTGCGATATCGATCATGGAACGTGCTTCAATGTTGATTGCCTTTGAGTATGCCTCATATTTGATCTCTGCACGGGATTCCAGTTCTGCACGACTGAATACATCGAATTTTTCAAACATTTCAACCGCATTGTCATATGTCAGGCATTCAATAGACTCTACCATGGTCTTAATATTCGGAAGTCCTCTTCTTTCGGCTTCCTTCACCCACTCATCAGAATATCCGTTGCCATTGAATACGATTCTCTGATGTTTGGATGCATATTCCTTGATCAGATCATGGACTGCAAGATCAAAATCTTCTGCTTTTTCGAGTACATCGCAGGCATCAGAGAAGGACTCAGCCACGATTGTATTTAATACTACGTTCGGTGCCGCCACCGAGTCTCTGGATCCTACCATACGGAACTCAAATTTATTTCCTGTAAATGCGAATGGTGAAGTACGGTTTCTGTCAGTTGCATCCTTTGCAAAATCCGGGAGCGTACTTACACCGGTATGTAATTTGCCGCCTTTTAAGCTGTGTGCAGCTTCTCCGGTATCAATAAGCTGTGCAAGCACGTCTTCAAGCTGTTCTCCGAGGTATGCGGAAATAATTGCCGGCGGTGCTTCATTTGCTCCAAGTCTGTGATCGTTTCCTACGTCAGAAGCAGATTCACGGAGCAGGTCTGCATGCAGGTCTACTGCACGGAGAATACAGGTCAGAACCAGAAGGAACTGAATATTATCATGAGGTGTCTTTCCCGGATCCAGAATGTTGATCCCATCATCTGTAACCAGCGACCAGTTGTTATGCTTTCCGGAACCATTTACACCTTCAAACGGCTTCTCATGAAGCAGGCAGTGAAGGTTATGACGATATGCCACTTTCTTCAGCGTCTCCATGATCAGCTGATTATGGTCAACTGCTACGTTGCACTGTGCATAGATTGGTGCAAGTTCATGCTGACCAGGCGCTACTTCGTTGTGCTGTGTCTTTGCAGATACCCCCATCTTCCAGAGCTCTTCATTAACATCGGTCATAAATGCTGCGATTCTCTCGCGGATCGCACCAAAGTAATGATCGTCCAGCTCCTGTCCCTTCGGAGGGTTTGCACCGAATAAAGTACGTCCTGTAAATACAAGGTCTTTTCTCTTAAGATATTTATCTCTGTCTACCAGGAAATATTCCTGCTCAATTCCAACAGAAGGTGTAACCTTCTTAGAAGTTGTATTTCCAAACAAACGGAGCAGACGAATAGACTGCTTGTTAATTGCTTCCATTGAACGAAGAAGCGGTGTCTTCTGATCCAATGCTTCTCCTGTGTAAGAACAGAACGCTGTCGGGATATAAAGGATCGTTCCTTTTCCATCCGGGTTTTTCTTTACAAATGCCGGGGATGTACAATCCCAGGCTGTATAACCTCTTGCTTCAAATGTGGAACGCAGTCCTCCTGACGGGAAGGAAGATGCATCCGGTTCTCCTTTGATCAGCTCTTTTCCCGAAAACTCCATCAGAATCTTTCCATCTGACTTCGGTGCTGAAATAAACGAATCATGCTTTTCAGCTGTTGCTCCTGTAAGAGGCTGGAACCAGTGCGAATAATGAGTGGCACCTTTTTCAATCGCCCACTCTTTCATCTCATGTGCAATAACGTCTGCTGTTGCAGCCTGAAGCTCTTTACCTTCTTCGATCGTCTTTTTCAGCTCTTTGTAAGTCTTCTTTGGAAGTCTTTCCTGCATAACAGCATCATTGAAGACGTTTTCTCCAAATATTTCTGCTACACTAATCCATTCGCTCATCCCATGTACCTCTCTTTTCTACTACTCATTTTCTACTACTCATACAAAACGGTCGTTTTTTGATTCAAATAAAGGAGTCTTGCACTTACGCAAAACTCCTTTTATACCGTTTTCTTCGGACGCCTTTGTCCATGATATTATCAAAAATCAGACTATTCAGCTTTTCCGTCAGAACCGAACAGAATCATTTTCTCTTTTACTTTTTCAACGATTGCATCTGCACCCGGTTTCAGAAGTTTACGTGGATCGTATCCTTTTCCTTCAAGATCTTTTCCTGCTTCAATGTATTTGCGGGTAGCTTCTGCGAATACCAGCTGACATTCTGTATTAACATTGATCTTAGAAACTCCAAGGTCAATTGCTTTCTTAATCATATCATCCGGAATTCCTGTACCTCCGTGAAGTACGAGCGGAAGTTCTCCTGTGAGCTCCTGAACTGCTGCAAGAGTCTCAAAGCTGAGTCCTTTCCAGTTTGCCGGATATTTTCCATGGATGTTACCGATACCTGCTGCAAGGAAATCAACACCAAGGTCTGCGATCATCTTGCATTCCTTAGGATCTGCGCATTCGCCCATTCCTACAACACCATCTTCTTCTCCACCGATAGAACCAACTTCTGCTTCGATAGAAAGTCCTTTTCCATGGCAAAGTTTAACAAGTTCTGTAGTCTTCTCAATGTTTTCCTCGATCGGATAATGAGATCCGTCAAACATAACTGATGAGAATCCAGCATCTATACATTTCAGGCAGCCTTCATAGCTACCATGATCAAGATGAAGTGCAACCGGAACTGAAATGTCCATTTCTTTGATCATTCCATTTACCATTCCTACAACTGTTCTGTATCCAGCCATGTATTTTCCTGCACCTTCAGACACACCAAGAATAACCGGTGATCTTAATTCCTCAGCTGCAGTCAGAACTGCTTTGGTCCATTCAAGATCGTTGATATTAAACTGTCCTACTGCATAATGACCTGCTTTTGCTTTTTTTAACATTTCTGTTGCTGAAACTAACATTTTGTATTCCTCCACTTCTCTGTTAAAGGCTTTTATAGGCTGACCCCCAGGGGAATCGAACCCCTGATTCGACCGTGAGAGGGTCGCGTCTTGACCGCTTGACCAGGGGGCCAGATGTACGTTCATTAGCCGTCTTGCTAACTCACTTGCTTAGTATAGCGTACTTCTTTTCATTTGACAAGCCTTTTTTTTATTTTTTATCGCTTTTTTACTGCTCCTCTTCCGGAACTACGATTTTAAGTGCCTGCTTCGCATTCTTGATGCAGACGCTGTCATGCTCCCCACCGAACTCTCCATCCAGCGTCCACGGGATCTCTTCCACTGATTCAAAATGAATCTCACCTGTCTTAAATGAATAAATGTGCTTCGTATTGATCTGGCTGCTCAGAAGTGCCCCGATGATCTCCTGAAGTGCGATCGGGTTCTTCGGTGTCCGGATCAGGGTAACCTCAAATTCTCCGTCATCAAAGACTACATTCTTCCCGATCATATTACGGAAACCGCCTACAGATCTGGAATTCGTCACCATACCATAAATAAATTCGTCCTCGATCGTTTCTCCGTCATGTGTCACTTTTAATTTATATGACGGGATATCAAAAATTCTGGTTGCTCCTTCCAGCACATATGCCAGATGTCCCAGAACATTCTTCATTTCCTGCTTTGTCTCATAAGATACATCCGTGAAGAGTCCGAATGCTGCAATGTATACAAACACATCTCCGTTAAACCGTCCGATATCACAAGGGAATTCTGTTCCCCCTGCTGCTGTACTTGCCGCCTGGAGAAGATTCTTCGGGATATGGAGACTGCTTGCAAAGTCGTTGGTCGTTCCTGTCGGTATGTAGCCGATCGGAATCTTTTTTTCTCTCTTCATCATTCCGGTTACGACCTCATCAAGTGTTCCGTCACCACCACTGCAGATCACACGGTCATACTCCTCTGTAAATGTCTTTACTTTATAATAAGCATCTTTATATTTCTGCGTCGGATATACAACCACTTCATATCCTGCTTTTACAATAATGTCAATAATATCAGAAAGCTTCGGTTTTAAAAGTCCCTTTCCTGCATTCGGATTATAAATAAACAATGCTTTTTTCATACGTCCGTCCTCCTGTTATCTGTTCTTTTCTCTGTAAGGCCTTGTCCCCACAGCTCCTTACGGATACATGCATTATAGCATAAAGAGCCTGCTTTTGGCAGACTCTTCAAAGTTTTATGCAATTATCTGTTCTTAACGTTCACAAGAAACCTTTCGATACCAGCTGCTGCTTCCTTTTCATCTGTTCCGTTCGCAACAACGGTGATTTCCTCTCCCGGCAGCAGTGTCAGACTCATCATCCCCATAATGCTCTTTGCATTGACTTGCTTCTGGTCAACTTCGATATACACCGAACTTGAATACTGACTAGCTTCCTGAACAAGAAGTGCAATCGGTCTGGCGTCTAATCCCTCGGACAATTGAATCTTAACAGGTTTTTTGATCATAATGTTCCTCCTTGCTTAGCCCTTATCTCTTCCGCCATTTCACTTAACTTGCGCAATCTGTGGTTCACTCCGGACTTGCCTACCGGATTTTGCAGAAGTGCGCCTAACTCTTTTAAAGATGCCTCCGGATATGTAAGTCTTGTAAGGGCCATGTCCTTCAATCCTTCCGGCAGCTTATCGAGTCCTTTTGTTTCCTCAATATACCTTATATCTTCAATCTGCTTTACAGCAGCGGAAACCGTTTTATTGATATTCGCAGTCTCGCAGTTCACTTTTCGGTTCACCGTATTCCTCATATCTTTCAATATGCGGATATTCTCCAGCTCCATCAGTGACTGATGTGCCTCCATCACATTCAGCACATCCACGATCTGAGCTCCTTCTTTCAGATAAACCACAAATGATTTCTTCCTTGATACAATCTTTGCGTCCAAAGCAAAGCATCTCATTATCTTCTGAATCTGCTGTGCTTTTCCCATCGACGCACAGACAATTTCAAAATGATAGGATTTCTCCGGGTCGCTCATGGATCCTGATGCAAGAAAAACGCCTCGCAGGAAAGCCCGCTTACAGCAAGTCTCCTGAATCACGACATTCTTTACTACAGAAAGCTCTTCTTCCACCTCTCCATAAGGATTGATCAGCTTTGCCGCCTGAAGAACCCTGACAGCATCTTCGTGTTTTTTTACAACTATATAATAGTAGCTGCTGCCTTTTTCCCGGTTCACCCGAATAGCGATATCAACCACTATATTAAACGTTCTTCTCAATAAAGTAAAGCTTTTTCTTGCAACTGCCAGATTTTCCGTATGAATCTTAAGTGCCGCATGGCCTCTGCTGTCAATCATGACAGCCCCGCACATGCTGATGATCGCTGCAAGTTCTGCAATCTGGCAATGCCTTGCAGTACTTAACTGGCGCGATATTTCTTCTTTAATATTTCCAGAAAAAGACATACTATCACCTATTTTGCTTTCGTAATTGCATCTTTCTCGATATCACGATGCTCTTTTCTTACACCGTACTCTTTCTCTGCCACAGACAGCCGTTCATACAACTCATTGGCAAGTGTCACGGAACGGTGTTTTCCGCCGGTACATCCGATTGCTATCACAAGCTGGTTCTTTCCTTCTGCGACATAATTCGGAATCAGGAACTCAACCATGTCGTCCAGCTTTTTCAGGAATTCTTTGGAAATATCGTTGTTCATCACATAATCCCTGACCGGCTTGTCATTACCGCTCTGCGGACGAAGTTCATCGATATAATAAGGATTTGGCAGGAATCTGACATCAAATACCAGATCTGCATCACTCGGAATTCCATATTTAAATCCAAAAGATAGCACGGTAATGTACAGATTCTTGTATTCTTTATTCTCGGCAAAAATACGGTTCAGTTCACTGCGCAGCTCCCTGGTCAGCATCCGGCTTGTATCCAGGATATAATCTGCCCTTTCTTTTAAAAAGGCAATCTTCTTACGTTCTTTGGCGATCCCGTTCTCAATTCTTCCACCCTTTGAGAGCGGGTGATTCCTTCTTGTCTCTTTATATCTTTTCACCAGTGTATCGTCATTCGATTCAAGGAAAAGAATCTCCAGTGGTATCTTGGCTTTTTCAAGTTCGTCCAGAACCTGGTCCAGTGCACGCAGATTCTGGCCACTGCGGATATCAAGTCCCAGAGCGATCTTCGTGATCTCACCATTTGGAACGATCAAAAGTTCTGTCAGTTTTGTCATTAAAGGAATCGGCATATTATCCACACAGAAATATCCCATGTCTTCCATCATTTTCAAAGTTGTACTTTTCCCTGCTCCGGACATTCCCGTTACAATTACGAATCTCATCCCTAAAATTCTCCTATTTGTTTCACTTCCGGTTCCATCGTAACACCGGTATCTTCTTTCACTTTCGCTGTTACCTGCCGGATCAGCTCCATCACATCAGCCGCCGTCGCATTTCCTTTATTGATCACAAATCCACTGTGCTTTTCAGAAACCTGTGCTCCACCTACTGTAAATCCTTTCAGTCCACTGTCCTGGATCAGTTTTCCTGCAAAATATCCTTCCGGACGCTTAAATGTACTGCCTGCACTCGGATACTCCAGTGGCTGCTTCGATACCCGCTTCTGACGGAGGTCATCCATCTGCGCTTTTATTTCTTCTTTTTTGCCTTCTGTAAGAGAAATCACGGCACTCAAAACGATATATCTTTTCTCCGGGATAATGCTTGTACGGTATCCGAGTCCCAGTTCTTCTGCCGGAAGCTCCATGATCTCGCCCTCTTCTGTCATAACCCTGACACTCGTCAGTACATCCTTCATCTCTCCGCCATACGCGCCGGCGTTCATCACAACCGCTCCGCCAAGCGTTCCCGGAATACCTGCTGCGAACTCAAATCCGGTCAGTGCTGCATCAAGTGCTGTATTTGCAATCTGCGCAAGCGAACATCCTGCCTGCGCCATGATCTGATTTCCTTCTATCTGAAATGTTCCCATACTCTTATAAAGCTGGATGATCGCTCCTCTGAAGCCTTTGTCTCCAACCAGAAGGTTACTTCCATTTCCTACTATATATATAGGTATCGAAAATTCCCGGCATACCCGGACTGCCGCTGTCAGTTCCTTTTCATTCGATGGCATGATAAAATAATCTGCCGGACCACCGATCCGGAAGGTTGTATGCTTCTTCATCGGTTCATCCTTCTGTACTTTGGATGCATCGATCACATTATACAAACATGTCTCAAAATTCTGTTCCATTTTCTTCTCCTAGTATCTATAAATATTCTATGCCATTCTTCTTTTTTTATTTAACAGGAAATTGCCATTGGCCCTCCCGCCAAATAGAAGTTACTACGTGCCCAAGCACGTTTTAATATCATCCTCTGATGATGTAAGTGTCAAAAGTAAATTTTGACACTTACATCATATAATACACCAAAAAATATGCAAGTTCAACGCGCTCTTGCAAAATTAAGAGAAATGCGATATAGTAAGGCATAACATAGAAATTTTATCATTATTTTCAAAAAGGAGTGATTTTTAACTGTGGACTCGAGTGTCTCGCAAATACTTATTTTGCTAGTCCTGCTGCTCTTATCCGGCATATTTTCGTCAGCTGAGACAGCACTTACAACCTACAACAAAATCCGGATGCGTGCCCTTGCAGATGAGGGTAACAAGCGTGCCAGTGCCGTACTTGCCGTAACTGAGAATTCAGGCAAGATGCTTAGCGCGATCCTTATCGGCAACAACATTGTGAATACTGCCGTGGCATCCCTTGCCACCACAATCGCATACCGCCTCGGCGGAACTGCCGTTGCAATTGCAAGTGGTCTCATGACCCTTCTCATTATCCTTTTCGGGGAGATTACCCCGAAGACGATGGCTACCATTCACGCCGAGAAGATGGCTCTCTTTTACGCACCGGCTATCAACTTTTTCATGAAGATCATGACTCCGTTTATCTTCATTGTAAACGGTCTCTCCACCGGTCTTCTGATGCTTCTCCGCATCGATCCGAATGCCAAAGACAATACCATGACCGAAGCTGAACTCCGAAGTGTGGTAAATGTCAGCCATCAGGACGGCGTAATTGAATCGGATGAAAAAGAGATGATCTACAATGTGTTTGATCTCGGTGATGCCATTGCCAAAGATGTCATGGTTCCCCGTGTCAACGTAACTTTTGCTGATATTGACAGCAGTTACGACGAGCTGATCGACCTGTTCCGGGAAGACAAATTCACACGTCTTCCGGTTTACCAGGAGACAAAGGATAACGTTGTCGGAACGATCAATATGAAAGATCTTCTTCTTTATGACAGTAAGAAAAGTGAGTTCCAGATTAAAGACATTCTCCGTGAAGCCTACTTCACTTATGAATACAAGAGCATTTCCGAGCTTCTTGTTGAAATGCGCCAGGCCTCTTTCAATATCGCAATTGTCCTGGATGAATACGGTGAAACATCCGGTCTGATCACACTGGAAGATATCCTTGAAGAGATTGTTGGCGAGATCCACGATGAATATGATGAGAATGAAGAAGAAAATATCAAAGCGGTAGGCGAACACGAATATATTATTGAAGGTTCTACCAATCTTGACGATCTCAATGATTCCCTGAATCTGAATCTGGAATCGGAAGATTATGATTCTCTCGGAGGCTTTATCATCGAAAAGCTGGACCGTCTTCCAAAAGCCGGTGACTCCGTTTCCACCGAAGACGGAATCCGTATGGTCGTAGAAAAGCTCGACAAAAACCGGATTGAGACAGTTCATCTGTATCTTCCGGAGAATTACCGCAAACATACGTCTGACTCGTCGGAAAACGACGACTAAGCAGACCTCCAGGGAAGAAATCCTGACAGATTTTTTCTTTATATTTTGCAAGATATACAACAATTTCAGGGCAGTCCAAAGTGGGCTGCCTTTTTCCTTTCCGGATTTCGTTATTTTTTAAACAATTTTTTCAAGAAATATTGGTTTTTTATTGATTTTATTGCGTAATTATGTATAATTATGGTAAATGGGTGAAGAATTTTACTTCATCAGATGATAAAATCTGCGCTCACAGCTTTTATCATTTAACCATTTAACTAGAATT
>Ga0129313_1001383_pt1 | contig 15474 bp, 18 predicted proteins | sample O1105metagenome_FD_94436 | JGI IMG/M metagenome (GOLD analysis project Ga0129313, IMG submission 94436) | Orangutan group fecal microbial communities from fecal samples from Wisconsin, USA - O1105 metagenome | ecosystem: Host-associated > Mammals > Digestive system > Large intestine > Fecal... | reverse complement strand
TTGAGGATATCAAGCGGCAGGTGATGGAAAACAGTGAAGAGGAAATTGATTATCAGATATAGCAAAAAGCCCGCTATAAAAGCGGGCTTTTCAGAAATTTGGCTCCTCTGACTGGACTCGAACTTCATCTGTATCTCCTGCTGTTAGTGGCTTTCAAAAAATGGCGTCTATTTTTACCATCATATTTACCAGCATTTTTAATGCCATATCACCATAAAGTCAATTACTATCAATTAGTTATGACAATACGCTTCACTGAACCTCACTGAACGATCTCCCTGTTCTGCTACAAATCATCAATCTCGGATTCAACCGATTACTGCTATTACTCGATATGTTTACCGCCGGAAAGATAACGAAAGACAGAAGAACACTCTATGACCAATGCTGAGACCGCCAGTTATCATTATTCCCTTTCTCTATGCTGCCGGATGCGTTAACGTCAATGTAATGAACATCAACATTTTTAGGGAAAAGAATGACAAAAAGAATGCCTGTCGCGGAGATAGTGGAAGCATTAAGCAAATGGTTTGATGTTAGTCGCTATGATGCGTTGAAAGACCTCACTCTGGAACAAATTTATGCAGAGCTGGAAAGGCGCATGTTTGTCTATAAAGCCAGACAGCAATGGGAAACACTGGACGATAAGCATCGTAATGCCGTTATTCACCATGATGCGATGATCCACTCTGGTAGGGTCTTGCTGGAGGATAAATGGATCTCTGAAAGCCACATGCTGTCTCATAGCTATGCTGTCAGGCCAATGACAAGGAACTCACTGTTTAACTATGGACGGGCAATGTATCGGCTGGAGAATACGCCTCAAGAAGAAAATGTTTCAGTGAGTTCGGATTACATATCTGAATACCTGAAACAGGGAGGGCTGAATCCTGCGAACAAGATGCTGATTGAAATTGACTTGGAAGAAGCCAGCAGTGACGATCTGGCAGAACACCTGAAAGTGCTTATCAGTCAGTGGCAAAAGCACCTGAAAGTGCCTAAACCACCGGAAAAAGATTTCCGGTTTGGTCATAAAACATTCCAGAAGATACTCGATTACAAGATTATCCCTCTGATGGACCTCATCGCTTGGGAACAGCTCAACAACCAGAAAATCAAATACCCTGTATTGGCTGGTATCCTACACCCTGATATGCGTTATGCCAGAGGTAGCGAGCAAATCAAAGACACTGATTATCCGCTCGCCCACGGTTTTTTAAGCAATGACAATTATTTCAAATCATTGAATGATTTTTTCATAAAAAACAATCTGGTGAAAAACTCGCCTATTCTTGATGTCATTGCTATGAATGACAAACCAGAAACAAAAAAGAAAACAAGGGACATCCACTAACCCTGAACTTCCCCTGTATTCATATCATTTAAACATCCCCTGCATTCACTGGTCCTGAACATCCCTCCGGTTCAGGGCTGGTGAACCAACCTAGTTTTTCACAAGCGATCTCCCTACAATTATCTCCATCGAATAACACAGGAGATAAATATGGTTAAAAGAGAAATAAAAGCAAAGACAACGTTTATCCGTTTACCAGAAGTAATAAAACGCACCGGATTTGGTAAAACGTGGATTTACGAACTGATTAAGGCCGGACGGTTTCCATCGCAGGTGAAAACAGGAATAAGAGCGGTGGCATTCATTGAAAGTGAGATTGATGAATGGATTGAAGCGACTATTCGAAACTCACGCCAGAACGCTGCATAAAAAAAGAAACAAGATCTCGTGTCGAACAGATAACTGTTCGCACAGGGCATCTTATTACCCTTAACAATAATGGAGAAAAATATGAAGATAGAGCTTATTACGACAAAACAGTTTATTGAACAAGCCGAATGTTATTTCAGGAACTATATGGACGGATTGCGGAGGAATGCACCAGATGATTTTTATTATTTTCTCAACAATAAATACAATATGAATGACATTATGGAAAGTATCATTAAAAAAACGAGACATCATTTTTATGATGACACCGAAGAAGGCAAAAGGAATCGGATTTATGGAGAAGTAAGCCACAGTAAGGTAAAACAACACCTTCGTCAGCTTTGGATTATCTATAAGTGTGTATATCGCTAATACTACAGCATTTCATTTTTAATATTAACCAAAAGGAAAAGCCAATGAATACATTTAAAAATAAAACTACTGAAATCTTTTATGTTGTGTCCTTGCATATCTATGCGGAGCTTTTTAACTCAAAGGATAAAACAACCAGTAATATGATTATAACGCATGTAATGGATCATGAGTTTGTCTGTAAGCTAATCGATTTGGCGATGAGGAATGCTGAGAAGCATCTTCTGAAAAAAGCATGGAAAAAGAACGCTGCTGAAAAACTGTCTGAGGTGGATTTTAAAGGGGTTAAGCAGGCATTAGCCAAAATGCATTATACGGTTCTGGCGGAATCAATATGCTGATGTGTTCTGATGTCTATCGGCCCCTTCTTGGGGCAGATAACCGGATGATTGAATTTTTTTTGTTTTTAGATAATGGATTTTTCGCTAATAATAGCATTAGAACATAAATAAATATTAAAAATTTTAAAGAAATGAATCTATAATATTTAAGGTGTAATATAGTCATAAAAAGGTTGACTGACACAATGACAAAGTTTAATAATTTTTAGCGTGTTTTTTTCTGCAAGATTATGTATAATAAAGATATATTAATTCTTTCTAATAGTGAATTTAATATAATAAAGGAATAATAAATGTTAACGCTAGAGAATGCCATTGAATTAGCCAGACCTTGGGCTATCAAATTATTTGAGGAAAAGATACTTCCATTCCTTATTAATAAGGGAACTGATGTCTTTAAAAAGGGGCGCAATGTTCTCAAACTAAGAGGGCAAATGTCTGAATGTCTCGCTAAAACAAGGGCACAGTGCTCAATAATCAATTCACTTGCATTCCCTAATGTTTTGAAGAAAATTAGCGACATTTATGTTCCATTAACTTTATCAACATTAGACTCTGTTGATGAAAAGGAATACTTAGTTAACAGAGGGGATACTTTTCTTAAAAACTTTAAAAACATTTTAATAATAGATAATGCAGGAATGGGAAAATCTACTCTAATGAAAAAAATAGTGATTGATACTATTGATCATTCGGAACTCATTCCAATTTATATAGAACTACGAACTCTAACAGATACTCCCATTATTGAACAAATCAATAAACTGATAGGGTTTGATAATATTAATGACAGTTATTCACTAAAGAAAATACCATTTATATATTTTTTTGATGGTGTTGATGAAATACCTTTTGATATAAAAAACGATTTAATAAAAAGGATCAAGACTTTCAGCGATGAGATGGTTGAATCTAAAATAATAATCACATCAAGGCCAGATCAATCACTACTTGAGCTACACTCTTTTAATCGTTTTAAAATAAAACCACTAAATATAGAGCAGTCATATAATCTTATTAGGCTATATGATGTTAATTCATCCAGAATAGGTGGTGGTCTTGTTCTTTCTAATAAATTAATAACAGAAATAAAGGTTATGAGAGAAAAAGATGACAATACTATATTAGATTTTTTGACAACACCTTTATATGTATCTCTTTTATTTTGCTCATATAAATATAAACCTGTAATACCTAGACGTAAAGATTTATTCTATAGTCAGGTGTTTGAAGCTCTTTTTGAAACTCACGATCTTAGTAAAGAAACAGGTTATGTACGAAGAAAATCATCGGGGTTAGATATAACAGATTTTAGTATTATACTTCGCCGATTAGCGTTTTGGTGTTTAAAGAATAATGGGCGATTAGAATTTAGCAGAGCCGAACTTGAGTCTGTCATAACTGATATCACTGATAAACTGAAAGGTATTAGTGTCAAACCAATGCTATTTATTAATGACTTGATATATTCTGTACCACTTTTTATTAAAGAAGGTTCGCTTTATAGATGGTCACACAAATCTCTTATGGAGTATTTTTGTGCGGAGTTTATTTGTATCGAAGTCAAAGATAATAGAGATTTATTATTATTAAAACTATACGAAAGTAAAAGCGCGGCAAAATTCAAGAATATCATTGAACTGAGTTCTGATATTGATTATGCCTCTTTTAGAAAATCTATACTTCAAAAATGCCTTAATGAATATTTCGAACATTTGAATGTTCTAAAAGATTTTAGATTTTCAAACGAATGTGATAAAGATATTTGGGCCAGTATTAGTTTTTTCTCTGACTTGCGCCTACTTCTTACACCTTACGGTAATGCGAGTCTTGGTGATCTTGATATTTTTGATGATAATAACTCTTACAAGGAGAATGATTCCACACATGATCATTTCGAAAATAATTTTATTGGGTTTCGTGATTACGTTACACACATCACGTACCCTGTTTCTTTAAGAAATACGGTTTTCGAGATACTTAGGCTAAAAAATCCAGAATATTTCTTTAAAGAAAAAGATTATTTTAACAGAATGTTTGTTGATAATTTAAAAATCCCTGAAAATACAATAATATCAACGCAAAATGGGTATGTTAAGGAACACGGAATCGAAATTATACCTGATATCATCAGTATATTATTGCATTTTAGGCATACACTTTTACTTCCAGTGATATACAAAGCGTCGGCAAGTAATGTCTTGAATGACATTATTTCAGACACATCAAACGGAGTAAATGACTTGCTAGAAGGTTTTGATTAAGCATTAAGTATAATAAAAATGCTTATCTTGAAAAACCTCTTAGGTGAGGTTTTTTGCTATAACCGTTTGACTGAACCTGATTTTATAATAATCAATGAGCTATTCTGCGTCGAGCTTTGTTTTGCTGCTGTTCAATGGTTGAGGCTATGGTCGATAGTTGATCAAGACTCTGTTCAATTGAACGCTGGAACTCAACAGCGGCTTCTGTGCGTTGTTTTATGACTAAGGCTACTATTTCTTCATCACTCTTTTCTGAAATGGCCTTACGGTATAACACGCGTTCGTTAAATAAATCGAGATTACCAGTTGATCTCGCTGATGTGTTAGCTTTTGAACTGCTGATGGGATTTAACTCGTCAATAAAGTATTCAATAAGAGATTCTCTCTTTTTTTCAAGTCTGCGAAGTTCGGTATGTGCGGACTTAAATTTCTGAGCCTTAACCAATGGAATGTCATCGGAACGCAGTTTGCGGTATTCGTCTCTGTATTCTTCTATCGAAATATGGTTTTTTTAGTTCTTTTACTGTATCTAAATATTCGATTAAATCACTGTTGTCTGTTTTTATTTTTCTCATAAGAAATACCTCGTAGATAAAATGGTTATATATTTATATTACGAGATATGGTTCAGGTGTCAAATTGGCATAGGTGTAAAAACATTACTTGGTTTTATACCGTTCAAAAATAAGCTCGCCTGTATCTGTATAAATTTCTATTTTTCCTACTTTACCATCAGTGCCTTTTATCGATAAACGAATTAATCTTTCATTATAATATTTTTCTAACAAGTCAGGTCGTTCACTAAAGTATCTTGATATTGTGGCGCGATCTTTCAGATAGTCGCAGCTTGAACAAACCTGCTTTTTGAAATCCTTCTCAGATAAACCACTTTCTTTTATTTTTGAAGAAATAAAAGCCTTTAAAGGTCGTTCATACTCCTCTCTTTCTTTCGCTTTGCGTATTTGTTCTTCTTTCTTGCGCTGTTCTTCAATACGATTAAGTCTGCCTTGTTCTTCCTGCGCTCGTATTATATCCTCTTGGATTATTTTACTAATGATTGTGGCAGGAACAACACTGATACCTTCAGACCACCCACGATAAGGATTATTGTTTTGTATGTTTCGGACTGTAGCAGATATTCTGTTTATATCCAGTTCTTTATCAAAGGAAACAATGCGTTGTCCGTTTTCTTTTGATATGAGTTTAGCCGTGTTCACAGGGGATTCAAGACCCTTTAATTTGAATGTGGCTACGGCACTGTTGCGACTTCTATAATATAATGCTTGTTTCTTATCTCCAATGTAGCATTCAAGGTAAGAGAAAATCTTAAACTCCTGAATGCCAAATGTTTCCTCAAGCATGGTCATCTGCTCAGCCAATATATTTAGTATATCACTCTTGGATAGTTTTTCGTGGAGCTTAATCTCAAGCGAACCGGGTAGTTTTTTCATTGCTATTTCCTTGTTGTTATTTTATCAGGATACTTTCTTCATATGAGCGTTTGTTTCAAGAGAGGTTCTTCTTGCTTCCTCGTTTTCCTTTGTTCTTTTATATACTTTTCGTGGTTTATCAATATGTATGCTGTTATTGGGATTAGGAACAGCGTTATTCTTTTTCTTCTTACTGAAAACAAATGCGTCAGTATAGATTTCTTTGGTCTCAGTTTCTAAGGATAGGGTTCTTCTTTCACTTTTTGACATAGCTGAATAACTTTCTGGATACTGTTCTATTTCTGCGCAAAGATTGCGAGCGTTGCTTAACTGTTCTTTACGTTTCTGATCCAATTGATGACTCATTCCTTTAGCGAAAATGTTAGAGTTGATATAGAGATGATCATGATGCTCGACGAGTATTCCTTTCTGTCTGAGTTTTTTAAATATGTTAGACATATTACCGGAGGCGATATTCAGTGCTTTACACAGCGATGATTGTGAAAGATTGATCAGATTTCCAAACTCCATATACTCCAAAATATAGGTTAATACACGGAATTCATTCTTGGATATGTCAAGATCAGAGAAAACACGAAAGTTGGAAGTAAAAGCAAACACATAAGGTTGTGAAAACGAAATAGCTTTATCTTCCTCAGAAGAAATAACTGTCGTTGATTTTATTTCTTTGTTTTGTAGCAAGCGTCTTGCGATATCAATCTTTTGTTCTGTAGTTAATGATTCAAATAAGTGTAATAGGTCAGCGTCGTTTGTATTCATATTATTCTCTCTTATTATTTTTGTTATATCTATTTTAATACTATGCAAAAAAGTGAAAGTCAATAGTAGAACTATAAATAAAATAGAAAGTATATTCTTATGACAATGTTATATGTTAAAAAAACTATGTTCGAACATAGATCTTGCTATGTTCGAACATAGGACGGATCTATGTTTGAACATAGGAGTTTGCTATGTTCGAACATAGGAAAAAAAGTTGTAAAGCCGCGATTTTACTGGTCTGGGACTATACTTATAATTAAATAATTAGTAAGAAGTTAAGAGAGTCCAGTTTTACTTTTGCGTTATGTTTTAGTGGTTTTTCAGGGGGCATTGTATTCCTTAATAATTACTATCAGCGAAGTGATTGTTTCGAACAATCACGAACCGCTGCTTTTATTGTGAGAGCTTAATTAAGATTTCTTTTGTTTTATTAGCGTCTACGACGCGATCTTTTTTGGATAAATCCATCATTAACAGGGGCAAGCCCTGTCCAGCAAAGTGATTGTTGTGAACAATCACGAAGTGCTGCTTTTATTGTGAGAGCTTAATTAAGATTTCTTTTGTTTTATTAGCGTCTACGACGCGACCTTTTTTTGGATAAATCCATCATTAACAGGGGCAAGCCCTGTCCAGCAAAGTGATTGTTGTGAACAATCACGAAGTGCTGCTACTAAATATATAGTTTTCCTATGTGTTTAAGAGCAAATGCTATATGTCAGAGGGAATATCATGTTCGCATAGGATCTGAATTCTAAATTGGTGGAGGGAATGATCTTTATACTGATCGCTTTGTTGTCCATTGATAAAATATTAATGCATTATAGCTGAACAAGGAAAATAGTTTTATACCAGTATTAGGGGCGTAGCCGTGCGCCAGCACAATGTATGTATTTTCAAAAAAAATAATTGAATGTATTAGGTAAAAATAAATATCAATAAATATAAGTAATAGTGTTCTATAAACTGTTAATAAACCGCACAGGAAGCGTGGTAAGGCTTTGGGATCTGAAAGATAACACATATAACCATCTTCACGCTTAAAGCTCTTATAACTGATTACAGACAGTAATTTATATGGGAAAAATTATCAATTGAAAAATCCATCTTTAACAGGGGCAAGCCCTGTCCAGCAAAGTGATTGTTGCCAACAATCACGAAGTGCTGCTACTAAAGATATAGTATTCCTATACATTTAAGAGCAAATGCTATATGTCAGAGATGAAATGCTATTTTTAATTATTTAGTGTTATGAAAAACTAGATCCTGTTTATATCCGCTTGGTTTCAGCACTCACACAGATGTGTGAAGAAACTATAAAATCACAGATGTTATAAAATATTTATCAAAATATCATAAATATTTTTGATATTACGACTGGTTGCATGGTATTAAATAAAAATAATAACAGGAAAATATCATGCGAAAAATAAAAACAAAAATCTACTTGCCTACAGCTTTGACAGGAAACATGGATAAACACTATATCCCTGTTTTACAGGGTTTAAGCAAAGCGATATACAGCGACAGAATGTTATCAAGGCTTGCAGATAGCGGCAATATTGTTATCCATAGTTCAGTTGGGTATCCAGTTGCTAAGTATAAAAACACGGAGATTAGCATAGGCATAGAACCATTAAATCCGATGATAAGACAGGATCTGAGCCTTGGTTATATTGTTGTGGTAAGAAGTGATAATGATATTCAGGAAGTTAGCGGCGATCTTCATCGGGCATTACCAAAAGCAGTTAAATTATTTAAATATTTTCTATCATATAATGAAAGATAAAATGGTAAATACTAAGTTAACAAGTAATTACCATTGACTATCAACTATAACTTAGAATGAAAAATATTCATTGAATGTTATATTTTGATTTTTGCCACAAGCAATGCTCAGATTTTTTGCCATTATACTTATATTTTCACGATGAGCATTCAATTCATTGAAAACTGATTTTAAACTATTAGTGTTTTCAGCTCGACAGAACCCATCAGCAGCAGTTTGAAATGTCTTTGATAAGAATGAAGTATAATTAATTAAGTGTTCCTCTAACTCTTTGTATTTTTCTGATGGTTTTATTTTTACGTTTCGTCTATTAACTCGTTCATATTTGTTGAAGAATTTTAATTTTATTGTGTTAGCTTTATTCATCAAAGTAAGGCACTCTCCGACGTAATCAATATCGATTCCTCCGTCAATTGATCTTCCTATAGCCACTACAGTCTTGACTACTTCTATTTCAAGAGTTAGCGCCTTCAATGGTATTGCGGTCATCTCGTCAAGAAAATCGTTAGCGGCATCATGTGCTCGTTCAAGATTACGCCTACTTAGCCATTTATAAGCCACTCCTACACCAACACCAGTAATGATTGTATTAATAATGGAGAAAACTGTTTCCGTATTTTCAATAAGGCCATTAGTTTGTGAAAAAAAAGTCATTGAAATCTCTTACAGTAATTATAAGAAAGCTATTTATGGTAATATAGCCTTTAAAGTTAAAGAGTGATTTTTACCAAGGTTGGCATTTCTCTAATCTTGAACCGCCCTCGTCAGAAATAGCAAGAAGACGACATGTTATTTTAAAATATGTCTCTCGTATTCCCTTTACAACAACCCCACCAACATGATGGTTAAGCGAACGTATATTTCTGAATTGTTCCCATAGATCGTTCTGTGTAATCCAGTTATTTATTTCATAATGTTTTGAGAATTTTTGAGTGTGATAAATAGACATGTAATGTGTGATTTCATCTACGACTTCTCTTGGTAATCGTTCTCCTTTAAAAAAATCCCATGAAGCGCTATCATTTAATAACGCATCATATAGGATACATAACTTATCGGATCTATTTATACCATTAGATATAAATTGTTGTAAATCCGGCCAGTCTAAGTCAGTGATTTTCTGAAAATGAACAATATAATCTTTCGGACATTTATTCTTGATAAATATTTCATTAACTGGCGTCGTTGCCATTTTCCTATATAGTTTTGCGTCATATTGTGTCATGATATGAAATTATGTCCTCAACGATAAAGTTTATAACAAGTTCTGGTGCCGTAGGCTACGTGATAAAATGATGATTGTCTATATGGCTTTTAGCCTATATCAAGCGAATGATAGCGCGAAAGGGACAAAATGATTTATGCGATATCAGGAGTTAAAGGGTATTAACTCCTGTTAGATCAAATTTCTTTAGGTATATGAATATTTCATCAATCCATCAAACCGCGTGGAGTCTTACTTGCAGTCTGACGAAAATCATAACGTTCCACAACATCACCCTTAAACCAGATATCCAGTGATTTAATGTGTGCTGTGCTGCTATTGGTCAACAGAGCAAGGCCCGGTATGTAGTTAGATAGTTGGCTTTCTCCCGTCATACTTGAGTAGTTCCACATCTCCTGACCATCAGTCGTAGCGCGTGTTTGAGGCTCTCCAAAGGCAGCAAGAATTTCTTGTTGGGTAGTTTTTCCCTTGACGATTTTTAATTTAACCGTTTGATGATTTTCATCAGTTAGGGATTTATTACCATGAACGGTACAGCCACCAAGTGGTAATATGATAAAAATAGCAAGTAATAATTTTTTCATTTTGTTCCATAATTAGATGAAAGGTGAGACGTTAGAAAACATACTTTTTAAATACCAGCATCCATCGCTCACAAAGTTCGTGATTTGAAGTGCTTTTATTTTTCAAGGGAACATTAACTTTCCACATGGGATTTTTAATATCATCGGTTAAAATATTTAGACCAGACCGTTTGTTTGCTGAAAGTTGTTCTCTCCAGTTAGCAATGGACGCATTATTCATACCTCGTAATGTTCCATTGCCGTAAAACTTACCACCTTCTGAAAGCGTATAATTTATTTCTCGAATTTGATAAAAAGTATATGTGCTATCTTTATCTTTATTGAAAATACGGACAGTATGTTTTTGAGTATCAATAACAATACCTGTCTGTTGGCATTGATACGAAAGAATGTCGCCGTCCAGAACTTCCGTGAAGCTGTTGTAGTGCTTTTTCTTCTGTATATCTGCTGCGGTCATGATAATGACGAAGAGCACCACTAAAAATACGATACCTGTTGCTTCCACTCTTACTTCCTCCATGTAAATGAGTTAAAGAGACTGAACCCGCTCACAGAGCTTTGCTTCGTTTTATACGTCCTACAGCACCAAACTCATGGCGTCGGTCTCGGCGTTGCAAGGCTATCAGAACTTGAAATTATGATCGATATAAAAGATCGATAAATGATTATTGATAGATTTTGACGATTAAACGGGTGGAATCGATCGGTGATTAATTGTTATTATCGATCGAAAATCTATGTGTGATAGCTAAAAACTATCATAAGGTTGTTTTTGATCGTTTTAAACGATATGACGAGACGCTAAAAGAATTGAATCCTATCAATTGGTTAAGCGGTGGTTATGTCATGTGATATCAGCCAGATCCCGCAACCACTCTAGCCCTGACCGGATTAGGTCAAAAATTTAGGCACTTTGATTATCAGGATGGATAAGCAGATGAAGAAGATTTTACTCGTTGCTGGCGCAGCTCTGGCACTGGCGGGATGTGGTGAGAAAGGTGATTTTGAGAAAGCGATTAATACCAAGATTGGGCAGGACAAATACTGCTTCTCGCTGGATAACAATAACACCAGCTTCCCCATCCGTCTTGCCAAGCCACTACTTGATTCGACTGGCACAGGGACGAATTCAGTGATCCTCGACGGTTTTATTGAGCAGGGCCTGATGGTTTTTGAACAGGGCTATGACTCGAACGTATTAGGGATAACAGAGGAAGGCAAAAAAGCCAAAGTCTGGAGCACAACAGACGGTGCCTGTGTTGGTCGTCGTGCTGTTAACGAGATTAAGGAATGGACTGAGCCGGGAAACGGTAATCAGAAAGTAGTTCGCGTGACTTATACGTGGAAGCTGGTTGACGTTCCGGGCTGGATTGACAAAAAAGCATTCGCCAACGTTAAAGGAATGAATGAACCTGCTGATGGTGTCATGAATCTCGTTAAAACCAGTAATGGTTGGAAAGCCAATTAAGGACGCCATCATGGAAAACAATACCATCAAATGCCCGTTTTGCTTCAAAGAGAGTCAGCGTGGGGTTCACGTTTGCACAGGTTGTTTAGCAACGGTGTTATATGGCACCTTTCCCGGCTGGTATGCTGCTGTTGTTTTGTTGTTGACTTTTGGTCTGTCTATTATTATTGGTATGTCAACAGGCATAGCAGGGGCTACTATCAGCCTACCAATCATTGCAGCTATTGGGTTTGTCGCTGGTAAGGCAATATTCTCTGATAATGTTGTGTTTAGGCGAAGGATGTAAGTATCTTATTCAGCTAAAACCACACATCATTTTATAGATAGTGTGGTTTTTTATATTTCCCTGCCTTCCTCGCTACCTTCTTTCATATTTATGATAAATATGATATTACTACGGAGTATATTAGTAGTGAATTATTGTTCATGTTGTCGATAATAAGGTAAAGAATGAGAGTTATTCCTGATTGGTTTAAGTTGACAGAACTCGCTACTGCGGAAACAATGCAACGCATATCTAAAGTTGTAGCATCAAATAATATGAATTTGCAGATAAAAAACTCTCCAATGTTGGCACATTGGTTTATGCTTGATTCACTTCTTCTTGCTAACAGAGCAAATAAAGATGGTATGCATGCCAATGCACTTGCTTTAACACGCCAATGTGTTGAGGCTATTAGTATTATTGAATTGGGAGTTTGTGGACATCCAGAGGCAGCTACAGTTCTACTTAAATGGGAAAAAGACCAAATGACTCCCGGAAAATTGAGAAAATGGCTTGAGGAGAACGTTTGGGATAAATACGGCTCAGGGCTATGGTGTGAGCCTTGGGGTATTTTTATGCGTGAATTTGCAAAAGCTATCCAACCATATGCTCATTATGGAAGGGACTTAGCGCAATGGCAGGTGAGGCTCTGTAATGTGGATGGCAACAACGCTCTTCTTGAAATGAAACCACATGCCTATGATCCACAAAAGGCTACCAGAATCACTCTTTACCATGCTCTTCTGACGTATGTTCTCGGGCGAATTTGGATTTCATCTAATTATGGAGATATGCCATTCGAAAATCTGATTAACAAGTTAGGAATAGCGCTCGGTAAATCCCGTTATCTTGATGGTCACTCTACGGATTGGAGCCAGCAGTTTTGGGCAATGCTATGGGATGTAAACGATGGTGTGATGCTGGAATAGAATAACTACTTTCTTTCAATGCGTTAACATAATAGCAGGGATAATAATGATGTTATCTGTTATCCCTGTCATAATTTATTGCTTGGCGCTGTTTAATCTCTGGATGCTTTCGAAAATATAAGCAACCAGTAAGCATAATCCACCACGTTCAACACAAAATTTCCTACGTTCACTGACAGCTAATGACATATCTAACCATTCATTATTTAAGTGTGTTTTTTCTTTTTCAGTTAAAACGCTAATATCAATATCTGTTCCCAATTCTTTTTTAAGATAGGGGAATAAAGTGCCTTTTTCAAGTTCTGATTTAATGTCTTCAATCGTAATTGAATCATAACGACCACAACCCAGAGCACCGTTTAAATAGAATCCTAAAAATGTCAATTGGCTAAGTTTCATATGCAACTCCTGTATGATAAATAATTTCAGGTATATATTACCATATTTTAAATAAGATAATAAATAATTCATAAGGTGAATGTTATGTGATATTTGGTAGTGTTTGCTGAATGTGTTTTTTCTACTCATATCATAATATCTTTGTAGGTCTCAGTTTTAGTGTCTCAATAAATTTATTAGTTGAAGGTGTTGGTATGTGCTGAAAATCGCTATTATTTTTTTCTGTGTTACTTTGACGGCTTGGGAAACGAACTGTCTCGTCATTATCTGATACGCTGCCAGAGAATCCTGATTGTGTTGGCTTTTGACCACTGTTAAATTTGGCGCGTTTTTCAAACTCCGAGCGTGGAACATTGACTCCCAACACTTCATCATAGACATAGTTCTCTGCGATACGCTTATCATGGTCAGCATCAGTGGTATCGGGTTTCCTTCTGGCCCATATAAATTTCTCTCTTATATATCCTACTATCAGTAGTGTGAAACGTTTAAACAAACCATTCTGGCGGGGCTTAGTCTGTTTTCTGCCCCTCACAGGAGCACGGTTCATCGCTCTGGTTTTTTGAAGAGATGGGGTTTTCAATTTAGTGGATGCAGTTGGTTCAGGAGCAACCAGAACAGGAGATTTCTTCCCTACAGCACTAACTCTACTGACCTTATTGGGATCACGGTATGATTTTGCTGCTGGCCTTCTGCTTATAGCTGATGTCGTCATAACAGGTTGCTGTTTAGTTGTTGCCGGGAAGTCTGGAAGAACAATCTCTTCGGGTTCAGCAAGATGTGTAATCGTAAAGCTTCTGACATCAACCACGATTTCCAGTGGTAGCTCACTGAATGTAGTGTAGACCTTCTTTGCTTCCTCAATTTGATGATCGCGTTGAGCTTGTTCAGCAGCTCGCTGTTCCTGAGACTCGGTGTTATTCCATTTAGCACGATGAACACGCTGCATTGCCGGGCGGTTTGTTTCCGTTGCTTTGGCAAGCCAGAATGCTTTCTCTTCAGCACTGAATGCTTCTTCTGCCTGAGCAAGGGCATCAGCACATTGAGTTCTGAGAGAACGGTGATCGATACGTTCTTCACTTCCAATAGCTTCAAGGTAGCTGTTTGACATCGCGGCCCATGACTCACGCCATTGGATCATTATCTTCTTATCATTCCAGCTTCTGTCTTTTTTACCGAAGCCAGCAGCGGTGATAGTTTTCAGGGTTAACATAACGTGAGCGTGTGGATTCTTACTGTCCAAGTCATGAAATGCGATATCAGCAATCATTCCCTTATCAACAAAGTTCTTCTGGCAGTATTCGGCAACCAATTTTTTCTTGTCATCATTGTTGAGTTCTACGGGAATAGCGACATCAAAATAACGGGCTGTTTGTCCGTTGTTCTGGCGTTCTACTCTTTCAACTTCATTCCAGAGTGCTGACGAGCTTTCAACAATATGAGCAGGTGCGGAAACAGGTGCTAATATAATATGACCATGTAGATCTGTTCTGTGGCTGAAATCAAATGTTTCGCCAATGCGATCATCTGTAATACGTGTACGGGCATGATAGGCAGCTTTCGCAACGGAAGTCATGCCTTCGCTTCGTTTCACAATTTTAAAATCTAGATGAAAAATCGCCATTAAAAATATAACCTCAAATAAAAGTAATGCTGTTAGTTTTTCGTAAGAAAAACTTTGGTGTTGACGTTGACCTTGGTTTTGCTTTTAGCCTGCGGCAGGCAACCGTCGTTAGACCCCACACACTGCGTAGCAGTGTATAGGTGGGCATTGTCTTTAATAAAATAAGCCAATGTAAAATGCCCCTCTTATTAATTAATACGAAATATATGTATGGTTGTAAAATAATACGCCGGGTTAAGCGGCGCAAACTGGATTAAAGGTGTAGGTTTCACGTCCACAGG
>Ga0129313_1001378_pt1 | contig 15498 bp, 15 predicted proteins | sample O1105metagenome_FD_94436 | JGI IMG/M metagenome (GOLD analysis project Ga0129313, IMG submission 94436) | Orangutan group fecal microbial communities from fecal samples from Wisconsin, USA - O1105 metagenome | ecosystem: Host-associated > Mammals > Digestive system > Large intestine > Fecal... | reverse complement strand
TAGCCGGCTTCAGCCAGGAGGGCCTTAGCCTGCTCGACATCGTATACATGCTTGCCCTGAGAAGCGTAAGCGAACACGGTGGCAGGCATAACGCTTTCAGAAGGTGTGGCGTAATTGCCGTAAACAGCGGATACGATAGAGTCAATATCCAGGGCCAGAGACAGAGCCTGACGGACGCGCACATCGCTGAGAACTTTGTTATCCATGGTGAAAGCGATGTAGGACATACCGTAGCTGTCGCCGGTGACAACCTTCAGACCATTAGTAGAGGCCAGACGGTCCAGATCGTTGGTATCGGGATCCAGAACGATATCGGCATTGCCAGACTCGATCTCCAGGGCGCGGTTAGCGGTCTCAGTAATGAACTTCAGGGTCAAGGTGCTGTAGGCGGGCTTCTCACCCCAATAGTTGTCATTGCGCTTCAGAGTGATGCTGGTTCCGCTGACCCAGTTGTCGAACATGAAGGGGCCGGTACCAACGGGCTGACGGCCAAACTGATCGTCACCCATCTCCTCGACTGCGCGCTTGCTGACAATACCACCGCGAGTGGAGGTCAGATAGTTAAAAATAGCGGCAAAAGGCTGCTTGGTGGCAACGTCTACAGTCAAATCATCTACGACTTTGGTGTTTGTGGCATCGAAAGCAGAGAAGATAGCGGCGCTGGAAGGCTTCTCAGTAGCACGCTGAATTGTAAACACAACGTCGTCGGCAGTCAGCTTATCACCGTTATGGAAAGTGACATCATCACGCAGATGGAACCGGACGGTCTTGTCGTCGACCTGTTCCCAGCTTTTGGCTAGGCAGGGGACAATCTCGCCGTTTTCATTCTTTTTGACCAGAGTCTCAAAAATCTGAACCTGGGTTGTCATAGCGACCAGCTCAGTGTTGCCGTGGGGATCAATGTTGGAGGGTTCGGCCTTCAATACGGCCACGACTTCGTCCTTTACGGAAGAACCATTACCGGAGGAACTGTCGGAGCTGCTGGGCTTAGTGCCGCAACCAGCCAGAAGGGTAAGTGCCAGAGCCAAAGCGATCATACTGCGTCTTTTCATAATGCTTACCTCTTTTCTGTTTATTATTGCTATTCAGAACTTCTCATTCAGTAAAATAGGTACCATGTCAATAAGTGATGGTACGACTGAGGGAAGCTGAAGCACAAAGAGAAAGGAAAAACTTACAGCCAGTGAGCCTGATCCCAAAGTTTGAGTTCCTGACCAAGTCCTTGCTTGATGGCTTCTTCATACAGCGTATAGCCCCAGGTGACGTCTTCCACTGGCAGGCCGCCGGAGATGAAAATAATCTTGTCGTCTTCGGATTTGCGGGCAGGTACTTTACCGACCACAACATCGCTTAGGCTGATCAGATCCTCCTCGTGGGCCTTTCCTTCCTCCAGCAACTTAAACATTTGGTAGCTGGGCGCCCAGGTGCGGGTGCTCTCGATTCCGTCGGGATGCATTTTGCCCTCTTCCATCCAGAGGTGGTGCATGGGCCAATAATCGAAAATGACCTGATTCTCTTCCCAGCACTCTTCAGACAACTCAGCGTGGCCAGTGGCGGTGAACAGGCAGCCGGGCTTCAGCCAACTCTTGTCGATTACGACGGGGACAGGACCGGCGGCGGCGACACTGATGACATCAGAATCTACGACAGCGTCCTTCAGATTGTCAGTAATGATCATTTCAACATCGAATTCTTTGGACAGTTCTTCTGCAAAGCTTTCGGCGCTGGCGCGAACGATGTCGTTCAGATACATCCGCTTAACATTGGGCATATTTACAAGGATACCGCGGGCACAGGCGCGGCTGATCACACCGCAGCCAATAACGCCGACAGACTCAGCGTCCTTTTTGGCCAGATACTTGGTGGCGACGCCTGGAACGCATCCGGTACGCATGGCGCTGAGCAGGTTGGCGGACATAATAGCCAAAGGCTCACCGGTAACAGAATCATTCAGGCAGACAAGCAGGATGGAACGGGGAAGGCCGCGCTGCTTGGGGTTTGTCACGTTGGAGCCATACCACTTTACGCCGCATACATTATAGCGGCCGCCTACATAAGCGGGCATTGCCATATAGCGGCGGTCTGGGCCAGCCAGTGGCATATTGGGGAAGGGAGACTCTTTGGGGTACCAGAGCATACAGCCATGATCGCTGCCGTTGTAACCGCCCATAACAAAGTCACCCTCGCCCAGCAGATGGAAGGTCTCATCCATCACTTCGGCACAGTGTTTTACATCCAAAACACCGGCCTTGATCATGTCGGGCTCTGAGAGAAATTTAAATTCCACCTTTTTGCGTTCCATAGAAAGCTCCTCCTACATTTATTTTAGTGCTTATCAAATGCGGCCGCGATCTGTTCCAGACCGCGCTGTAAATAGGATTTTGGAACAGCGATGTTCATACGAACGAATTGGTCGAAATCAGTTCCGTATTCTTCGCCGGGATTAAGCGCAACATTTGCTTCGTTGATCAAGACCGATTCAATCTCTTTGGAAGTCATTCCGTAAGCGGACAGATCCAGCCACATTAAGTAAGTACTCTCCGGGACGTATGTGACCACTTTCGGCATCTTTTTAGATAAGAACTCCACGACAAAGTTGGCGTTTGATTCTAAGTAAGCATTCAGCTCATCGACCCATTCAGCACCCTTTGTGTAGGCGGCGGTGGTAGCCTGGAAAGCAAAGAGGTTGGGGTAGAGGTGCATATTCTGAATCCAAAAGTCTACCTGTGCCCGCGTCGTTTCGTTTTTGATAAAAATAGTGGAGCCTTTTAAACCAGCGATATTAAAAGTTTTACTGGGGGCAGTAAGAAGAATAGCGTCCGGATCTATATTTAAGATAGGGATGTGCTTGTGGCCAGAATAAACGATATCACAGTGAATCTCATCGGAAACAAGCAATACATGATATTTTTTACACAACTGTGAAACTCGCTCCAATTCTTCCGTTGTCCACACCCGACCAACTGGATTATGGGGACTGCACATAACATAGACTTTCACGCCGTCAGCAAACTTTTTCTCCATGTCTTGGAAGTCAAATTCATAATGTCCGTTGCGGTTTATCAGCGGGGAGAGGACCAACTGTCGAGAAAGATCTTTTACAGTGCTAAAGAAAGGAGTATATACAGGAGGATTAATTAGTACCTTATCATTCTCTTTGGTTGTAGCCAAGAGGACAATTGCCAAGGCGGTAACTACACCGGGGACAGGAAGAATATCTTCCTTGCAGAGCTCAAGATTGTGTCGAGCCCAATTCCAATTGATTAAGCTGGTGAAATATTGGTCTCCAGCAAAGGTATATCCATAGGTTTGATTTTTGCCAATTCGCAGAGCAAGAGCCTTATGTATTTCATCAAAAACAGGAAAATCAGCATCAGCAACCCAAAATGGCATCAATCCATCTTTGCCGAAATCACGTTTGATAGCATCCCACTTTGTACAGTCAGTATATTTGCGCTGCAGAAGAATGTCAAAATTGTACATGGTATGTCCTCCTGTTACAGGGGTTATGGGGAAATGGATTTTTCAGATGAAATATTAGAGAGTTTAGACATCATAATTGGAATTTGAGTTCTCACAAAGGTTAGGAGTTGTAATAATTAAGCGACTTAATTATTACAAGAAAAATATAAGTTAAATTGCCGAATGTGTCAAGTATCTTTTCAAATTTATTTCTACAATTGGATAGTTGAACAATAACAAAGGGGAAAATGGAAAAATAAAGCAGATTTAGGAGTGAAATAACTATTTAATTGAAAACAAAATATGAAATTTAATATTGAAATACTGTCCAAATTAGAAGATATTTTCTTGTTTTTTTGAATTTTCAAACAATATTTCATCGAATGAAACCCAGAAAAAACAAATGATAAAAATGACGAAAACAAAGGAGAAAAAGCGAGAAATACGGTAATTATAGCTATAATGTGCAAATGATACTACAAGAGAAAATAATGGTTTCAGATTTATTGATGGAATTATTGGAGCTCAATTAATAAAAAATTTTGATTTTGCGTCCTCATTTAACTTTAGGTCCTTTTTTATTGGACTTAAATATAAACTTAGCTGAGATTTCTTCTCTGCTGTAAGATTAATCTAAATTAATTTGTTAGTATGATCAGCTTTGAACAGAGGGATATATAGCCGCTTTTAAATCCAATTTCAGATTATATAGAGAAAAGTTTGGATATACAAAAACGCCAGCGACCCCACTACATAGGAACACTGGTGGGAGCAGATCGGCGGAAGAACGTATTGTTTAGTTGAACGATAATAAGATAAACCTCCTATCGGACGGTTCGTCCCGATAGGAGGTTTCAACATCATTCTTCAAGTTTTTCCGGCAGAGTGATCTCCGGCATCAGCTCACGGCTGACGATGGCGAGCATCTCCTCCAGCTTGGCGCAGTCTTCCGGGGGGAAGCGCTTGGTGATGCGCTCCATGACTAACGTGGTGTAGGAGGCGGAGATGTTATAGTAGTCGATATACTTCTGCGTTACCTCCAAATGGTACTCCCGGCGGTCGCTGGGGGACTGGATTTTCTTCACGTAGCCCTTCTTCACCAGGCTGTTGACCTTGTAGGCGGCATTAGGAGGCGAGATACGCATAAAGGTGGCAAACTCGTTCACCGTGGGACTGTCCAAGGCCATGATACTCTCCATACAGAAGGTCTCTACCGTGGTCAGACTGGCTTCCCGGTCTTGAAAGCGCAGAAAAATCTCCTGATAAAAATGCAGTTTAAATTTTGTGTACACCTCGTTAAACACCTGATCCAGCGTAACGACCGCCTCCTCCGCGCCGAAGAATTTCCTTTACAGTATATCAATTTTGCGGGGAAAAGGCAACCGCCTTTCACTGTACAGCAAAGGTCAGCTCTGCGGTGCAGGCCACCTGACCGTTCACCGTGGCCTGACAGGTGCCGATCCCTACCGGACCCCGGCGGCGGGTCAGCACGCACTCCATCTCCAGCACATCCCCCGGGACGACCTGCCGCTTGAACCGGGCATGTTTTACGCCGCCGAACAGGGCCAGCTTGCCCTTGTTCTCCGGCAGAGACAGAATGGCGATGGCCCCTACCTGGGCCAGCGCTTCCAGCATGAGCACGCCGGGCATCACATGCTTCTGGGGAAAGTGGCCGCAGAAGTAGGGCTCTCCCACGCTGACGCACTTGATCCCCCGGGCCCACTGGCCCGGTTCATAGTCCGTGATGCGGTCGACCAGGGCGAAGGGGTAGCGGTGAGGCAGGATCTGGGCGATCTGATCAGAATTCAGTTCCATATTAGTCCTCCCATTTTTTCAGCAGCAGGCTACCGTTGTGGCCCCCGAAGCCGAGGGAATTGCTCATGGCATAGTGGAGCTCCGCGTCCCGGCCCTGATTGGGCACCACATCCAGATCGCATTCCGGGTCGGGGATCTGATAGTGGACAGTGGCGGGCATATAGCCGTCGTGCAGGCTCAGAGCGGTGAAAATGGCCTCTACCGCGCCTGCCGCCCCCAGCATATGGCCGGTCATGGATTTGGTAGAACTCATAGCCAGATGATAGGCGTGGGGGCCAAATACGGCTTTGACCGCGGCGGTCTCGCCGGAGTCGTTCAGATGGGTGGAGGTGCCGTGGGCATTGATATAGCCTACCTGCTCCGGGCGGACATCGCCGTCGGCCAATGCGATGGCCATGGCTCTGGCTCCGCCGCTGCCGTCGGGGCGGGGAGCGGTCATGTGATAGGCGTCACAGGTGGCCCCATAGCCCACGATTTCCGCGTAAATTTTAGCGTGGCGGCTGCGGGCGTGCTCCAGCTCTTCCAGCAGGAGAATGCCGGCGCCCTCCCCCATAACAAAGCCGCTGCGCTCCAGATCGAAGGGGATGGAGGCGCGGTTGGGGTCCTCTGTCTGGCTCAGGGCCTTCATAGAGGTGAAGCCGCCTATGGCCAGGGGAGTGATGGAGGCCTCGGCCCCGCCGCAGAGCATGGCCTCTGCATAGCCGTCCCGGATGTAATGGAAGGCATCGCCTACGGCGTTGGTGCCTCCGGCGCAGGCTGTAACCGGACAGGAACACATTCCCCGGAAGTTGGCGGTAATGGCGATCTGTCCCGCCGCCATATTGCAGATGGCGGTGGGGATATAGAAGGGGGAGACCCGGTCCCAGCCCCGCTCCATGCCCCGGCTGTGCTCGGATTCTGTGATGGCCTGTCCGCCGATGCCGCTGGAGACAATAACGCCGCAGCGGTCCGGGTCGGTCTGTTCCGCTGAAAAGCCGGCGTCGGCCAGGGCCTGCTTAGCGGCCACCACGGCGAACTGGGTGAACCGGGCCATGCGCTTGGCCTCCGGGCGGCCCAGGTAGTTTTCCGGGACAAAATCCTTCACCTCGGCGGCCAGCTTCACCTTCTGGGCGGAGGCGTCATAGTGGGTGATCGGACCAATGCCGCACACACCCTGCCGTACGGCCTGCCAGCTGTCTTCCGCAGTCAGCCCCAGGGGCGTTACAGCGCCCAAACCAGTGATGACAACTCTGCGTTGTTCCATGGGGAACCTCCTTTTTTCTATCTTCACATTCCCATACCGCCGTCTACGCCCAAGATCTGACCGGTGATATATCCGGCGCAGTCACTGGCCAGGAAGGCCACGGCTTGGGCTACGTCCTCTGCCGTACCCATGCGGCCCATGGGCACGGCGGCCAGGGTGGCCGCCCGCGCCGCTTCCGACAGGGCGGCGGTCATGTCTGTCTCCATAAAACCGGGAGCCACGGCGTTTACCGTCACGCCCCGGCTGGCCAACTCCTTGGCCAGAGATTTGGTCATGCCGATGACTCCGGCCTTGCTGGCGGCGTAGTTTACCTGTCCCGCATTGCCATGCAGTCCCACCACGCTGGACAGATTTATGATCCGGCCATAGCGCTGCTTTATCATCTGCCGGGCCACGGCTTTCATGCACAGGAAGGTGCCCTTCAGATTGGTCTCCACCACCTGATCAAAGTCGCTCTCCTTCATGGTGAGCATCAGTCCGTCCCGGGTGATTCCGGCGTTGTTTACCAGAATATCGATGCGGCCAAAGCGCTGAACGGCGGTTTCCATCAATTCCTTCACCTGGGTGCTGTCCGCCACATTGCAGCGCAGATAGTCCACATCTGCCCCCAGAGCGCGGCAGGCCTGGGCCGTCTCTTGGGCGGCGGCCTCATTTCCGGCGAAACAGAATACAAGGTTAGCTCCGCCGGCGGCCAGCTCCAGGCAGATTGCCCGGCCCAGGCCCCGGCTGCCGCCGGTGACAACGGCGGTTTTTCCTTTTAGATTCATTGATTGTTCTCCTTTAACAGCTGTGTCAGCTGCTCCACATCCTCCGCTGTCTCTACTGCGTAGACAGGCAGCTGGGGAGTTGTCTTTTTTACAAAGCCGGACAGCACGCGGCCCGGCCCGATCTCGATCAGCGCGTCCATCCCCAGGGCCGCCATGCGGCGGATGGAGTCCTCCATATACACGCTGCTCTGCACCTGCCGCACCAGAAGCTCCGGAACGGTGGTGTCCTCCGGCTTTACATCCCCCAGGCAGTTGAATACGACGGGGATCTGGGGCTGTGCGAAGGTCACGGTGCGGAAGCGCTCCTCCAAAGCGGCCCCGGCGGGGGCCATCAACGGAGTGTGGAAGGGTCCGGACACCTTCAGGGGCATACAGCGTCTGGCTCCGGCCTCTTTGGCCAGGGCGGCAGCCTGCGCTACGGCGGCCTGCTCGCCGCCGATCACCAGCTGTCCGGGGCAGTTGTAGTTGGCGATGACTACGCAGCCAAGGGCGGACGCCGCGCTGCAGGCCTCCTGCAGGGGTTTGCGGTCCAGACCCAGTACTGCCATCATGGAGCTGGGTTTATCCGCTGCGGCCTGCTCCATTGCTTTGCCCCGGAAGGCCACCAGCTCGGTCACCGTCTCTGCGTCCAGAACTCCGGCGGCATGGAGGGCGGAGTATTCCCCCAGGGAGAGCCCGGCGGCGGCAGAGGGGACGACGCCCCGGTGCTTCAGCAAGGCGGTCATGGCGACGGCAAAGGCCACCATACAGGGCTGCGTGTACCGGGTCTGATTCAGCACGCCCTGCTGGTCGGTGAAGCAAACTTCCTTCAGGTCAAAATCCACCCGCTCCGCCGCCCGGTCAAAGGCGGCGCGGAAGACGGGGTCGGCGTACAGGTCGGCCCCCATGCCGGGGTGCTGGCTGCCCTGCCCCGCATATAAAAATCCAAGCTTCATTGCGCGTCGTTCCACTCCTTCATAATTTGCTCCATCTGTTCCCCAACTGTGGACATACGCACCAGCGTCCCCCCATTGGCCCCGCAGAAAAACAGGCCGTTGTCCCAGTCGCCGTTGCGGGCGGCGATCAGTGCTTTCGAGATGCAGTAGGGTGCGGTTTTGGGGTCGCAGGCGGCGAGGCATTTGATGCAGCCCTGCGGCTTGGGCTGGGTCCCGGCCTGTACCCGCTGGATCAGCGGGCTGTTCAGGGCTCTGCCCGGCATACCCACCGGGCTTTTTACCAGGACAATGTCCTCCTCTTTGGCGTCCAGAAGGCGCTGCTTATAGGCCGGACTGGCGTCACACTCCGCTGTGGGAATGAAACGGGTGGCAAACTGTGCCCCGGCGGCACCCTCTTTCATGTATTGGGCCATCTCTTTGCCGTCCTTTACTCCGCCGGCCACGAATACGGGGATGTCCCGGCCGGCTTTCTGCCGATAAGGGGCCAAGGCCGTCAGTACGTCGTGGAGCAGAGCGGACAGTGCGGGGGGATGTGCCAGGTCAGGGGCGGAAAAGCCCAGATGTCCGCCGGCCAGAGGCCCCTCCAGCACGATGAAATCAGGGATGTATCCGTAATGCCGGTCCCACAGGCGGCAGATCAGGCCCGCGGCCCGGCCGCTGCTGACCACAGGGGCCAAGGCGGCGTTGCTCTCCGGGACCTCTGCGGCCAGAGCGGGCAGATCACGGGGCAGACCTGCCCCGCAGACGATGGCGTCGGCCCCGGCCCGCAGGGCGGTGCGGACGCTGTCTGCATATTGCGCGGTGGCCACCATGGCGTTTACCGCCACAAGCCCCGCCCCGCCGGATAACTCCTTGGCCCGCCGGACCTGCTTGTCCAAAGCCCGGAGATTGGCCTGTCGGGGGTGCTGGGAAAAGTCGGGTTCGTCATAGCCGCACAGGGCGGTGGACAGAGTGCCCATCCCGCCGCAGGCGGCTACCGCCCCGGCCAGACCGTCCAGGCTGACGCCCACTCCCATGCCGCCCTGTAAAATGGGCAGGGGGAGGAGCTTCCCCTTGATCGTTACTGCCATTCCTGATTCGTCGCCTCCAACACGGCGCGGCCGCCGTCATACAGCTCCTGGAAGATTTGCCGCAGGGGGCGGATCTCATGGAGCATCCCGGCTACCTGGCCGGCCATCAGACTGCCGCGGTCTACGTCGCCGTCGAATACAGCCCGGCGCAGGCCGCCCAGGGTGACCCGTTCCAGCTCTTCCAGACTGGCCCCTTTTTTCTCCAAAAGGAGATACTCCCGGGCCATTTTATTTTTCAGCACCCGAACCGGGCCGCCGGTGGAGCGGCCGGTGACCGTGGTGTCGCTGTCCTTGGCCCGCAGCAGGGCCTGCTTGTAGTTGTCGTGAATGGGACATTCCCGGCTGGCCAGCAGGCAGGTGCCCACCTGGATGCCGCAGGCCCCCAGGGCAAAGGCGGCGGCGGCCTGCCGCCCATCTCCGATCCCGCCGGCGGCGATGACGGGCACGTCCACCGCGTCGATGACCTGGGGCACCAGCGCCATGGTGGTCATCTCGCCCACGTGGCCGCCGGACTCGGTGCCCTCTGCAATGATGCCGTCGGCCCCGGCCTGAACCAGCCGTTTGGCCAGAATGGAGGCGGACACCACGGGAAATACCTTGATGCCCGCCTGCTTCCAGGCAGGCATATACTTGCCGGGACTGCCCGCCCCGGTGGTGACAACGGAGACGCCTTCCTCCAAAATGACCTGGGCCATGTCGTCGGCACAGGGGTTCATCAGCATCAGATTGACCCCAAAGGGCTTGTCTGTCAGGCTTTTGCAGATGCGGATCTGCTCCCGCAGCAGCTCTGCCCGGGGCATTCCCCCGGCGGCGATCACCCCCAGGGCTCCGGCGTTGGAACAGGCGGCGGCGAATTCACCGGTGGCGATGTTGGCCATGCCGCCCTGGATAATGGGGAACTCTGTCCCCAGGATTTCATTCAGCTTTTTCAATGAGAGACCTCCTTGACCCGGGCAGCACTGCCTCAGGCAAACTCCAGCAGTGCGCCGCCCCAGGTCAGGCCGCCGCCGAAGGCGACCACCAGCATGCGGCTGCCGGGGCCGATGCGCCCCTGCTCCTCCAGTTCGCTGAGCACCAGGGGGACGCTGGCCGCGGCGGTATTGCCGTAGCACTGGATATTCTTGTAGTATTTCTCCGGCGGAATGCGGTATCGCCGCACGGCCAGATCGATGATCCGGGCATTGGCCTGATGAAAGACAAAAAAGTCTATGTCATCTGTGCTGAGCCCGGTTTTTTCCAGAATGCTGTTGATGCAGGCGGGCACCGCCTCTACGGCGAACTTGAATACCTTAGTGCCCTCCATGGTCAGCAGCTGTTTCTCCCTGCTGCCCACCCCGGGCAGGCGCAGGAGCGTGTCGTCCCCCCGGCTGCCCAGTACGGCGCTGATGGAGGGCCAGCCCGGACGGCACTCCACCACTGCGGCCCCCGCCCCGTCGCCGAACAGGATGCAGGTGCTCCGGTCGGTCCAGTCCACCACCCGGCTGAGGGCTTCCGCCCCCACCACCAGGCCGAAGGCCCGGGGGGAAGCGTTCAACAGACACTCCATGGTGTGCAGCGCATAGACAAAGCCGGTGCAGGCGGCGTTCAGATCGAAACAGGGGATGTCCTCGGGCAGACCCAGCTCCCGCTGGAGCAGACAGGCTGCGGAGGGGACGGCGTGGTCCGGAGTGACCGTGGCCACGATACATGCGCCGATCTCTGCCGGAGAAATCCCCGCCCGTTCCAGGGCGGCTCTGGCCGCCTGAACACACAGCTGAGTGTGGCTCTCCTCCTGACAGCAGTATCGGGTTTCGATCCCGGTGCGGGAGACGATCCACTGGTCGTTGGTGTCCACCAGGCGGGACAGATCCTCGTTGGTCACGACCCGCTGGGGCAGACTGCGGCCTGTGCCGCGCAGCTTGATCCCGTTCATGGTTCCTCCTTCCCGGAGCCCATGCGCCGGAATTTTTCATATCTCTGTCGGATCAGGGTGGTGCTGTTTTCCCGGGTGAGGCCCGCCAGCTGGCGGCGCAGAGCCCGGTCCACTGCCATCATCGTCTGGGTGGGGGCGGTGTGGGCGCCGCCGACAGGTTCCGGGATCACACCGTCCACCACGCCCAGGTCCAGCAGTTCCCGGGCGGTGAGCTTCATCAGTCCTGCGGCCTCTCCGGCCCGTTGAGAGTCTTTCCACAGGATGGAGGCGAAGCCCTCGGGGGAGAGGATGGCATATACCGCGTTTTCCAGCATGAGCACCCGGTCGGCCACGGCCAGGGCCAGGGCCCCGCCGCTGTTGCCCTCACCGGTGATCACTGCCACGGTAGGTACGGTCAGGCGGCTCATGGCGGCCAGACTGCGGGCGATGGCCTCTCCCTGCCCGTGTTCCTCCGCCTGGAGCCCGGGATAGGCGCCGGAGGTGTCGATCAGCGTGATGACGGGGCGGTGGAATTTTTCCGCTTGCTCCATCAGACGCAGGGCCTTGCGATAGCCCTCCGGTCCGGGCATCCCGAAGTTGCAGGCCAGATTTTCCTCTAAGGTCCTGCCCTTTCGGGTGCCGATCACCGTTACGGGCTGATCATGGAAGAAGGCCACGCCGCCCAGAATGGCGGCGTCCTCGCCGCAGGAGCGGTCCCCCCGCTGTTCAAAGAAATCTGTAAACAGACTGTTGATATAGTCCGTGATATTGGGCCGCTGGGGGTGGCGGGCCAGGGCCACCCGCTCAGCGGCTGTCAGGTTAGCCATGGTGGCCTCCTTTCCCGTGGAGCCGCAGCAGAGCGGCCAGGGTGCCGCGCATCTGGCTGCGGGGCACCACTGCGTCTACAAAGCCGTGCTCCATCTGAAACTCTGCCCGCTGAAAGCCCTCCGGCAGAGTCTGGCCGATGGTCTGTTGGATCACCCGAGGGCCGGCAAAGCCGATCAAGGCCCCGGGCTCGGCCAGGATAATGTCCCCCAGAGAGGCGAAGCTGGCCGTTACCCCGCCGGTGGTGGGGTCGGTGAGGATAGAGATATACAGCAGCCCTTTTTGCGAAAACCGGGCTATGGCGGCGCTGGTCTTGGCCATCTGCATCAGGGACAGGATACCCTCCTGCATCCGGGCGCCGCCGCTGGCGGCAAAGAGGATGAGGGGGAGTTTATTCTTCATGGCGTACTCAATGGCCAGCGTCAGTTTTTCCCCCACAGCGGCGCTCATGCTGCCCATAAGGAAGCGGCTGTCCATCACACCCACCACGCATTTGTTCCCCCCAATGGTGCCCACGGCGGTGACCACCGCTTCGGTCAAGCCCGTTCTGTGCTGGGCGGAGGCGAGCTTTGCGATATAACCGGGGAAGTCCAGGGGGTCGGTGGAGGAGAGCCGTCCGTTCAGCTCCCGAAAGCTGCCGGAATCCAGCACTGTGCTCAGCCGATAATAGGCGCCGATGGGGAAGTGGTAGCCGCACAGAGGACAGACAGACAGCCCTGCGGCCACCGCTTTCTTTTCGCTCTCCTTCCCGCATTTGGGACAGCATGTCAGCCGGTCGCCGGGGATGTAGTTGTCCCGTGTGGCTTTCATGGCCAACAGGCGGGCGCGCCGTTTGGAAAAAATGTTGTTCATGTGTTACCTCGATAGCCGTCTACCTGGCGGCTGAATTCCAGCAGGGAGTCCAGGTTCTGGTCCAGAAAAGCCGTGGTGCAGCTGCCCCGGACAAAGGCGGGGTGGAACAGAATTTCGTAGGACAGTTCGCTGTTGGTGGGAAAGCCCTCCAGCGTGAATTCCTCCAGGCAGCGGCGCATCTTCTTGATGGCCTCCAGCCGGGTGGGGGCGTGGACCAACAGCTTGGCCGCCAGGGAATCGTAGTAGGGGGAGAGGGCGCAGCCGTTATACAGGGCGGAGTCCACCCGCACACCGGTGCCGCCGGGGAAGTGAAGAAACTCCACCTTTCCCGGGCAGGGGCGGAAGTCTGCCGCCGGGTCCTCGGCATTGACCCGGCACTCGATTGCGTGCCCGGTCAGGCGGATGTTTTCCTGCTTTAAGTCCAAAGACAGGCCGGAGGCGATCCGCAGCTGCTGCCGCACCAGGTCCACGCCGGTGACCAATTCTGTTACGCCGTGTTCCACCTGGATGCGGGTGTTCATCTCCATGAAGTAGAAGTGCTCCCCGTCGGCATCCAGCAGAAATTCTACGGTCCCAGCCCCTTCGTAGCCCACGGTCCGGGCTGCGTCTACGGCGGCCCGACCCATTTGCTCCCGCAGGGCAGGGGTCAGGCACCGGGCCGGGGCCTCTTCGATCAGCTTCTGGTTGCGCCGCTGGACAGAGCAGTCCCGGTCCCCCAGGTGGACCACATTTCCGTGGCGGTCGGCCAAAATCTGAAATTCGATGTGGCGGGGGGCAAAAACCAGCTTCTCCAAATACATCTCGTCATTGCCGAAGCAGGTCTCCGCTTCCGCCTTGGCCTGTTCCAGCGCCTCGGGCAGCTCTGCCGGACCGCTGCACCGCCGGATCCCCCGGCCGCCGCCGCCGGCGCTGGCTTTTAAAAGAACGGGATAGCCCACCTGCTCTGCCGCGGCCAGGGCCTCCTCCACGGAGCGCACCGGGCCGTCAGAACCGGGGGTGACCGGGATACCCGCCCCCTTCATCAGGTCGCGGGCGGCAGATTTGGCGCCCGCTTTTCGGATGGTATCCCCACTGGGGCCGATGAAGGTGAGGCCGGCCTGGACACAGGCGTCGGCAAAGTCGGCGTTTTCCGACAGAAAACCGTAACCGGGGTGCAGGCCGTCACAGCCCGTCAGCTTGGCCGCCGTCAGCAGGGCCTCCTGGTTCAAATAGCTGTCCGCCGCTTTGGCGGGGCCGATGCAGATAGACTGCGTGGCCAGCTGGGTGTGCAGGGCCTCCCGGTCCTCGGTGGAGTAGACGGCGACCGTCTCGATATCCAGTTCGCGGCAGGCCCGCAGCACCCGCAGGGCGATCTCCCCGCGGTTGGCGATGAGAACACGCTTCAGCATGGGAGATACCGCACGAGTGCGTCTCCGAAGGCGACCAGCTCGCCGTTCTCCTTCAGCACTGCCTGAATGATGCAGTCGCAGGGAGCGGGGATCTCACTCATCATTTTCATGGCCTCGATCAGACAGAGGGTCTGCCCCTTCTTGACCCGGTCGCCCACCTGAACATAGGGGGGCTGGTCGGGAGCGGGAGCCAGATAGAAGGCGCCCACCAGAGGGGAGGTTACGGCATCGTATTCCTCCCGCGCCGGCGCGGCGGGAGCGGGAACGGGGGACTGGGCCGCCGCCGGGGCGGAAGGGGCGGGGGACTGCGCGCTGCCGCGGCTCAGTTCAATGGAAAAATCCTGCTTCGACAGACGCAGGGTCTGAAGGGAGCTGTGGTCGAAGCGGGCGATCAGGTCGTAAATCTCTTGATTTGTCATGGAACTTCCTTTCCTTTGGAACGAGACCGCCCGCCGGAAAGACCGGCGGGCCGGAATTGCCTCAGTTCTTGTGGGTCTGCAGATAGGACATAATGTCAGCCACGGTCTTCAAAGCGGCGGCGTCCTCCTCGGGGATGGACAGGCCGCTGGCCTCCTCCAGAGCGATCACCAGTTCTACGGCGGCCAGGGAGTCGGCGCCCAGATCCTCCGCCAGAGAGGCGGTGGGGGTCACAGCGTCGGCCTCGCAGCCCAGAGTTTCAACGATCACGTCGCGTACTTTCTCGAATTCCATAACGGTTCTCCTTGATGTAAAAAATATAAATTATTTTAATTAAAAATATTTAAATAAAATAATTGAAGTTATTGTAGCGCGGAGAGGTCTGTTTGTCAAGAAAAAAACGCTGCGGGGGGCTGCCCCCCTGCCGGAGTCTGTTTTTTATGATGGAAGCCGGGAAAAAGAAAAACTTAAAAATAACAGAAAAAAGCCCGTGCTTTTTCAAAACACAGGCTTTTTCATGGACAAATATTCGGATGCTCCATCTGCGGGCAACTCCCCTGGGGGATGTTCTGAGATAGAGACAGTCCGCCCTTCTGCGTCAAATTTGCAGAACGGCGGACTGCTTGAACAGAGTTTCAGAAGGTTTTTTCGCCGGCGGCGGAGCTGCGCCGCAGCTCGAAGGCCTTCAGCAGTACGCTGACCGCCGCAAATCCGATGGCCAAAGCGAAAATGGCCCGGACGGTGGAGAAGAGGTAGCTGGCGGCGCTGGCCTGATCACCGGAGAAAATATAGAACATGGTGTAGTACAGCCGTCCGCCCGGAATCATGGGCAC
>Ga0129313_1001375_pt1 | contig 15529 bp, 20 predicted proteins | sample O1105metagenome_FD_94436 | JGI IMG/M metagenome (GOLD analysis project Ga0129313, IMG submission 94436) | Orangutan group fecal microbial communities from fecal samples from Wisconsin, USA - O1105 metagenome | ecosystem: Host-associated > Mammals > Digestive system > Large intestine > Fecal... | reverse complement strand
TTTCAACTCTGTGTACAGGTTTCTTTTGTCTTGCCATAATAAAAGGCCCTCCTAATGATATTTATTTTATCATAGAAGGACCTTATGATGGTTATTTTACAGAAAAAGTTTCACAGGCTCGCAGAAAATTGGATTTTTGTATTCTTTCTTCCGACTTCGTTAGAATCTTTATACGTGAATTTTTATAATGAATATAATGGCACTAAAAGCTGGACGGGATGGCACAATATTTCTTTTACAAAGACTAAATCGTAAACTTATGGAACTGGTCAAGCATTGAAGAAACTCCTTCTGGGTAATTTTAGGAGCTATCCATTTGCCAACGTAAACATAGTAAAGATTCTCAATTCAATATCACTTAAATCGGTTGATCCCATGTTTTTTACAGAATATAGTACATTTTTTCCTATGACCCTGCAAGCTGTAACGGAACAATTTGTATACCCATTTCCATTAAGGTAGAAACCGGTTATAGCTGCTGTAGTCCATTTATTATTTTCAAAATAGGATTCCGGAATGTTATATGTTTTCCCAAATACTTCACCACCGTTCGCTTTTAATGAACCTATCGTAATTGAGACTTCTTCCCATTTAAACATATACGATTTTTTTACCAGATTATTTAGAGTGCTCATCTCACTATACAATTGAGTGTACAGGTCCTTCAGCACCTTCCCCTGCGCTGCTGATAACGGCAATCCGGCGTTGTCCGTCACACAGTTATTGACAATCTGCCCCGCGTGCAGCACGAACTGCAGTCCGGCCTTGAGGTTCCGGAAAAACTGGAAGAAATTCATCTTCGACTTCATGGTTTCAAGAAAACTTGGAAAGCTGCTGATCCCTTCCACTGTTCCGGAATCATCAAACTCTGGGGTCTCAACGGACTCCTTAAATGCATTGAAGTCTACCTTCTTTGTCAGTGCTCCTGGTGACACATAAGCGGTTACCTTTGCGACAGACCCAATCAGCACGTTAAACGTGATCTCCGCAAACTTGCTGATTGCATCCGTTTCCGCATAGATATACTGCGGATCCTCTGTAAGATCCAGATACGCATACAAGATCTCTCCGACATCCGGATCCGTTGCAAAGACTCCGGCCTCCGTAACTGCGAAGCCGGCACTGACGCCAATAGAGCTTACCTGCGCCGCGATATACGCAACGTCAGACTGGTCCGGGCTCACGCCATAGGATTCAATCTGCGCGTCCATCTTATACTCATTCAGATCCACCATTATCTGCGGGTCTACTCCGCTGGGAACCCGTCCAGTTCCCACGGCTACTCTCGATATCTGCAGTTCTGTGCTGGCAGCTACCAGTTTTGTGATCAGTGCCAATCCTTTATTCGTCAATACTGTTCCTGACATTTCTATACCTCCCGTGGTATTGCCGGATAAGATACCCTTGTACAAACAAGAGTTCCTATTCCTGCTTTTAATTCAATCGTCTTCACACTCTTCTTGTTTAACGGCATCGGAGCTACATTAATAAAAGCCGCAATGCATGTAGGAGTTCCCACATACACAGCAGCTCGCTTACTACTGTACGTCTTATAGAAAATTCTGATTCCGACACCCGTGGTCTTTATCCGTTTCATTAGTCCGGCAATCGTATCTGCAACATTTTTGTGTTCCTGATCCAACTTATCCTCATCGATATACAGATAAATTTTTGCAGGATAGACTTCCTGAAAAGATATATCCTCCGCACTTACACCAAAAAGGGATGCCGCCGAGAGGATGATCGTATCGAGATCTCCGGCAGCAAGCATGGCGATAATCTTTACCTTGATCATGATCCGGTAAATCTCATCTCCTGCTTCTCCTCTGGCTACTCCGAAACCATTTCCGTATCTCGTGAGTGTTTCGCCTTCCATAACATCGATATCATCCCACAGCCGGACTTTCTCTGTTTGATCATGGATGATATCAAAGCCCCATCCTGATAAAGTGAACAGCTTTCCGATGTTCGTTTTCGGTGTCCTCTTTTCTTTCAGTTCCAAGATGTCCGTTCGGTTATACGCGCTGGTCAGCATTTCCAGCATCTTTATCGCAAAGCTCATTCGATGATCACCGCACTTTCTTCTGTAATGGCTTTTTCTCGATACCCAATCGACACATTGGATTTTCCGTAAGTGGTTCCGTCTGTACTGATATCAATATCAAAATCTTCCACTCCCGAGACTGCAGCTACAATTCCAGGTAGCTTAATGTAGATGACATCAATACCAATCTCCAAACCTCCGGCCGTCGAGCTGCCGATGTATTCCACTAATGCTTCCCGTATTGTGTCATCTCCAGCATAAGAACTGTTCTTTTTTAATTTTGAGATCTTAATCCAGATTTTCTTCGGCGTCGGGCGGGAAAACCTGATCGACAGTTGCTGTTTTGATGCCGTTACGACATTAACTGATACGCTACCTATCGTCTGGACACCTCCGGATCGGCGCGAGTATATTGCTTTTGCAATCTCTTCATCCAAACCTCCATACACAACCGCCTCCAGACTGTGCGGCGGAAGATTATAGGTGTCATCGTGTGCGTCTGTATCATTTTCATAAACATATGCAGATGATACTCCCTCAACATCATTTAGCAGCACAGCCCTGATAGCATCTGCATTGACTCCGCCTGGATAATCCACCGACTTGTAGTATCTTGCCCGAAACTCCGCATCTGTCTCCTTCAAACGTCCGCCTGTGATTTCTGCACCATTCGTAATGGCTGTCACTCCGGCCACAGAGGATGGATTGACGATCACCTGGATGGTTCCTGCCGCCGTATTGTATTCCGGTCCCGTTTCGACCGCCTGAATCAAAGCAAGGCATGTCCCGGATTCTCCAATTGTAACAGCAGACATGACCGTATACTGCAATCCTCCGTTTGTTGCCACCAGGAATCCCGCTGGAACCACGGTTCCCACTGTGCCTGTTACAGAAATATATCCGGTTGCTTTTCCTTCCGGAAGAAGCTGCATACCGATTGCATTTCCCAGATGATAAAGGCTCGTCCCCACGGCTGTGTCCACAAAGCGGCTATTATACACATCTTCCAAGCAGGCAAAGAGGATATTCCAAATCCATGCCAGAATACGCAAAAACACGCCAAGCGGAGATCTCACAGTTAAGTTGATTCCATCACCATACAGCTCCCTTGCCTTGTATTCCAAAGCATTCAAGAGCACCGTATAGGTCGGGCGGTAAAAGCCCTTATCTGTTAATCCCCAGTTATCATTCACCCACATTCACCTCCATGCTGACTTTTTCTCCATTGTTTAAAGTTCCGGAAAAGCTGATCTCCGCCGACCGGTTCTGCATGTTGATCGCCAGCTCATCGATCATGGCCACACGGCTCTCTTGAAAGATCGCTTCCCGGATCACTTCGTCCATAGTATCCTCATCTGCTGGAAGCCCCAGGATCTGCTCATAGTCAGTACCGTGATCCGGAACCGGATCAAAGTCTCCCTTGAACGCCATCAGCGTCATTCTTACGCTCTGGACCGCCGTCTCGTCTTCGCTTACGATTTCCAGGATCCCACTGTCATCAAAGCACAGATCTTTTGTATCCGGATCGATCTTCCATGCATCGTTCATACCATCACCCTTTCTGTACAACACCGACAAAGACTGCGTCATCCCCAGAATGCACCCTGGAAGAGTTCGGGGCACTCTCTGCTCCAGTCTTGATGGAGTTATCGCTGTCCAGATCCAGGTAGACCACTACACCGATATCTCCAGGATTGATTTTTACGGTTACTGTTCCTTTCTTCCCCTCGACTTCCACTTCAAGCGGAATATTAGCAACCTTCACGCCCAGAATCGGAGGCGGGGAAACAACCGTGTCACCGATCTCCCTTTTTACCAGAGGTTTCACGTTGACAGTCATCTTTCCGGCATCAAAAGCTGTCACCTGCACAAGATCTGCACAACGGATCTTCAGAAGATTTTTTCTTTCATTTGCTTCTGCGTTGTTAAGTTCTGCTGATTTGTATCCCATACTCTCTCCTATCCTGCAATCTTAAATTCGATCTCCGTTGTCCAGGTTCCCGTCGGGGATCCCTTATGTACTCCGGAAATGATCTGGTATTTTCCATTCAGATCTCTCGATTGGATCTGCACGATATCTCCAGGACCCAAACGGTAATTGAGAAGACAGGTCCTTTTCCAGGTCTTCTTCGCTGCCGCTTTCGTCTCTGCACTTGCTCCTTTATTTTGCGGTGCCTCTACCGTGGTCACGTCAGAATCGTCTGACTGAAAGAGGAGTCCAGTCGCTGGTGTAAGGAGATATCCTTTATTTACCCCATCAGCAGGATTGTTGATAATGACCTGATTTGCCCGGATCAGCAGCCTCGACTTACATTCCCTGGTAACGATTTCCTGCAAAACATCCTTCAGCTTTCCGGAGCATACCCGGCCGCGCGGGTATACCACATTCTCCGCAAGCTGAAAGACGCCGATCTCCAGGGCGAACATATTCAGAAGATCCCGAACGATCGCTTCCGCCGTCGTACCTTCCGCGTAAGTCTTGTTGACTTTCTTATTCAGCCACTGATCAAGTGCCGCCGTTGCTGTGATCTTTGTCTGCCACTCCACCCCATTCTGTTTATGGCTGCAGCTTGCAACCTGTCCCACAAAAAGAACGCCTTCGTCGTCTTCGTACCCGGCATTGAGGATGACCACCTGGTTCTTTACAATGCCCTGACGAGAGGTCGGATTCAAATTGTATACAGTAAAGGAAGCGGTGATCAGCTGGTCAGAATCATAAAACGGTACTTCGAAATCGAAATAAAAACCGTCATTCATGTTGTATTTCAGAGGTCCGATCTGCAAGGTAGCAGACCGAAGAAAAAAAGCCATCAGTCTGTCCTCCTTTCATGCAGATAGAGCTGCACTTCTTTTCCGAAGTTCTCAAATGTCACCGTATCCACATCGCCTGATAAGCAGTATGGGACGATTACCGGGATCGGGTATCTTGCATCCTCAATTACCCGGAACATCGGTCTCCCATACCGCACCGGATCCCCGTAGCACAGCACCTCTCCCGTGGCCATGATTGCCAGGTCGATTGTGAAAAACTCTCCCTGCTCGTTATATCGGACCGTCAGGGTGTATGTACGGTCATCCAGCTTGATTGAAAATGTATATGGGACCTTTGACGTGTCGATCGGTATGTACTCCACCTCCGCCGTCAGTCCCATTGACTGTAATTCATCCATCTGTCACACCTCCTACACGCCGTTATAGCTTGCAGTTTTTCTCTGTGTCGGTCCGCTGCTGCTCTTTCCGTTATAGCTGTTTACATACGCCGCATAGGCGCTCTGGCTGATCTGTTTCGCCACAGTTGTCTTCAGACCTGCTGAAGACACAGTCTTAGCAGAATCCTGTTTGCTCATGAGCGGTTCCTGCCCGATCTCCACGTATGCGCCAGAGACGATATTGGCTTTCTGCAATGTGGCTGTAAACGAAAATCCATCACGGTTTCCCGAGTCATTTTTCATCTGAAGGCTTATGATCACATAATTCTCCACCCGAAACTTTCCGATGTACGTCACCAGATCCCGGTTCTTCCACATCGCTTCCAGACGGGACCGGAAGGCGCTGTGGTTCTTTACCACAACGCCCACGATCTGAAACTGTTCCGGATTTAAGTAAACATGATCTTCGACACTGCTTCCGCCTTCGATCGCATTGGATGTCATCTTACTGGATTTTGTCATCGTCTCCTGTGTTATCGTTCCGGTTGCCGGAAGAAACGATATTGCTCCGGATTTCTTTCCGGTCAAACTATATGCCATGTCAACCTCCTATGCGTTTCCCTGTTGGATCGCCATCTGATCATAATGCTCTTCCTGCATCTCCTGATACAGCTCCTTGATCATCTGCTTCAAGTCATCCGTCAGCTTCGTACCTCCGCCCTCACTGTCTCCGTGGATCTCCACCTTAATCGTAGGGTTGAAGTTAATGTCTGTCTTAACACTGCTCTGCCGGCTGTTATTGATGATCTGCTCACTCTTATCCGCCGGAATGATAGCGGATCCGGACGGCAGATATGCGATCTCACCGCCGCGCTCGTTGATGTGGGTCCAGCCACCTTTAAAGTCCGGATCTCCATCTGCGTTATGCGGAATCTTCGCACCTGCAGATTTTGCCGCCGAAGAACCGCCGCCAAATACGCCAGCGACCTTGTCCAGAAGTCCTGCAAGCCCGCCAGCCGCCCATTCAACGATTTTCGATAAGAAGCTCACAACACGGGACAAAATGTCCGCAATGCCTCCGAGAACCGGTGAGATGGTCTGCAAGATCGGCGGGATCATCTTCAATCCGGCCGACAGCGCCGGAAGAATGGAGTTTGCAATGCTCTCCACATATGGCATCAGCGGAACAACTACATCATCTCCCAGCACCCTAAGAATGTTCACAAACGGCGGAACGATCGTCGTCGCCATAGTCCCGATGATCCGGGAGAGCGGCGGAAGTGCCGTCGTTGCCATATTAAGTAGGGTACCTCCGACCGGTCCGGCAATAGATCCTAACTGCCCGATCACATCAATAAGCGGTGGAATCGCGTCTTTTGCCAGACTCATAATCGCCGGAGCACCGGAGGAAATTCCGATACTCATCGTATCGACGATTCCCATCAGTACCGGTTCAATCTGCGGCCAGGATGTCAGCAGCGTGTTCGTGAGATCTGTGAACACCGGTGCAAACCGCTCCGCTGCATCCGCGAGGAAGTTCTGCCAGATACCGTTCAGGCTCTTGATCCCGTTTGCATATCCTTCCTGCTCCTTCGCCGCCATCTGCTGGATCTGCGTCGAATTCTTCAGCAGTGCGTTCACCCGGACCTGCGCCATCGCATAATCATCCAGATTATCGATGTTCTTTCCAAGCCCCATCTCCATCGCGGACTGCTTCAGGACTGCATCATCAATCTGGATTCCATATTCTGATAACGCTTTCGTATTACCATTAATGTAATCCTGCATGACACTGAGGGCTTCCGAGTCATCCATCTTAAACGCAGTCCCAAGATCATATGCCAGCGAAGTCGTGATCTTCGAGAGCTCTGTAGCCGCGTCTCCGGTGATCCCCAGCTCGTTGTACATTGCTTTATTGGATACCAAAAAGCTCTGCACTTCGGTATTGCTCCGGTGGATCGCAGACGAGAAATTCTCTGACCATTCCTTCACCCCCGAATCCGGAGAGAAAGCAGCTTCGAATTTTGCTCCCGTCTGTTCCGCAGACTTACCAACTTCCAGGACTGCTGAGCCGAACTGTTTTGCCAGTTCAACACCCTTCTTAAAGATCTCGATCGCCGCGGACACCGCAAAAAACGACTTTACAGCAGAGCCCATGGCGTCTTTGATTGCCGTTCCTGCTCCGGCCCCATCGCTCCCCATTTTGTCCAGATCAGCGCCGGTTTTATCCGCCTCATCCCCTATGTCATCGATGTGTTCTCTTGCCCGCTCAAGCGCGTCAGAGAGCTTTGACCGAATCGTCTGGATTGGATGGGCAAATGCCTCCTTGACATCCTGTGCGCCGTTCACAGCATCTCTGGTAAACTTGGCAGCCTTCTTTCCTGCATATCCATAAGCACCCTGAAGCCCGGCTTTGATCGTTTTTGCAACGGAATTTGTCTCTTTGTTCGCTGTGGCGCTTGTAACGATAACAGCCTTTTTAAAGCTGTCAGCTTCGGCACCCATCTGAATGTAAGATCGTTCCACCCGGACACCGGCATCCTCAAATGCATCTCCCGCATCTCGCGCAGCGTCGGACACTCCATCCATATCCTTTGCCGCGGTTCCAGAATTTTTCGCAATCTCACTGCCAAAAGCATCCGCTGCTTTCGCTGCGTCCCGCAGCTCATCCTTCGCCTGCCCGACATTTTCTTCTGCCTTATCGCCGAATCGGTCAAACGCAACTCCGGCATCCCGGATTGCGGAGCCTGCCCCGTCTCCGGAATCTTCCAGCCGGTCCAGTGTCGTAATGACCTTCCGGCTTTCACGATCTGCATCGTGAAGCCCGTCCACCATCGTTCCGGCGCTTCTCGCTACGCGGCTCCCCATCTGGACGCCGCTGTCTTCAGCTCCCTGGAATCCAGCTTTGATTCCCTGGATGCTGCCGTAGATACTTTCCAGCTGATTGATGGAATCCTTCAGCCCAAAGTCTACGCCAATTGTTAGATTTCTCTGATCGTTCAATTTGTCACCTCTCTTTCAAAAAGGACCGGCAGAACTTCCTATGAAGCACTCTGCCGGTCACTTATGGATTGTTTGAAATTGAGGTACGCCTCTCGCGCTTCGTAGAACTCTCCGAGATCCATCTGAGCCCACTCGGAATAAGAAATCTTTCCTGTTGAAAAAACAAGGGACCAGAATTCCTGATGCCTTAATGCTCTGGACTGAGCCAGTTCTTCATCAGCTTCTGCCTCTAAGAAAGGATTCGATCTCTCCCAGAAGCTTCTCAGATGTCGAAATGTCCTCTGCCTCCTCGAAATAATCAAATCCTTTTGTAGCTACCTCTTTCGGTTCGATGACCACGTTTTTGAACAGTTCATCGATGTAATCCGCGGTCTTCTTCTTTCCTCCTGTCATCCCACAACGGTCGTTCAGGTCGAAATACCATCTCGGAGACACGCTCTGAAGAACGAATTCGTTACCGTTTACTACGACTTTTTTCTGCTTTGCCATATACTTTCTATATCCCCTTTCAGTTAATCCTTTCGGACGGTCCGGCCACTTCTTCATGACTTACCGTACCTGAAGATTCGGTACGAAAATTGAAATTGTTACATTTCCGGATGTCTTTCCTCTGGACACATCCGGCATCTTCACAACGCGGCATTTCTGCGCCGTGATGCTGATATCATCGCTGTCATTTGCATCAGATACCGTCACAGAGATCTGTTTCCGGCTTGACGCCAGGCTTCTGAGACGCGGCAGAGAGGAAGAAGTTCCCTGCAGCGTGATTGTAATCGTACCGCTCTCATTCGCATTCTCGGAATATACCACATCGCCCTTGCAGCCCACTTCTGTAGTCACTGCATCCTCGTTTTTTGTTGCCGTGATCATGGAGTCCGATGCGTATCCGGTGATAATAGCTCCGTCCACCGCCACGTTGACTTTTTTCGGATCATAACTTGTTACATCCATTGATAATCCTCCTTACTTAATTCAGCGTTACTTTTAAGGTTCCGGAGATCTTCACACCATGGACGGCGCCAGCCAGCTGTGCTTCCCACGGGATATCCGGCATCTGGCGTAGTGCTGCCTGCTGGTCTGTGGCCGCGGATCTCTTCGGAACGGATACGTTATACACTCCGGCGCCAGATTCCGGATCTGTGGCAATGATCCCGTAATCGGCTGCCTGATCCAGCGTTTCAAAAACGCCGGCTGCCACGATCGTAAAACCGGCATCCGTGTACGAAATCGTTTCATTACTTGTGAAGATGTTGTACAGCTTCTCACGCATGGTTTTTGCAATCCAGTCGCCGCCAAGGATCGTATCGATCCACTCTCCGTCAGCACAGCATCCATTTTTGATGTAGTTTTTCTTGTACTCATTGGTAACCCAGTTCACATGGTTCTCTTCCAGGATCGCGAGTTCGGATTCCTTTAAGTTCGGCACGGACACTCCCACCGGCATCTTAAATTTCCATGTTACAGACTGCGGATACCAAGGACCAGCGGAACCAATCCAAGCAGCTTCCGTCTGCTCGGCCAGATTTTCCGTGTAGATCACCGCTGTTCTTCTGTCAGTGATCTTCAGTTCCTTGTTGTCAGTCTCTGCAAAATAGAATTTCCGGTGATCCTCGACTCCGGCCGTCAGCTCTGCTTCACTCGGTTCACTGTCCGCGGCAAATGCCGCCAGTGCTTTGATGTAGGCGTCCTCATGCTGATCAGTAAGGAACATGTACCAATCATTATCCTTATCCTGAAATGTTTTGATCGCATTTACGAGTGCTTCCGGAGATTCCGGTTCCGCAAATCCTACAACTTTGACTTTCTTGATCAGGGATGCAGGTGTCGGCTTCGCCTTACCCTGTCCCATCATCACCTTTGCTTTTTTATACACAGCACTTTCTGCCGTATAGTCCTTTGCGATATCTTCCGGATCCGTATAAGTCTTCACGTCTTTCGCTCCGGCCGTGGAGATCAGAAGAATATCGAGTGAAGCAACGGAAGTGTCAACCTCTTCCAGCTTCACAACCACTACTACGTCTTTAGAGCTCATTGCTGTCTCCTTTCTTTGTCACTACATGTTCAATGGTTCCTATCTTCCGGGTATCTGTGCGGACATACCGGATCCGGACGTCAAAGCCATACCGCCTCGCCTCTTCATCGACCATCAGCGTGGATCGGTCCTGAACAGCTGACACATCATCAACGGTTATTCCCATGCCTGCGATCGTATCGTAACCGGCATGGAGGAACCACCCGGCCGCCTTGTCCGCAAAACGAAAAGCTTCATCCTCTCCCAGAACATACTCGTTACCGACCTCCCGATCGGTGCTGCAGCATGTAAAGGAAAAGGTGCAGCTGGCTTCCCCGGTCCGTTTCTCCAGATATCCATCATCCAGCTTCTCCAATTGATAATCTCCCTGCCCGCCTTCCGGCGTGTATGGAGCCGCACTGTAAAAGAGATACGGGTATTTCGCTTCCGGATTCTGCTGGTTATTCAGCATGATCGGACACTGAAGGTATTCGCTTAAGCACTGGATGATCCGGTTTCGGATTTCTAAAAAGTTCATCGTTTCGCCGCATCTCCCTTCCTCTCGATCAGATAACGCTTCATTGGGTGGATGGAATTATGCCCCAGCTCCTGGGTGATCGTGTATACGGTCCCATCCTGATCCATCACGCGGGCGCCAATCTGAAGTGCATGTCCGTTTGTGTAGATTTTCTCTGTACAGTGCATATAGGTTCCCGCCGCGTCGCGAATCAGGTCCTTATTATTCACCGGCAGGATCACCCCACGGAATGAGATTCTGGTTTCTTTTCCCGGTATGTACTGTCCGCCATTATCCTGCTGAAACGCCGCTCCTGATTTGATTTCAAACATATCATGAAGCAGTCCATTCGGGATCATTGGTTTGGCATACGCAAAACTACTCATGCGATACATCATCCTTTCTCTATCCGGTATGTAACAGAATTTCTTAACCTGCCGGTCTCGATCAACGGGTTATCCGGCCAGTTCGATGTGGCTTTTGTAATATTTCCCTTGTTTTTAAAATTGAACGGCTGGTTCATGTATTCCTGGATCAGCCCTACAATTTTCATCCCGATATGGTCCATGACACTCTCCGCGTCCCATCCGTCAAATACAACATGGCTGATCATCGTGGAAACAATATCTTCGATTGCCTGCTCATTGCTGTCATATCCCGCGCGGATGAAGCTTCTCTCCGGAATATTCACAGATTCCATCAGGATAAACAGAAACTCAATGTCGTCCTTTTTTGTCGGGATCTTTTTATTCCCCGGTTTCCTATCCTTCGGCGTCGTATCGGAAGGGGAACTCTTCACTTTCGGTTCTTTTCCTTTTCGGTTCGGGCTGATACATCCGAACAGATACCCGTTTTCGGAGCGAAGGAAAAAGAGCCCCGGGAAATCCAGAGGACTCTTTCCTACTGCTTTCTTCGCAATTGGAATCGCGAGATTTTTTACGTTCTTCGCATGGATCGTTGCGCCAAACTCATGGACATTGGCGATCGTCAGGATATCTGCAGGTGCTCCTTCGCGGCCCTCGCCGCCAGCCCCGAACCCATTGCCTCCCTGGATTCCGATATGCAGTTTCATTTCTTTTAGCTTTTCAAATTCTGCCTTGATCCGTTCCAGCTCCGGCGTTATGGTATCGTTTACTGTCATCAGGTCCACCTCATATACTGATTGATTACTGCCTGCACCTGCTCACTGAGCGCATGGTCAAAGGTCCAGCTGACATCAGAAATACTGAAGGCTGCCAGACCGTTCGCCCCGTTGTTGGCAAGATTCCACTGCTGCTGTACCATCTGCCACACAATATACTGCAGATCATACGGAAGATCCGCCGGATGTTCTTCTGTGGCGTCTTTCGGCAAAACATATCCTGCCTGATACTTCACCTTCAGACATCTGTTAATCCTTGTAAGATCATTTGCCAAGCCACTTCTGTATCCCCGCAGTTCCCATCCGGCATCGCTAAAAAGGACTCCGATGTCTCCTGTATCTGCAAAGGAATAGGACTCCGGATCCAGTTTCTGGTGATAGCCTGTATCTTCTACCGACATCACCTCCCGGATCGGGTACTGTTTCAGGCACAGCTCCTGATATCCAGTTGGGAAATGCGTTTCTGTGTACTCTCTGAGCGCAAATTTGCGATTCGTCATGGTCTCGATATAACTCGATGCTGCATTGATCAGCCGCTCGATATTATTCTTGGTGGAATCGTCTGTCTCGGTTATTCCCAGGAAGTCCAGCATGATCTCCAGCGTTGTCATCGCATTATCTGCAAGCAGGCTTTTTCTCTCCATACGCATCACCTTTCTTTAAGGCAGAGGTTGGAGCCTCCGCCTTATTGCTCCGGGGAGCAGTCATCTTGTTTTCGCGCTTTTTTCGATCCATGCCTGCGCCCTCCTAAACCGGAGCCAGCGCCGGATCACCCAGGACAAGCGCATACGCTGCTCCGGATGCCGCCGGGCTTGTTCCGCCGGTAAAGCTGATTGTCGGTGTGATCTTGATATAACGCTTGCAGCCTAAAAGGTCCAGATTCATCTTGATCTCTTCTCCAGATGTCACGGAGATCTCCTTCAGGATGCCATCGCTGGTTGTAGTGTCTGGATCCAGCTTGGAATCCGGGACCACTTCAAAAGTTCCGTCTTTTGTATCGCAATGCTCTACCTTAACGGTCAGCTTTGCGGCCGTCGGGGATCCGGTGATGGATCCGATAGATGCAGCATAAACCGCGGAGAGGAATCCCTCGCGGTCTACAACTTTTCCGGATCCAATCACAACAGACACAGTATCAAATAATGCTCTTCTCATGCTTGTCCTCCTTAAAATACTTTAATGTTCTTGCAGTACAGGAAGCTCTCTGCGTGACGTACAGCAATGTCATCAAACATAATTGCACGGGTCGCAGAAAGGTTCTCCTCAAAGGCATTGTGCTGGATGCCCTGCTCATCAGTCCATGTACCGTCAAGGGTTGTGTAAGTCTCAAGTCCCATCTGATCGCCAATCAGAAGATCAGACCAGTTTCCAAAGAACAGGTCTGTCTTTCCATTCTTATCGATCGGGATCTGGTTGCTCACCTTATACGGCATACCCGCTAATTTTCCTTCCATCATCTCATCGCGGTAGATGTATGCTCCGGTCTGGGTCTTCATGTTCTTGAACACGCCCTCCAGCTGGCTGTTCATCGCCCATCCAGCATGAAGGTTATCGATGTTCTTTCCTAATGCCTTGGAGGATACGTAAACCGGGAAGTCTGCGGTGATCTTTCCGTTTGTATCTGCAAGCTCAGTGTCTAACTTTGTCGCATCAATGTTCTCAACCTCTTTGTTATTTGCAATGCCAGTCGGCTGGAACTCGCTGCCTGTGCCGTATAATCCACCATAGTCAAGACCTAACTGCATGCGGCGGAACAGATCGTTTGCGAACATCGCGTCAGAAGAGAAGTTAGACATTAACAGAAGCTCTCTGGACTGCGGCACGATGGCTTCCAGTCTCTTTGCGGACATACGGATGTTGCCGTACTTCGGAGAAGCTGCTGTGATCTTACGACCTTCACCACCCCATGTTGCACGGGTTCCCGCTGTCATACGCGGAAGGTTTAAGTTGCCGTTTGTTAACGGAATCTGCTGCGCACCTAACTCCACGATAACGGTCTTCGGGTACAGGAGCTCGATGATCTGATCGGAGTAAACCTCCGGGATCAGGAAACCTCCGCCTACAGAACTGGTCGCTGTCATCGCTTTGAACTCGCGCTCCATCTCCTTATCTCCATACATCTTTCTTGCCATGTATGCGGCACGCTCCGGATCTCCCTTACCGTGGATATCTAAGCACTTGATGGCACGTGCCACCTGAATATGTGCCGGAATCTTTTTCTGCTGCACGCCTCCCGGTTCTCCTTTCCTGCTCATATAAATGTTGCTGTATTTTCTTGCCGGTTCACGGCGTTTCTGGAGAGTTCCCGCGGACTTCTTCTGGCGAGTGGGGGTAGTCCCTTTCATCCCCTTTTCCTCGTCATCCTCCGGCTCGTCGTCGCTCATGACCTCAGCCACAGCGTCCAGTAACTCATCGGCAAAGCCGTCGCCCAGCTCGCCCTCTTTGCGGGACTTACGTTTTTCGTTTACGTTGTCAAGGGCATCCTGGATCACAGTCTCAAGGTCCACCTCATCGCCCTTCGTACCGTCGGCGGCGTCAACAATCGCCTCGACGATCTCTGCGGCCGCGTCCTCTCCAATCTCATCCTCTTTTGCGGACTTGCGTTTCTCATTGATGGAATCGATGGCATCACTTACGATATCCGCGATGTCATCATCGTCCTTATCCTCTTCCGGATCATCGCCCTCTTTCTCTTCCGCCAGGGCAGCCTTTACTGCATCCTTGATCATTTCCTGAAGATCTCCTGCGCCCATCTTCATGGACTTTTTTCTTCTTGCTGCTTTCCGATTTAATCTGTATCTGCTCAATTTGTTTCCTCCTTAAAAAATAATTTCAATGTTGCCTGCTTTTCTGCTTCTGGGAGGTTTTCTCCGAGAAACCGGCATTTCCTTTTTCCCGGATGCCTCGCTGATCACAGAATCGATCATGCGGGCTGACTCCTTCATGGAGCGGCTGACCTCTTTCAGGGACTTAAGCCTTGAATCGCTGATCTTGCGTCCTTCCTTCAGCTCTTTCCGGATCTCTTCTGTTGCCGACTTGTAGTCAGTAATGACCGCCTCCGGGTTCATGGCCCAGGTCACAACAGACACTTCCCACAGGGTCACTTCCTTCAGATGCCGGATCCCGGTCTCGTCATATTCGAAGACTACCGGTTCATAGCCGATGGACAGTTCATTCAGAACGCCGTCCTTTAAGAGGGTCTTGATGTCTTTTCCCATCGATGTGTCGGAGATCTTCGCCTTCAGGAATAATCCCTTTTCATCCTCCCGGAGCTCGATCGGCTTTCCGATCGGCAGCCAGCAGTCGTTATGCAATGCCAGAATCTTGACTCTCCCCCATCCGCCTGCCAGCGCTTTTGCAAATGCTCCCGGCTCGATGATGTCACCACCGCTGTCAATGTTCTCGAATACGGCACCATATCCGGAAAAGATACCCTCTTCCTCGTCGTACTCGTCCATCTTAAAAGACAGCCGCTTTGTCTCGTGTTTCATGCTGGTTCTTCCTCCTTTCTTCAGAATTTTTTGTATAAAAAAAGACCAGGTCTCCCTGATCTTCTTTTTGTTATTTTAATGTGTTTTTTGTTAGATCACCTACAAGATATTTATACCGTGGATCCGACAGGTCAATTCCGGTAGTGAACAGATTTAATTTATCCCTTGAATCA
>Ga0129313_1001373_pt1 | contig 15536 bp, 12 predicted proteins | sample O1105metagenome_FD_94436 | JGI IMG/M metagenome (GOLD analysis project Ga0129313, IMG submission 94436) | Orangutan group fecal microbial communities from fecal samples from Wisconsin, USA - O1105 metagenome | ecosystem: Host-associated > Mammals > Digestive system > Large intestine > Fecal... | reverse complement strand
TCATGTTCAGAAAGGCCTCATCCGCTTCTTTATCTTTCGATAACCATCCTTGTAGTACCGTGTATAAAAGCAATCTTCTGTATTCCAAAAATGTTCCAAGCTGGTCAAACCAATAGGAATCCAACTTATTTTCCGTCTGATATCCCTCCAGGAAATACTTGTAAAAATTTTTCAGCACTTCTGGTTTAGAAACAGGATTCATCATACCGCCGGACACATCGAATAAAAGTCCCTGCACCGGTAATAGGATGTCATTTACAAAAAAATGACATTCTGCACAATCAAAATCAATAACCGCTATTTCTTTCCCTATAGCAATGATGTTCATCTGGTGATTATCATTATGTATAAATCCATAGGTATCTCGATTAATCGGAAGTGTTTTTAATTTCTCCTTCATTTCCTGCCACTTTTCCCGAATGAATTCATTTGGTGACATTCTAATAAAGGAATCAATCTCTGCTTCAAAACCATAGCGCTCATCGCTCTCACATGCATTTCTCCATATGGGATATTTCTTGGCTGCATTATGCATTTTACCGGTAAGCTTGCCCCACTCGTATATAAGTTGAGAATTCTTCTGTAAAACATCCACATCAGGTGTATAACCATCAATATACTCCATCATGATAGCAATCAATAATGTATCGTTGTCTTTTGATATCTCGTATATATTCCCGTTTCCATTTTTGATTGGACTGCCTATTCGAATTCCACAACTTCCAAGATAATGAGCAAACTCCAAAATACTCTTTACATGTTCCTCATCAGATGCCTGTGAAATTTTAAATACATATTTATTTCCATTCTTTGAGGTGGTATAGACGATTCCATCACTATCCTCTCTGCCTCCCGCCAAAAAGGACAATTCATCCCCATCTATACCAAAACGTCCTGCTAATTCATTTCTTATTTCATCCTGTATCGGTTTCATTGGCAATAGCGCTCCTTTCAACTAAAAATTGCAAATCATCCTAACTTTTAAGGATCTCTTTGTCAAAAATCCTGCGATTACGTCCGTCGTTTTTCTTGGATACCGGTATATATCAGCATCCGGTCTTATTATTTACATCATCTTACACCCAGTCACACGTCTGCGTCAACAAAGCCTCCTACTCTCTATTTTTCCAAATACACCGCAGCCACCTGCTGAATAGGAGTATGTTACTCCCGGCATCTTATCGTCACTGTTCCAACATTCTCCTTTGCAAGTACCATTTATTTTTGTGATACAAAATCATGAGCGGCAATGGAATTTTTCTTTTACTATTTTTTTACCAACCATGTTTCTCCAGCCAATTACTAACCTTTATCTCTCTGATATGCTTTTGTGAAATCTCATATTTCCCCAGTACACATTCACCGGAAATTTTACCATCCACCATATAGAGTACCCGGTCACAGCAACCGGCGACCTTGCTATCATGCGTTACAATAAGAACACTCATACCTTCCCGGTTTAATCTGACAAACTCCTCCATGATTTCTTCCGAGGCTGCTTTGTTTAATGCTCCTGTCGGTTCGTCAGCCAACAGAAGTTCCGGATGATTCATCATTGCCCTGCAAATACATGCTCTTTGAAGCTGTCCGCCGGACACCTCTGTTATTTTCCTATTCTCAAGCCCTGCAATTCCTACCTTTTTCAGCAGGATTGCTGCCTCATTCCTTAACACGGCTTCACTTTTTTTGCCGCCTCTTTTTGTCTTCTGGCTTTGATGTGCCGGAAGAATTATATTATCCAGAATATTTAAGTTCGGCAGCATATTCATCTGCTGAAATACAAATCCCATTTTATTTAAACGCATATCGGCGCTCTTGTCCTCAGAATAAGTACAGATATTATCCCCGTCAAATAACACTTCACCCTCATCCGGCCTGTCCATTCCCGACAACTGATATAACAGTGTGGATTTCCCGGAACCTGATGGTCCCATAACGGCAGCCATCTCCCCCTTTTTCATTGAGAAATTTACATTAAATAATATGTTTTCTTTGCATAATCCGATTGTTTTAATTACTTCTTCCATATCTACTCTCTTCCTCTGCAGCATTCTACAGCTTTGATATTTTTAATTCCGTTACTTCCCAAATAAACTGCCAGTATTGCAGCGAATCCGACCACCAGCATATTTATTGATATCGACCACATATTATATGTAAACCGGAATCCCTCCGCTCCTAAAGATTTCAGTGCTGCTCCACAGATTCCTTCACCTAAAGTGCATCCACATACAGTTCCAAATATTATTCCTGCTAATGTATATGGTGCGCAGGATTTCCAGAAGCTTTTCTTTATATCAAGACTTCGAAATCCCATTGCTTTTTTTATTGAAATCATATTTCTCCGGTTTGCTATCATCATTCGGACAAACATCATGATAACTAACAAAATAATTAGGGACGACACCAATTTAACCAGTATGGATACCTGCCATACCTGATTAAGTGTCGGTCCATAGGTGCCCTGAACCCGGGATGCAATGTCCGTCACCTCTGCACCTTTGGCTGCATATCTGGCTGTATAATCCTCCCTGTCGGCATCGTCAGTCAGTGTTACATAGGCAATTCTCCACATAACATTTTCTTCATTATCCAGATACTCCGCAAACAACTTAGCAGTCTTTCCACCATTTGTAATATCCGAGTAAATGCCTGTTATGATGCATTTCTCGTATTCTTCTGCCGTCTTAACAAAAATTTCATCTCCCGGATAAAGTCCTAACTCCTCGGAAAGCAGATAAGACAGTGCAGCTTCTCCCTCACGAGCCGGTGCACACCCCTGACTGTAGATAACAGAAAAACTCCTGTGATCCCCCTGTTCCATCAGCATATTCATAGCAGTTCCATCGGCTAACCTAACCGGTAGCAGACTTGTCTGATAAAGTGCATATTCCTTAATGTCTTTGTCCTCAGATAATGCTTTTCTTATTGTTTCAAAGTCTTCACCTGCTTCTTCACCCTGACGCATATCCATTCGGATTTCTGCATTTCCTATACCCATATAGGTCACAAACTCCGGCGACGAGAGAGTGCTATACAGATTCGATGGAATCAGCACCAGAAAAACAGCGATTGCAGTCACAAGCATAATGCAAAGCATGTTACTATTCTTTTTACCTTCCTCTATTTTTCCGGCAAGTGCTTTCAAAGCCGTCATCTCATTCAGTTTTCTCAATATCCTAAGTACAAATAATGCAATTATACTTCCAACAAAAACAGCACTTAGTACTGCATATAAATACCTGCTGAACCCATTTGCTGACACACCATATAATTTCTGCATCTGCGAAGAAAGCGGATTAAATAAAAATGCAGATATTACCATGCCCAATCCTGCACCTGTTATAACCAGCCAGATATATCTTCTGAGAAACATATTTCTAATATCTTTCCCGGATATTCCAATCGCCTTCAGCATACCCACTTCCCCTGCCTCAGAAACAACTCTGGTCAGCAGCATAAACCGGATACACACCAGTGAAATAAGCAAAACCAACACACTTATCAAAAGAATAATCATAATCATAATTCCGTCTGAAAGAGTATTCATCATTTTAATCAAAGGTCTGGTAATCGTAGGGCCATTCATTGGGAGATTTGCATCTTCATATGCTGTTTTAAAGGCATTCGTGTCTGTATTCTCAGTAAGCAAAAATTCAATCAGATACTCCTCGCTCCCCAGGCTTCTTAAATTCTCATAATCCTCTTCACAAACCAAAAATCTCTTAGATGACGCCATCATGGAATTCATCTGTGAATCCCTGATAAAGCCCGCCACTGTCAGTTTTCTGTTTCCAATCCTCATATCATCACCAATTTTTACATGATACATGGATTCATAGCATACCGGCACATAAACCTCTCCCGGTTGAACTATGGCAAGCTCATTATTAAGACCAACCATATAGTCAAATCCATCACCCTGAATGCTGATTCCATTATCCTGGGTACTGTCCAACAGGGACTCTTCCCCCAGCATAAGGATACTGTTTTCCAGATTCAAAAAACGGATAATCTGATAATCGACAACCTCCGGTCTGTTGAGCGCAAATTCTCCCAGCTTATCTGTATCGATATTTCCTGCATGCATCTGCAAAAAATCCGGAGTTCTTGCCACTTCCATAAGATGATCGATTGCTCCGGTCAGATTTGCAAAAAGCATTGCCGTGAGGGATATCATCGCTACAGATATTGCAACAAATGCTGTAAAGCTTACTGTGGAAAATCTGTCTCTTCCCCATGATTCTTTTGTCATTCTCCAGTAAATATTATCTTTCATACTTATCCTTTCATCATTTCCAAATCCTGAATACTCTTGATTCTCGCCATCATTACTGCCACCACGGACAAACATACACCGGAAATAATAATCACCATGCCTGCTCCTCTTCCTATATCTATGTTAAACAGCTTTGCCGCCAAATCCGCCAGTACCCCGCCGATTCCATATGCAACTACGTAACCCATCTGGGAAAGAAATCCTATAAAGCCCCATGCCCTTCCCTGAAGTACATCCGGAATATTCGTCCTTACCAGATAATCCAGACAATTGTTTGCAAAAGGTAACATGGCAAAAAATAGAAATCCAAATCCACAAATGATAAAAATGTTCTCCCAGATACCAAATCCAATCATAAATAATCCTGCAAACATTAAAGAAACTTCAAGTACTTTGACATATTTTTTCCTGATTCCGCGGATACCCAATACCAGACTGGAAACCAGCATTCCACTTGCACATACGGTTTCTCCTATTCCCAATGTCTTAGAATCCGCAAAAGACAAAATAAGCGGCTCCGCCAGAATCTGAAATACTCCGAGGAACAGTGTCATAACTGCAGATACCAGAATGAGCAAAAAAATACCCTGTCCGGAATGTACCACATCCCATCCTTCTTTCAGACTCTCCATGAAAGGCTTATTTGCTTCACTCGGCTTCGTCCCGATGTCTCTTTTAACAACTGCAGTAGATATTACGGTCAGAGCAAAGGTGCTGATATCAATAATAAGTAAGAGCTTCACATCACTTATACTCAGCAAAAGGCCTGCCACCAAAGGAGATATCAGATATCTGGCACTTCCTGCCAGACTTACCAGACCATTTGCTTTTGAGAACTCCTCCTTGGTTAACAAGTCCGAAACAGTCGCCCTGTAGGAAGGTTCCAACAGAGACGAGAAAACGGAACTCACAAATACACCTATACAAATCTGCAGAAGGCTTGCTCCCCCATTCATCATACAAATCAGAATGTAAATAATTCCTAAAGCAGAACAGCCGTCTCCTAACATCATCAGCAGTCTTCTGTCATACCGGTCTGCCAACACTCCCGCCGGGACACTCAAAATCAGGGTTGGCAAAAATGCCAGCAGAGTTACCAGTGCCATTGCCGTAGCACTTCCTGTCTGTCCAAACACATATACTCCTAAACCAAAGCTGGTAAGCCCGCCCCCTACGGAAGAAATCAGCTCCCCTGTCCAGAGCAGAAGAAACTTTCCAAAATTACTTTTCCTTACATTATTACTCATATCGTTCCCTTTCTAATTTTACCGACCGATTGTCTGTCGATTAATATTTAAATGAAAAAGGAATATTACATTCCTTTTTACCTAAATCTTTTCAATTACTTTTCGAATATGGGTTTCACTGTCTCCAGCAATGCACCGGATTCCATTCCAAACACTCTCTCAGCATGATAGATAAAGCCCATTCTCTTTCTTTGCTCCTCTTCTTCACTGTAGTGAACCATACTGTCAAAGGCAATATAGGAATAAGTCATAATCATTTCCACAGCCTCTGCCGGATAATCTGTATGCATAATCCCCTGCTTGATTCCATCTTCCGCTATCTTGGTAATCAGTTTATTTACCCTTCCCAGCAGCATATTTTCCAGCTTCTGATGCATTAGTGCATTCTGTGGTCTGTGCACCTGCTCCATGACCATATCACCAAGTTCATTATCAATATTAAGAGATAACATAGTACGTGTTAAGCGTTCGAGAACCGGTATGGATTCATCTAATGCGATAACTGCGGCTTTTTCCACCATTTGATTCGTCAGCCGTTCTATCATTGCATCCAATATATCTTCTTTGGACTTAAAATGATAATAAAGTGTTCCTCTGGCAATCCCAATCTCCTCAAGAATATCATTCGTACTGGCATTATCGAATCCCTTTGCACAAAATAATCTCTCGGCAACATCTAATATTTCATTTCTTCGCTCTTCTGCATCCTTCACGATTCTCATTATCTACACCTCTACCGACACCTTGTCGGTAATAAGCATAACACACAATTTCTTTTTGAGCAAGCCCTAAAATTCTCATTATCTAGATAAACCGTTAGCCTTCATCTGGGCCAAAACTCCAAGCTCTGCAGCTTTGAAGCAATGCTCTTGTGTCATGGCATTTTCGGTACGGTTAATGCAGTCCAAAATCAATTGACCAAAGAATGGATAGCCTACCTGTCCATGAACATCAAATCTCTTTTCTCCCTGTTCATTTACCAGGAAAACAAGGTCACTTGTGGCAGGTTCCTCGCCAACGTTGATGTACTTTCTAAGCTCAATGGTTCCTTTGGTTCCAATAATCATGGTTCGTCCGTCACCCCAGGTACGCAGACCATCCGGGGTAAACCAGTCTACACGGAAATAGAAGCTGGTACCGTTCTTACCGGTAATCATACAATCGCCGTAATCCTCCAATTCAGGATATTCAGGATTTGCATAATTTGCCACGCGGGCAGCTGTTACCTCAGCATCGGTTTCTCCTGCATAGAACAGATACTGCTCAATCTGGTGAGAACCGATATCACAAAGGATACCACCGTATTTTTCATGTTCAAAGAACCATTCCGGTCTTGCTTTTGCATTCAGTCTGTGCGGTCCAAATCCTGCTACAGAAATAACCTTTCCGATAGCACCTTCTTCAATCAACTGGCCTGCAAAAACGGCACTTTCCACGTGAAGTCTCTCGCCGTAATAACACATATACTTACGTCCGGTCTTCTTGACGCAGGCTTTTGCTGCTTCTAACTGCTCATATGTAGTCAAAGGTGCCTTGTCTGTGAAATAGTCTTTTCCGGCTTCCATGGCACGAATTCCAAGTGCACATCTCTTACTGGTTACGGCAGCTCCCGCAATCAGCTTTGTCTCGGGATCATCGAATATTTCCTGCTCAGAAGCGGCAACCTTTACTCCGGGGAAAGCTTTGACGAAATTCGCAATCTTTTCAGGATCGGGGTCGTATACATACCTAAGTGTTGCACCTGCCTCCACAAGGCCGTTGCACATTCCATATATATGACCATGATCCAGGCGAACTGCTGAAAAACCAAACTCTCCCGGTTTTACAACGGGATTAGGCTTGCCCTTAGGTGCATAATTCATTCCGTCTGCTGCATTACTTTCCATATTGCTCATGTACTCCTCTTCTATAAACTTTGCGCTCTCATTATTTCTGATAATTACTTCCTAACGTAATCTCACCCTCCAGGCTGACAGCCGAGGTAGTCTTTTCATAAAAATGAGGTACCTTCGCCATAATGCCGTCCACCGTATAGAACGGATCATCCTTCTGTATGGGCAGAGTAACTGTCTTCTTCTCACTGCCGGACTTGTAAATCGCACAGATTAGCTCGATGGTCTTTCTTCCGTCTTCACCGCCAATGGCAACGGGGCAGTCAGTCTCTAGTGCTGTAAGAACGTTTTCAAGCTGTCCGGTATGACCTTCCCATTTCAGTTTCGGAAGCTTCTCTGTAAACTCAGCGATTTCCTTTTCTAAAGCCTCATTGCGCTCCGGGAATCCGTTCGGCATGGATTCTGACGCAAACACATCAAACGGTGCGGCTATCTTTGCTTTTTCACACTGGAAAACCAGGCTTTGATTCTCCCCGTGATGCACTACAGAAGCAGTCAGCTGAGCCAGTGCTCCGGGATATCCGAGAATACTCATGGAAAGATCCTCAACCTCTGCATTGTCATGGAAAACATTTGCCAAAACACTGTTTACGGTCTGAGGTAACCCCATCATCCACGCTAACATATCAATGTGATGTACGGCATGATTTAATGTGCATCCGCCACCTTCTTTTTCCCAGGTACCTCTCCACCATAAATCATAATAATTATGACCTCTCCACCAAAATGAATCAATCTGTGCAGATTTCACCTTACCGGCAAGGCCACTCTCCAGCAATTTTTTTAGGTTACTGATTGGCTGGCGAAAACGATTCTGCGCAATGATGGATAGCTTTTTACCACTTTCATCACGCGCCTTAATCATGGCATCACATTCCTCCAACGAAGCTGCCATCGGTTTCTCACAGACGACATTCATGCCTGCTCGCATACAGTTGATACTGATAGAGGCATGTACATAGGGAGGCGTACATACATCGACTAAATCAATATCATCTCTATCCAAAATCTTCTGATGTTCATCATAAACAACAGCATCTGAAAGATTATATTTTGACTTCATCTGCTCTGCCTTCTCAGGTATGATATCTACCAGCGCTACAATCTCACAACGCTCCGGAAACTGTAAATAAGCTTGAACGTGTGCATTTGATATGGAACCGGTTCCGATAATTGCTATTCTTATCATCTTTTTTCCCGCTCTTTTCTTTTTTTGTTGTAAAATCTATCTGTTTCCCTTTAGCTCACAGGTATCTTCCTGTTCCGAAAAGGTTCATACATTCTTAACATTAATTGCATGGTTTCTTTTACCTGATCGATATCGTTTCTATACGGACGTTTCTCGATAACTGCACGGTAAAAATCCTGAATGCAGACATAATGACTATTTCCCCAGTAATCTTTTTCAAATTGTGGCTGCTCATCATTTTCTATGTGCTCCCTTTCGCCATCCTTCCAAAAAATATCCAAAACATTTCCTTCCATTCGAAGGACAGCATTTTGAGTATCTATCTCAATAATAACCGGTACGCTACTGCTGTACGCATTTGTTGCATAGAAAAGTGCTTTCACACCGGATTTAAAGACTATGTATGCCTCCGTTGTGTCTTCCACCTCAATCACATTTTGCAATGAGTGATTACTCATATGACACTTTACATCCGCTACTTCACCAAGAAGATAAACCAAAAGGTCCAGGGTGTGAATTGCCTGATTAATCAGTACTCCTCCCCCTTCTGTTGTCCAGTTGCCTCTCCAGTCGCTTTCGGAATAATATTCCGAGGTACGACACCAGGTAAGAAATGCCCTGGCGCCATGCACTCTACCCAATTTTTCACTTGCCAATAATTCTTTTGTTTTTTCAACCGGTTGATTATATCTGTTCTGGAAACAAATTCCGATATATCTCCCGGAATTCTTCAGTTCGCACAAGGTTTCCCATTGTTCTTTGCTTACAACGGGAGGTTTTTCTGTAAAAACGTGAGCTCCTGCCTCTGCACAAAGCTTTGCAACCGGTGTATGTAAGGGGTGAGGAATGCATAGGTGCACTACATCCGGTTTCTCTTCCCTCAGAAGCTTTTCAATCGCATCGTAATAGTGTAAACCGCTATCCTTCGCGAAGGCTTTCGCACGTTCCGGTTTGATGTCACAGCATGCTACAAGCTCTGCCTCCGGCAAAGCCTCTAAAACTCTTTTATGTACATTTGCTATTGACCCACATCCGATGATTGCTGCTCTAAGCATAGCAAAATCTCCTCATTTTTGTGTTTTTCCTTATTTTTCTTGCACAAGAAAGGAAGGTGGCAATAAAATGCCGTACCCTCCTTTCTGTAAAGCAATCTCTAATTACTTATCTTTCATAGGATAGAATCCACGATAAGCGCCTTCTTTGTAAGCGGCTCTCTGCTCGTCGATAATCTGCTGTCCGCCGTTGTTCAGAATCTCAGCCAGGAACTTATCCCATGTCGCGTCAAAGTCAGCAGGTGCACAGGTTACTGCATTTACAAGCAAATCTGCTTCTTTGGAAAGAACAGTTGAGCCGTAGTCTACACGTGCCTGAATGGTACGGGTAAAGCTTATTGGCTGATATCCAAACTCGTTGGAAATCTTCAGGGAATCTGTAACAACATCTGCATAGCCGGGATAAGCGTTTGCAGAAGCTGCGAAGTTCAACTCATCAGAGCCATAGTAGAATCCGTTACAGATAGGAGCACCGTCTGTAGCATGCATCTTGTATGCATCATCAACCTGGTCAATGTTCTTCAGGTCAGTAGGAATACCATTTGCGTCAACAGTGGTGTAGTTCTGTCCCTTTTCACCATTCTGCAGAGCAAAAAGGTTTTCAGGCTGGCACATCCAGTTCAAGTACTTGATAGCTGCAATTGCTACTTCATCAGAAGAATCTTCAGGGATGAAGATAAGCTGTCCTGCAGCGGTATAGGTCTCATGAGGCTTGCTTTCGTCTGAAGGCTTGAATGCATCACATGCAATCCATGAAGCACCGGGAACATTCTTCTCAAGGTCAATCTGGTAGGAATCTTCCATACGCCATGCAGCATCCCAGTTGCCTACCCAGAATCCATCGTAACCGTTTACACGGTCAGCCTTGGTCTGATCTGTATTCTCAATACCAAAATAATCAGTTACAAGTCCTTCGTTAAAGAATTTGTTCATCCAACGAATTGCTTCTTTAGCGCCGGGAAGAGCATAATGCAATTCATGATAAGCTACCCAATCTTCTTCTGTAATCTTGGAGTAATCCAAAAATGCATCCATCTGGAAGGTCCATCCGTAGAAAGGATCTGCGGAGTACAAGTCAGAAGAATAAGGAATAGTCCTGTCGCCGCCAAGATTGTTCTGCTTAGCTGCCTTTAAGTACTCATAAAGCTCATCAATATTGGTAGGAACATCCATGTTCAGTTTCTCCAACCAGTCTTTGCGGATATAGTTGGTCTGAGCCGCAATGATAATACGACGAGCAGGTAAAGCATACTGCTCCATTCCGTTACCGGTGTCGTACTGACCATACTGAAGAACATCGGGTCCGAGGAATTCCTTTAACTCTTTTCCGTATTCATCCAAGAGCTTATCCAAAGGTTTGATACCGCCCTGATCTACATACTGCTGAACCATATCGCCACCGTATGTCATACAGATATCGGGAGCTTCATGTCCGCTAAGCTTTGTGTTCAGGATAGTTCCTTCTTCCCAACGAGAAACAGGTACCCACTCAACCTTGATTTTGTTGGGATCACCAAAATTCTCCTGTATGTAGTGGAGCTGCCAACAGTCCTCTACATTGAATCCAGCGATGGAACGGTCATACATTTCTACGCGAAGTGTAACCCAATCACCGCTCTCTTTGTCTGAGCCGCATCCGGTTAATGTACCGAAAGCCATTGCCATGACAAGTGCCATTGATGCTAGTTTTTTGAGCTTTTTCATTTTAACCTCTCCTTTTTTTATTTGAACGGGAAGACTCCCGCACAATTCATTACTTATCCCTTTACGGCACCCATGGTAACACCCTGTACAAAATATCTCTGCACAAAAGGATATACACACAGAATAGGAAGCGTAGCAAATATAATGGTTGCCGATTCAATAGACTCCGATATGCTGGAAGCCAGCTCGTTGGCATTTCCTTCCAGAACAGCAATATCTATTGACTGCGAACCTTTAATCAGATTGTACAGCTTTAGCTGCAAAGGCTGTAAATCTCTGTCAGAAATATAATAAAGTGCATCGGAGAATCCGTTCCATCTTCCTACTGCATAGAACAAAGATAATGTAGCAATGGAAGAATAGCTTAAGGGCAAATAAACATGTCGCAAAATCTGGAAATCATTTGCACCGTCAATAACAGATGCCTCATACAATTCATATGGCAGACTGCTGAAGAAGTTCTTCAAAATAATTACGTTGAAGGTAGAAATCAGTCCGGGAATTACCAATGACCACATGGTGTTAAGCATACCGAAAGATTTCAGATTCAAATAAATCGGAATCGTACCACCGGAGAAATACATGGTAAAAATTATGAACATGGAAAAGAACTTACGTCCCTTTAGTCTTTTGATTGTCAACGGATACGCAATAAATATTGTCATTACCATTGCAAGAACTGTATAAATCACTGTCAATTCTACTGTAAAGAAGAGGCTCTTCCATAGAGAAACATCTTTTACAATAGCTTCATAGGCCTTGGTCGTGAATTCAACCGGCCAAAGAGTAACATCACCTCTGAGAATTGCTGACTTCGAAGAAAGCGAAACTGCAATTACATTAAAGAAAGGCAATATACATATAAGAACAAACAGAATCATGATAATGGTTAAAATCCATTGTCCTACGGTAATTCTGTCCCTGCGTCCCTTAGGACTGCTTTTTGTTTCTTTGCTCATTGATTTTCCTCCCCCTACCAAATGCTCTGCTCATCGAATTTTCTCGAGACAGCATTGGCAACTGTTATCAGTATGACACCTACAACTGACTGGAATAATCCAATCGCAGTTGCTCTGGCAAACTGATTATTTTGAATACCTGCACGGTAAACGAAGGTGGAAATAACGTCGCAGGCATCCTTCACAAGGGTATTTCCGATGATGTACGGTCTGTCAAATCCGATACTCATCATTCGACCAATATTCAAAACCAAGAGAACAACGATTGTAGATCTGATACCGGGAAGGGTAACATGCCAGATCCGCTGCAGCTTATTAGCACCGTCAATCTCAGCAGCCTCAAACAGGGTTGAATCCAAGCCGGTTATTGCTGCAAGATAAAGGATGGTACCCCAGCCCATACCCTGCCATACTCCTACAAGCACATATGTAAATGTCCACCATCCTCCGTCTGTCATAAACGGAATATTCTGTTCAATCCATCCCCACTTCATGAGTGTCGCATTGATTGCTCCGGTGGTAGGTGCAAAAATCTTAAGAACCATACCGCCGATGATAACCCAGGACAGGAAATGAGGAAGATATAGCAAGGTTTGAGAAACTTTCTTTACGCGCTTCATACGCATTTCGTTCAAAAGGATTGCCAGAATAATCGGCATAGGGAAACCAAAAATCAAATCCAGCAGATTCAACCACAATGTATTCCTAAGCGAGATACCAAAGTCACGCATACCAAATACAAATTTAAAGTTTTCCAGTCCGATAAACTGACTGCCCTTGATTCCCTTAAAAATATTGTATTTCTGGAATGCAATAATCAAACCTGCCATAGGCTTATAGCAGAACAGAATATACCAAATAATCGGGACGGCAAGCATGGCATATAATCGCCAGTCGCGCTTCAACCAGGCCAATTTGTTTTGACCGCTCCGTGTCTTTTCGTACTTCACCTTATTTGTCTTTTCAGGCTTATCTTTTTTCATAACAAATCCCCCGTTTTTGCCGTGATTCAACTAATCCATAATTTGATTCTAAATGTTTTATTTGCCATTTTCTGTGCGAATAGTACTTGAAAACATGTTAATCTTACTCTATAATGTATGTAATAATCAGAAAAATGTATGCAAATTATCTATATTCGACAAAAAGGAGTACGCAATTTTGAGCGCATTGTACAAAAAGCAATCAAACTATAGCCCCATGCTCAGCGAGAACCAGAACTATGAAGCTTTTTCCGGTATTTCTGCCACCTGGGATTTCTTTGGAATACATTGCCATGATTTTTTTGAATTTTATCTCTTTCACAATGGGATGCCATATTTTTGTATCGACGAACAGGTTTTTCCGTTGAAACCATATACTTTGGTTATTCTCCCACCTTTCCATCTACACGGATTGGTATCCAATCGGCCTACCAATGACTATAGGCGTTCCTGGCTGTATGTATCTCCTGCCCTGATGCGAAATCTCGGAATGGGTATACAAGATTTTTCTGAATTTTTTAAGGAATGTGTCAAGAATGGAAGAGCCTATTTTTACATAGATGCGGAAATCGCTTTGAAACTGAATGCACTGATAGAATCCATTCAGCAGAACAAAGATACCAGAACTTCTATAGAAAGATGGAAGAACTACATATACGTTGCAGATTTTCTGTCGATTGCATATGACGTTGCCAAGAACTCAAATGTAAAATGTAAGCCTATCGTACTGAATGAAACTATTCAGTCGGTGCTCGCCTATATTAACAACCACTTTACGGAGCCGCTATCGCTTCATGGTCTGTGCAAGCAATTTGGTCTCAGCCCTTCTCACATGTCACGTTCCTTCTCTTCTTATGCAGGAACGAGCCTATATGACTATATTTTATATCGTCGAATTATGCTTGCCAAGGAAATGATTTGTGCCGACAAACCATTTATGGAAGTCGCTCTCGAATGTGGCTTTAATGACTATTCCTGCTTTCTACGTGCCTTTACCAAGGTCACGGGAAAAACCCCCAGAGAGTACAAAAAATACATCATCTCTCGGAATTCAGGTATAAAGGAATAAAAATATTCATTTCCTCTATGCATACCGCCTCTGAGATTCGGAAACAATATTTAAAAGAAAACCATTATCATGTCATCTTAATTCACATAATCCTTCCTGAATCCGGAGAGGTGTTCATACAGAGTGATCTGCCATCCCCATTTCCGCATGAACATCCATCTCCTCCGTTCGCAGCTGCAGCTCACAATAACTTCGGGATTGATTATCATACCGAGAAATGTGCAACAACTGATATCCCATCTCATTATGATGCTCAATATAATCTTTATACTATGAACTTGCCTCCGGTCTCAGGCAAGGTTGCCCTCGACCGGAAGTCCTTTCAAGATATAATACCTGGCCTGAGCAGCAAACATTTCCGCATAAATTCCGTTTTCCTTGTTCACCAGTTCTGCATGGGTCCCATATTCTTTTATCGTATTGTCGGCAAACACCGCAATCCGGTCACAGAACTTACAACTGGACAGGCGATGAGAAATGTAAATTGCAGTTTTATTTCCCACCAGACAGTCAAAGTGCCGATAAATATCATACTCTGCCACCGGATCCAATGCAGCTGTAGGTTCATCCAGAATCACAATGGAAGCATTTCGATACAACGCCCTGGCAATCGCTGTTTTCTGCTGTTGACCGCCGGAAAGCTCCGTTCCATGCTCGTCAAAGCTCTTATACAGTATTGTGTCAAGACCCTCCGGAAGCTTCTTTGCATCCTCATAAAACCCAGCCAATTCCAGCACACGTTGGATCTCTTCTTCCTCTGCTGCCTCCCCAAAGGATATATTTTCCTTTAAACTAAAAGCTAACAGTTTAAAATCCTGGAATACAACGGCAAACAGCTTTCGGTACTCTTCCTCGGAATAGTCCTTAATATTCACATTATCTATCAGAATTTCCCCCTCAGTGACATCATACAGTCGACATAAAAGCTTAATAAAAGTTGTCTTTCCGGCACCGTTTAGACCTACCACAGACAAATGCTCACCGGAAGTAATTTTCAGATTGATATCCTTCAATACATATGTTTTTGAGCGGGGATATCGAATGCATATTCCGCTCCATCGGGAATCTAATTCCGCTTGAAACGGGATAAGTCTTTCCGCCCGTTCGGGAAGACTTTCCGCTCCGAACGGGAATTGTTTTATATTTATGATATAGTTCTTTC
>Ga0129313_1001372_pt1 | contig 15539 bp, 15 predicted proteins | sample O1105metagenome_FD_94436 | JGI IMG/M metagenome (GOLD analysis project Ga0129313, IMG submission 94436) | Orangutan group fecal microbial communities from fecal samples from Wisconsin, USA - O1105 metagenome | ecosystem: Host-associated > Mammals > Digestive system > Large intestine > Fecal... | reverse complement strand
CTCCGCATTCACTTCACACTCACAGACTGAAGCCTGCACAGGGATCCCCCAATCCCGACAGCAGCGGGACACCTTACGCAGTCGTCTTTTTCCTTCTCGGCTCTCCGTTGATATGTCATACACAACTACAACCATCACAGCACGATCACTCCCATCGAATCAATTCATAGTTGTCCTCACCTCTGAGCCAGCGGCTCAACTGCATTGCCTGTAAGTGCGGCAGTATCCCCATTGGGACATGTTGACCACAGTTGCTGACAAACACCATCTTTCGCCGCATTTGACTCCATTCCCGTAAAAAAACTCTACGTCCATCAGAGTTCAAATAAACACCGCCATCGGCTCGCCGCTCAAACATATTCTCGCGAAGCATCTTCAGATTGATGAGGCGTAATACCAGTTGGTCTGTGATCGAAGCCCGAAATGGTTCCATCAGATCCAAAGCCAACGCCGGTTTTCCCGGCCTGTCGCCATGCAGAATGCCCGCCTGAGGATCGAGTCCTGTTGCCTCCAACGCTTGAACAAAATCGCCTGTCAGAATTGTGTAGCCATATGACATCAGCGCATTACAGCAATCCAGTGGTGGCCGACGAGTTCTGCCTGAAAATTGAAAAGCGGGATCATCCGACAGAACCAAATGCTTCCATGACTCAAAATAAATCTTTGCCGCCCGCCCTTCTATCCCTCGCAGCGCATCGTCGGTCTTCGGATAATCAGCCTGTTCTGCAAGTGCTCGCAAATTTTGTTCAGGCTCCCGCAGTTCCCCTTGCCAAATGTGCATATGGTTTTTCCCAAACCTGTGCAGAAGATTTGCTTCACTTGCAATCTTGCCCCGCAATTCTGCCTCGGCAAGGTATTGTCGCTCCAGTGGAGTTAATGAATACTGCCGTTTTCGGAGCAGCACATTTCCTGTAGTTGCCCCGACAATTCGGAATTGAAATCGTCCACACTGAGAAAAGGATGAAAACCCCACACCGGCTGTCGCACAAGCTCCCAATACATCTGGGGTAATGGAGCCTCCTGAATAAGTCACAATTTGATCTACCATATGGAGCGGAATATGGTCGCTGTGTCCATCGCTATGGACAGCGCGCAGAGCCTGCCCGTCTTTCTTCAAAACAATATTGGGCTCCGTGATATATAGCGTATGTTGCAACTTAATCACAAAATACCCCTTTCCCGCACGGTCATTCGCCTTCATTTGACTATCGGCGCTAATTACTCTATTTTCACGCCTGTCACAGCAAAATTTCCACAATAATCCGTTTTTAGAGCTGTTCCTATGGGTTGCCGTCAAACCTATGCTGGAAAAGTTGGACCGAATAAGGTAAAATCCGGTTTAGTAGAAATATCTCTTTACGAAACACGAGGTTACCATGGAACAGACTATAAAACAAAGCAATAGAACTCTTCTGGTTTTCAAATACCTGTGGGAAACCACGGACGAGGAAACCACGGTTTCTCTGGCGGATATCTGCACATATCTGGAAAGCTGCGGCGTTTCCAAGCCGGATGCCCGGACCCTGCGCAAAGATATCGCCCAGCTTATGGAATTGGGCATCGACATCGTGCATAATCGCGGTGTGCAGAACCGTTATTATGTGGCAACACGGCACTTTGAAGCCCCTGAGCTCAAGCTGCTCATCGACGCCGTACAGTCCTCCCGATTCATCACACCGAAGAAAAGCAAAGTTCTCATAGACAAGCTGGCCGTTTTCGCCGGTCCATATCATACGGAACTGCTCCACCGGGAACTGTATGTGGACAGCCGCACCAAGTCCGGCAACGAAGCCATCTATATCGCTGTTGACCGCATCCAGACCGCCATCGCGGAAAAGCGAAAGATCTCCTTCCAATATTTTGACTATGCTGCGGACAAGGCCAAACTGCTCCGGCATGATGGCTGCCGTTACTTCGTTTCTCCTTACGCCCTCATCTGGAACAACGACGCCTACTATATGATTGGGCATCATGACAGGCGGGGACATATTGCAACATTCCGAGTAGATCGCATAACCGCTCTGGAACTCACAGACGAGCAGGCAGTGGAATGCCCCGCGGATTTTGATGTGTCTGCCTACTTTACCAGGGAATTCTCCATGCTGGGCGGCAGGGAGTGTGAGGTGGAGTTACTGTGCAGAAATGACCTGATGGGCAATATCATCGACCGCTTTGGCCCGGACGTCTCCACAGAGGTCGTAGATGCGGACCACTTCAAAGTCACGGTGACCGTGGCGTTGAGCAATAACTTTTTTGGCTGGGTGTTTGCATCAGCAGGAAATATCCAGATCCTCTCCCCGGCAGAAGCGGTCGCTGAGTTCCGTCAGCTTCTCTCCCACTACCAATAACTCATTTTGCGTAAGGTGTGCATTCAGATGCACACCTTATTTTTACCCTCTTGTGCCTTGGATCGGGCCATGCTATAATTCACTTGTAACGTGAACAACCGCTCACGATAGAAAAAGGGGACAAGGCACATGAGAAGCAAAGATCCCGCTTTGATGGAAAGAATCAAAGCCTTTGCAGAGGATTATTTTGAAATGCACGGGGAATCCCCCAGCAACAAAGTGATTGCTGATGCAATGGGAATTGGACGATCCACCGCATACAATTACCTTGTTGAGATGGCCAGACGCGGTATGGTTTCTTATAAAGACGGCATCATCTCATCGGAACGAATAGAGAAGTTCATGCAGCCTGTCCGACGCGCCGCCTTGGTCGGCTCCATTCCCTGCGGTGCACCGGACGATTGTGAGGCCGTGGTGGAGGAATACATCCCACTGCCGGTATCCATTTTCGGTGATGGCGATTTTTATGTCCTTCGGGCGTCCGGTAACTCCATGGTAGACGCGGGCATCAATGATCAGGACCTCGTCATCATCCAAAAGACAGAAACGGCCAATATCGGGGATATTGTTGTCGCCCTCACAGACGAGCATTCCAACACCCTGAAAAGGCTGGAATACGATGATGAGCGTGACTGCTATTATCTCCACCCGGAGAATGCCGACTACGATGACATTTACGTAGAGCATCTGCAAATACAGGGCGTTGCCCACCAGGTCATCAAATCGCTGTGACGGAGGTGCCTATGAATCGGAAGGAATTTCGCTTCGGCTGTATATGCGGTCGTGCGGTCAACATTATTCACAGGATCTGGCCCGGTATTTCCGGAGGATCTGATCCGTAGGAGGTGGAACCTGAATGACAAGTTACCTTACCGTAAATGAAATTGAGGAATTGGCGGAAAGCCTGGTGCGGAAATTTCATGGAAAACGGCATGATATCCCGGAGTCTGTGGACATCGACTCTTTCGTGCTCGACTTTCTGAATCTCCCCATTTTGTACCGCTCTTTCGCAGAAGCAGACACCAGCAAGATCGGCTTTATTTCAGACGGCATCACGCCGCTCTGGATCTATCAGGGCGGTGCCAGAGCAGTCGTATTTCCCAAGGGAACCATCGTGCTGGAGAAAGCGTTGACGCAGCCTCGTGAAGAAACCAGACGCCGCTTTACACTGGCTCATGAAGCAGGCCATGATGTGGTGGACAGGACGGTTGCCACAGCATCTTTCCATCGGGAGTATGACAATGAACAGGTCTACACGCCGCAGGAATTTCGAGAGCTGTTGAGCTTTCGTGAAAGTCAGGTGGACCGGCTGGCTGCCGCGCTTCTGATGCCCAGATACATGGTGCTGAACAATGTGGAGCGATTTACCGCAGGGAAACCGATCTCCATCTATGGGAACAACCTGCTTCGCCTGGAGGATAAGCTGCTGGTGCAGAAGATGGCCGACATCATGGGCGTGTCGTACACAGCCTTTCTCATCCGCCTGAAGCAGCTTGGCCTCTATAGCAAGCGGAGCGCGGAGGAGTACATCACGCTGGAGATGGGACTTGGAAATGAGGCAATCCCCCTATGAATACGAATGTCAGATGCAGGCATACCTCCGAGATCAGCACCGATCAGCTCCACCGGCTGGAACTGTCGAGAGTGGAAACGGCAGACTTGCAGCTTCGGGAGATCCACTGCCCGTTCTGCGGCTTTCTCATCGACAAGGTGTTCTCCGATGTTACCGGACATAAAATGACTTTTTGCAGAAAATGCAAGGGCGAATATCCCATCAATCTGGGGTATTTCCGGCGGGTCAGAGGCCGGGGACGGTACGATGGCTTCCATTGCAGCCGCCAGCACAGATAACAGAATCAAACCCTACAACTTTTAATCGAGCAAGCGGAGAGAAACCGGCGCGAGCCGGTGGAGACTACCAGGCGCCGTACAAGGTTGGAATGAATATGGCACGACCATATCCATTCCGATTTGTACGGCGCTTTTTTGCTCGTTGATTGCCTTGTACGGTGTTAAAAGTCCTTTTCCGCTTCGCAAGGGAAAGGACTTTTTATGAATTACAACCTGATTGAGAGTGGAAACAGAATTCAAAATCTTCGCAAGGAAAGTGGACTTACGCAAAGCGCATTGGCAGAACGGCTCAATATCAGCCTGGACCACCTGCGGAAAATTGAAAACGGACACAGAGGTTGTTCCGTAGACCTGCTGGTCTGCCTGTCAGATCTCTTTGGCGTATCTCTGGATTTTCTGGTGCTTGGCCGGGGACTGTCCGGCAAAGCGGCACAGGACAAAGTGCAGTCCCTGATCGACCAGCTTGAAGCACTCAAAGCCTCGTTGTAAAAGATGCCCTCAAAGGGTCGGTAAATGGTCAAAAGATGCCCTACAAGTCCCTCTGGAAGATTGCAGAATTGTTCTACAATTTAATCACAGCCTGGAATTGGGCTGTGGGCACCTTGAAAATCGAATATCAGCAGTACGGAGAACCACCCAAACGGACGAGTTTATGAGCAGTGCGCGCCACGACCCAGAGAGGAGCCGAAAGGCCCTCCCCGGCGAGCGATTCAGCCTGTGTCGGGGCGGCTTTGGCAAGCCGCCCAGCGTTGACTCTGTTTGGGATCTATAATGAGACACCTTGCTTGGCCTGCGCGTAAGACAGGCGGCGCTGCCCTGGGGTTGAAAGCAGTAGAGACCCCAGGTAGATTGCCCGTGCAGCTTCTTGCCGGAAGCTGATCCGTACTGTTCCCACTCTCATCGGGGGCTGAGAACAAATACGATGAGTAACGAAAGATCATTAAGACAATAAGGGGAATTTTGCAAAATGAACGAACTGAATAACAGGAAAAATGCCCATAACGATATCGACCATATTTTCAAAAACCTGCTGCCCGCCCAGGGCATGAAGGAACGCGCTGAGCAGGTGGCTCTTTGCCACAGGATGCTGGATACGATGATGGACGGACAAATCGCCCTGTGCGACGCCGGGACCGGCATCGGCAAGACCTACGCATACCTGGTGGCCGGGACGGTGTTCCACCGCTTTCGGGCCGCCAGCGGGCTGGCACAGCAGCCCATTGTTATCTCTACCTCCAGCATCGCCCTGCAGCGTGCTGTGGTAAATGAGTACCTGCCCCTGCTGTCTGCCGTATTGATGGCAGACGGGAAATTGGAGGAACCGCTGCGTGCGGTCATTCGTAAAGGGAAGGCACATTATGTCTGCGACCTTCGCCTGATGAATCGGCTGCGCAGAGTCGACCTGACAAAGAAAAATCCCCAGGCGGCACAGGCGCTGCTGTCTCTGAAGAACCATCTGGACATTGACGAGACCGCCCATCTCAGCGGTTATGACCGTGAGCGTGTCTGTGTCCCTCAGATCTGCGACTGTCAAAAGGACGGGTGCAGATACAGCTGCTTTATGGAAGTGTGTTCCTCCAACTATTATCCCTTCCAGATCTGCAACCACAATCTTCTGCTGGCCGACGCCATCCACCGGCGCACCGGGAAGAAGCCCATTCTGCCGGAACACTGCGCTCTGGTGATAGACGAGGCACATAAGCTGCCCGATGCCGCCCGGCAGATGTTCGGACAGACTATGACAGCAGAGGATATTCGAACTCTGGTCCGCAGGCTCCGCCAGGAACGGTATGTGCTGGCAGCGGAGTTGTTCACGGATGCGGTCAAGCCGCTGCTGGACAAACTCTCCTGCCCATGGGATGGACGCACTCCTTTCGAGGAGTACCATCCACTTCTGGAAAAGCCGGTAACTGTGCTGGAAACCATCCATCGCCAGCTTGGCCGCCTGCTGACCCCTGCGGGACGAGCAGAACTGGAACAGACCGTATCTGCCTTTTCTCTGTTCTATACAGGGAATGCCGATATGGTTTTCTACGCCATGGATGGAGAGAATGAGGACACCATGCTGTGCGCCAGTGTGGCGGACCTGACAGCCCAGCTCCGGGCAACGCTGTGGAACAGGCCGTCCGGAATGGTTCTGACCTCCGGCACAATGGCGATTGGAGATGATTTTCGACACTTCAAGGAGGAAACCGGCCTGACTGGCAGCAGCCGGGTGCGGGAGTCCGTATCCAAATCACCCTTTGACTACGAGGCCAACTGTCTCCTGTATCTGCCGCAATTCCCACCCCGACTGCATGGCCGGGAAACAGCGGAATATTACGACACGCTGGCAGAAGAGATCAGCGGCCTGCTGGACGCAGCATATGGCCACGCGCTGGTGCTGTTCAATTCCTATGCGGCCATGTCTGCTGTCAAGGAACGGTTGAAATCCAAGGAAATGATGTGGCCGCTGTTTACCATGGGCCGCAACGCACTGCACACCACACAGCAATTTAAGGACAGCCCCGGCAGCGTTCTGCTGGCCGCCGGCGCAGCATGGGAGGGCTTTGATTTCCCCGGCGACTGTGTGTCCCTGCTGGTCATCCCCCGGCTTCCCTTCGCCTATCCGGACGCTTTGAAAGAAAAAGAGCGGGAAAACTACGACAGCCTGCGGGATTACATTCAGGCAGTGGTCGTGCCGGAGATGCAGATCAAGCTCCGCCAAGGCTTTGGCCGCGCTATCCGCACGGAGACCGATACCTGTGTTATCGCCATTCTGGATGAGCGAGGCCAGAAACGGTACCGGGAGGAAATGCTGGCTGCCCTGCCCGCCATGCGCCAGACATCCAGTCTGCGGGAGGTGGAGCGGTTCATCCGCCAGCGGAAGGAAAAGAACTACTATCTGGAGGGGTGTGCCTGATGAATGTGCAGAATGAATTGCGGTACCTGCTGGCAGTAGACCTGCTGGAAAAGATGGCCGTGGAAGGATTCCTGAATGAGGAGGAATTGGCCAGAGCCAAGGGGCTGGCCGCGGAGAAATACCGTCCCATCGCTGTTTGGGAATAGTGCTGGCTATTCTCACCACTGTGTGATATGGTTTGGTTGCCAAAAAAGATGAAAGGAAGGAATGGAAAATGGCAGCGACTGTAACCGTGATCCCTCCCAGAGCGGAACGCCCCGATGCACTCAGGGTGGCCGCTTACTGCCGGGTCAGTTCGGACTCCACAGATCAGCTTCATTCCTACGCGGCCCAGATCAAGGCATATACCCGGCTGATAGAGGAACATGACGGCTGGGAGTTGGTAGATATCTATGCAGATGAGGGCCTGACCGGCACCCGAATGGATAAGCGGGAGGACTTTCAGCGACTTATGTATGACTGCCGGAAAGGTAGGATCGATAAGGTGGTGGTCAAGTCCATCTCCCGCTTCGCCCGAAACACCCGTGACTGCCTCGTCACCTTGCGGGAACTGTCCTCGCTGGGTGTGACGGTCAAGTTTGAAAAAGAAAACATTGATACCGGAACGCTCACCTCAGAATTGATGGTGAGCGTTTTCGGCACTCTGGCCCAAGAGGAGTCCATCTCCATCTCAAAGAACCAGCGGATCAGCTACCAGCGGAGAATGGAACGGGGCGAGTTCATCACCTGCGCGGCCCCACTGGGATATCGCATCGTTGATGGAAAGAACCTGGAGATCGTAGAAGAAACGGCGAGGGTGGTCAGGTGGATATTCGCATCCTACCTCGCAGGGCGGAGTACCGCATGGATCGCAGAGGAAATGAGCAAACGAAATCTCGCCCCCATGCACGGCGGTAAAGCATGGCATCCACAAACTATCCAGAAAATCTTGAAAAATGAGAAATACATCGGGGATGCCCTCTGCCAGAAAACCTATACGCTCAACACCTTCCCCTTCATCCGAAAAGGCAATCATGGTGAGGCGGATCAATACTATGCAGAGAATACACACCCCGCTATTATCAGCCGGGAGGATTTCCAAAAGGCACAGGAACTTATGAAGCGCAGAGCGGAAAGAGTTCCATCCGAACCAGGTGATTACACACTCGCCAGAAAGATCGTCTGCGGCCAATGCGGGACGGTATATATCAGACGAATCACCAAGTCTGGATATGTCACATGGGTCTGCCACAAGCACGACAGAAAAGCCAGCAGCTGTCCCAACGGCAGAATTAGTGAGCAGTGCATCCACGCCGCCTTCCTGCGGATGTACCACAAGCTGAAAGCAAACGAGGGCATCATCCTTCAGCCGGTGCTGAAGCAGCTCGCCAGCCTGACAGATGCCCTCAACCGGGGGAATCCAGCCATGCTGGCCATCAACGAGGCCATTGCGGCAGCGGCGGAACAGAACCATAACCTCAGTAAGCTGTACACCGCCGGACTGCTGGATGCAAAGGCACTTGCCACACGGCAGACAGAACTGAACGCCAAAATGACGGAACTGCGCAGGCAGCGGCGAAAGCTGCTCTGTAATGATGAGATTGACGAGCAGGTGGAAAGCGTCCACCGCACGGTGGAGGTCATCCAGGATGGGTCGGATCGGCTGGACAGCTTCGATGACACCCTATTCGCCCTGCTGGTGGAGCGAATCACGGCGGAGTCCCAGACAACCATCCGATTCCGACTGTACGGCGGTCTGGAATTCACAGAAACTTTGGAGGAACGATAATGGTCAATCGAAAAATGCTCTATGGCTACAAAATGGACCACGGAGACATCGTGATTCACAGAGAGGAGGAAACTATTGTCCACCGGGTGTTCACCGAGTATCTGGCGGGGCTGTCCTACCAGAAACTGTCGGACGAACTCAATGCCGACCACATCTCTTACTGCCAGGAGGCACCCAAATGGAACAAGCATATGGTCAAGCGATTGCTGGAGAATCCCCGCTACACCGGCAGGGATGGATATCCACCCATGATTGATATGGAAACCTTCCAGCAGGCACAAGTCAAAATATCTGAAAAGTCAGCGGGACAGGTTTCCAGAAGAACGGAAACGGATGCCCTGTGGCCGAAGCTGAGAAGCGGCTGCTGCCATGCCCGACTGCTGAGACTTGGAGGAAAGTCCAATGGCCTGATTCGCCTAAAATGTGACACCTGCAATGCAGCGATAGCAGTACGAATGGATGAACTGCTTGCGCAGACGGCACGGCAGCTTGCAGAGCATGACAAGCCGGAAAGCAAGCCCTACGCGCCCTCTGCGGAGGTCATTCGTCTGGCCAACGCCATCAACCGCACATTGGAGCAGCCCACCGATGGAATGGACGCCGTAGCCCTCATCCTACAAGGGGCTTCCGCCCGGTACGACTGCTGTGAGGAGCCGATCCCCAGCGAATCTGAAAGCTGCACAGACAGGGTGGATTGGGCGAGGTTTCGCCAAGTGGTGTCCCATATCACTATCTCACAGGATCATATCATAACCGTACATTTTTAACACCAGGAAAGGAGACAGCCATGGAACAGAACACACTGGAACGCACTGTCCGACACATCCCAGCAACCAATCCCAGACCCACCGCGGGCGGCCCCAGGAGTGGCGGCAGGCAGCGGGTGGCGGCCTACTGCCGCGTCAGCACCGACAGCGTGGAGCAGATCAACAGCTACACTGCCCAAAAAGCGTACTACAGCCAAAAAATTGAGGAGACCCCGGATTGGGAGATGGCTGGTCTGTTCGCTGATGAGGGGATCACGGGAACCAGCATGAAAAAGCGGAAGGAATTCAACCGCATGATCACCGCCTGTAAGCGCGGCAGGATCGACCTCATCCTCACGAAATCCCTCTCCCGCTTCGCCAGAAATACGGTGGACTGCCTTGAAATCGTAAGAATGCTGAAGGCCAGAGGCATCGGGGTCATCTTTGAAAAGGAAAATATCAACACACTTACGATGTCCAGTGAATTCCTCATCACCCTGTTCAGCGGATTCGCCCAGGCGGAGAGCGAGTCACTCAGCACCAATGTGGGCCTCGGCATCCGCATGGCCATGAAAGAGGGAAAGGTCAACTTCCATTATAACACCATGCTGGGCTACCGCAAGGGCGAGGACGGCAAACCGGAGATCGTGCCGGAGGAGGCGGTGGTGATTCGCCGCATTTATCAGAGATACCTGGACGGATGCAGCGAGGGCCAGATCGCAAAGGAACTGGACGGGGACGGAACCCCCTCGGCCAAGGGAGTCAAGGCATGGTCGCATCAGGTCATCCACAGCATCCTCTGCAATGAAAAATACATCGGGGACGCCCTGCTGCAAAAGACCTACGTCACCGACTGTATCACCAAGCAGGTAAAAAAGAACAACGGCGAACTTCCCCAATATTACATTGAAAACAACCATCCGGCCATCATCCCCCGGAACATCTACCAGCAGGTGCGTGAGGAGATGACACGCCGGGCCAGTAAGCGGAAGGTCATGCAGAAAAGCGGCAAGACGGAACAGGGCAAATACTCCGCCAAATACGCGCTCAGCGAAAAGCTGGTTTGCGGAGAGTGCGGCACTCCCTATAAACGCTGCACCTGGGCCAGAAACGGGCAGAAGCGAATCGTCTGGCGGTGTATCTCCCGGTTGGAGTTTGGAAAGAAATACTGCCACGAATCCCCTACCATGCCGGAGGACAAGCTGCAAAACGCCATCCTGACTGCCCTTAATCGGGCTGCCAGGCAAAACAGTGAGTTCCACGATGAGGTGCTGGGCATCGCCTATGCCGCCAAATGCGGCCACCAGGACAGCACCGTGGATCTGCCGGGCATGGAACGTAGGCTGGAGGAACTGACCGAGCAGCAGAACCGTCTGTTAGACAGAGTGCTGGCAAACATGGCGGATACCACACTCACCGACCAGCTGAAAGAACTGGTAGACGAAAAACAGGCACTGACAGATGCCATCTCCGCCGCGAAAGAAGATGCGATTCGGAAAGCCAATCAGGAATCCCGCATGGAGGAATTCAGAGAATTCATTGCCCAAAACAACCAAGGATTTACGCAGTATGATGACGAGGTGGTGCGAAAGCTGGTGGAGCGGATCACCGTCATCGACGCTGAGACCATCCAGGTCAGGCTGCGGGACAGCGATGTGGAAATCGAACAGACGGTATGCTAAAATAACCATAAGGAGAACTGAGAAAATAGCCATTTACATCACAGGAGACACCCACGGCGATTTCAGGCGGTTCCGACCGGATATCTTCCCGGAACAGAACTCCATGACAAAGGAGGACCTGGCCCTGATATGCGGCGATTTCGGAGGGATCTGGTTCGGTGATGGTCGGGACGATGCCGCTTTGGATTGGCTGGAGCAGCGCCCCTTCACCACGGCGTTTGTCCTCGGAAATCATGAAAACTACGATGCCTATAAAAGCTATCCGGTGGAGGAATGGAACGGCGGAAAGATCCAGCGAATTCGGCCCAGCCTCATCCACCTGATGCGAGGCCAGGTCTATGACATCTGCGGAAAGCGGTTCTTTACCATGGGAGGGGCATCCTCCCACGACATTCAAGACGGCATTCTGGAGCCGGATGACCCGGAGTTCAAGAAGAAATTCCGTCAGCTCGAAAAAAGAAACGCCATGTTCCGGGTGAATCACCGATCCTGGTGGGCGGAGGAACTGCCCAGTGAAGCAGAATACCAGGAGGCCAGAGCAAATCTGGAACGGGTCGGCTGGGAGGTAGACTACATCATCAGCCACTGCTGCCCCTCCAGCATTCAGGCTATCTTCAGCGGAGGCCTTTACAAGAAAGATGCGCTGACCGACTTCTTCGATGAGGTTCGGCAGCGGTGCCGGTTCCGCTACTGGTTCTTTGCACATTACCACAACAACATGGTGGTGGAGAAAAAATACGTCATGTTATATGAGCAGATCATAAAACTGAAATGACAGGAAGAAAGGGCTGTGCTTCGGCATGGCCCCTTCTTCCTGTCATTTCAGCGAGGAAAAATTTGAACAAGAGCAGCCAACGGAAATTTGACGATTTCTTTGCTGAAACCCGGAATCCATTGCGCCGCAACGGATTCCGGCTGCATCTTTTCTGGCAGCAATGGACAGCAAAAGCAGGTTGTTTTATCAAAAGCAACCTGCTTTTGCAACTTTTTACCATATTTACCCCCAGCCATTACCTCCCCAGCGCATTAACAGCAAATAAGAATCTCCCCGACCATCTCAGGCGGGGAAATCCTTTTTTAATATCGAACGCACAGCCTTAAAGAACCGCTCCCATTATTCCAGCAAGGCAGATGCACACCACCCCTACTACGATAAACACATTTTGAATCCACAATCTCTTTTCAGTCGGGCAATAGAATTCATTAGCGCGGTCAGGATTGACAAAAAGCTCTACCGTTTCTCCTACCATTCTCTCTGGTTGTGCTGTTCCGATAAGCGCTTTCACCCTTTGCTTGGCACCGTCAACCGCATATTCGTAAACTGGGAACCACGATTTCAGCCTCACCTCTCCGCTGGCAGAAGAATCACCAACCCCAACACTTTCTCTTTGCATATCAACTACAGTTGCAGTTACCAGCTTGGTGCAGGTACTTCTTTTCTTCCGCCCTCGTATGCACAATCCAATCCCAACGCCAAGAAATACAATGCCGATTATGCCCAATACCAACGTGAACAATAATATCAATGTTCTTTTTTCCATTTCTTCTTGTCCTCTTGTTGATTGCACTGATTGAATTCTTGCTCAACGACAGCACCCCCATTTAATTCTCTCGAATTATCCGGTCTTGCCACGACGCTAATCATCTATCACAAGACAATTTACCATTCCGCTATGTGCCGTGCAAGCATCTATTCCAATTACCCCCGGTCCGTAGTACGGCGTGAAGTCAGCGTCATCTCCGAACTCGCTCCCCTTATTTTCGTATTTCCTATGGCCATATGAGGTATGCCAGTGTCCGCAGATGATAGTCTTCTCTTCATCTGCAGTCTGTGCAGCATCGATCCCATTGAACCATCTTGCCTTCTCCCACTGCACTCCATCGGCCTCTCGCCATGAAGTAATATAACTGTAGCTCTTATCTCTGTTCAAAACACTCGGAACCCATGCATGAGTAAAAACATAATGCTCCGTTTCAAAGTAATCGAGCATTGCCGGGATAATCTTTTTGTAGAACGGCGTATTCTTTGCTGCGTCAACAAAATCATAATTTCGGATTGATGCCATCACCGGATCAAATCCAGTCAATTGGAGTGCCGTGTCGTAGGTACCATTCGACTTGTGATGACTGTATGGTCGCCCCTCATCAACGGTAACAAGCTCTACGAACAGGTCTTCATGGTTGCCTCGAATGAGTATCACTCTGTCCTGCCCCATCTGCTCCAGCACGAACTGTTGAATCTGCTTTGCCTCATGTCCCCGATCAAATATATCTCCGAGCATGATCAGCTTGTGTGGAGCATCATCAGAAAAGAAGCCCGCCTTTTTCAAGGCAGACTTCATCTGCGTATAATATCCGTGAATATCAGAAACAACATAGTACCGCATAGCTTCTTATTCTCCGCTATTGTCTTCTTTGGATAGTCTGTCTGCCAGAATCATATCCTCCGGCTTAAAACTCATCAGCCATCAAAATCAAGTTCTGCAAGGGCAAGAATCAGGCTTTCCAACCCTGCTTTTTCAATGCCCAAGTTCATGCTAATTGTAACGCAGTTTTCCAGAAGCCGCAAGACATATCGCGCTATTATGCGTGTAGTCGCAAATATGGCTCTCATTTTCTCCCCAGCATTGCCGCCACCATCCCATAATATTTTTTCACTGTATTCCGCGCCAGGCCGGTTCGCTTGGCGATGGTCGAGAACTCCGTGACCTCCGGGTGGAGGCGCATATAATCCCACAGCTTGCGCTGTTTCTTGGTCAGCTTTTCTGGCGGGGCGATGCCCGCAAGCTGCTCCTTGAGATTTTTGCGTTCCTCGTTCATCTCCGTGATCAGCGCCTTGAGTTTTTCCTCGCACTCCTCGCGGGTGTGGGCGTAGACGTTGCGGGAATGCTGTGTCCCGTCCGGCCATATAGGAGAATAGCGTCCCTCAAACAGGTGGTCATTGAGTTCGCTGACGCATCCGGTGCCTGGTTTCCTTTTCTTCCCCACATAGGGCTGAAAGTCCACGATGCCTTTCCGCTCCGGCTCCGTTTCTTCCTGCGGTTCTGCCTTGCCGATACTTCGGTCAATACTGGCGGCGGCTGCGCGCTGCATATCGCCGGTGATGTGGGTGTAGATGTCCAGCGTTGTCACCGCAGACACATGGCCCAGCATGGCGGAGAGGGTTTTCACATCCATGCCGTTTTCCAGCGCCAGCGTTGCGAAGGTGTGCCGCAGATCATGAAATCTGACACGCTTGCAGTCTGCCCGCTCCAGTATCGTCTGAAGCCGCCTGCGTGCCACGCCGGGCGTGATCGGTCGATCCGCCTTCACCGGGGACGGAAACATCCAGCGGGAATCCACCTTTTTGCGGTACTCCCGCAGCACGGCCAGCACCGCAGGCGGCAGCACCAGTTTTCGAACGGACGCTTTTGTTTTCGGTGGGATGATCTGCAATTCGCCGTTTACCGTGTACGCCTGCTTGTTGACGGTCAGCACGCCGGTTTCAAAGTTCAGATCCTCCCATTGAAGTGCTATCAATTCACCCCGCCGCAGGCCGGTGCAGAGATCCAGCAGGAACAGTTCGTAGTACCCGTCCGCCTGCGCCTGAATGAGAAATTTCTGTAATTCCTCCCGATCCAGCACCTGCATTTCCTTTGCCTTTTTCGGCGGCAGCTTGCAGCCGATGGCCGGGTTTGTACGGAGCAGGTCATCCCGCACGGCCCGTTCCAAGGCGGAGCGGCAGACCGCGTGGCACATTCGCACCATGCGGTCGGAAAGGCCCGCGCCGTATTGCTCCGTCAGACGCTTGCGGCCGTTCTTTTTCAGCCGCCCGTAGAATTGCCGCAAATCATTCTGCGACAATTTGTTCAGCGGGATCTTCCCGATCTCCGGCAGGACATGGTTGTAAATGACGTTTTCGTAGTTGTTCTGCGTGGAGGCGCGGAGCGTCGGCTTGCTGTGGGTTTCATACCAGCAGCACAGCCAGTCCCCGAACAGCATATCTGACTTAACTTTTCGGGCATTCCTCCCCATCATGCTTTCGGTAAGTGTTTTTAATTTCTCCTGACATTCCCGCTTTGTTTTGGCGAGAACATTCTTCGTTTTGGGGAGGCCGCTGTCATCGTAGCCGATGACAGTGCGGCCCTCCCACCGGCCGTCGCCGCGCTGTCTTACGGTGCCGGTTCCGCTTTTCCGTTTCTTTGCCAAGGTCTCAGCCCCTTTCCGAGCAGATCTTCCATGAAGCCGCCAACGATGCCGCTG
>Ga0129313_1001369_pt1 | contig 15576 bp, 19 predicted proteins | sample O1105metagenome_FD_94436 | JGI IMG/M metagenome (GOLD analysis project Ga0129313, IMG submission 94436) | Orangutan group fecal microbial communities from fecal samples from Wisconsin, USA - O1105 metagenome | ecosystem: Host-associated > Mammals > Digestive system > Large intestine > Fecal... | reverse complement strand
GACGTTTGTTATAATGAAACACGGTGATTGCGAAAAGCATCACGTGATGCTGCTGTGGCTCAGTCGGTAGAGCGTCGCATTGGTAGTGCGGAGGTCACGGGTCCGATTCCCGTCAGCAGCTCTTTGAAATGTGTGGAAACCTTGATAAATACAGGGTTTCCACTTTTTTGTGTGTCTAACAATTTACAGACGGGCCATTTTGCCACAAAATAAATTTACATCCAAAGTACATAATAGACTTTCTTGATTGCCCATGCTATAATTAATTAAAAGTAGTTTTGGAGAGATTTCTAATTTGCTGGAGAACAATGTATTGCCCAGACTGAATATAATAAAAAGGAGAACTTATGCCGGAAATTAGCCGCTTTTTTGGAATTGTAATTAAGATGATATTTAATGATAGCGACAAGCATCATAAGCCACATGTTCACGTTTATTATGGTGAATACGAAGCATCCGTTGCACTGGATGGAGAAGTGTTGGATGGCAAACTTCCCACAAAACAGTATCGTTTGGTTTCTGGGTGGCTGGCTTTACATGAAGATGAACTGTATGAAGCATGGAATAAGGCAGTACGTTCTATTCCGTTTGATAAAATTGAGCCATTAAAATAGGAGGTGTTTCCATGTTTTTTTTCGGTGATTTTGTTTACGGCGGAGAACCCAAGGAACCAATAAAAATTACAGATATTAAGGTACTTCATGATATGATAATGCTCTTGACTTTTTCTAACGGAGAGACAAGACTATTTGATGCAACGGTGTTGACTGGGATTGCTTTTGAGCCTCTGAAAGATAAAAAGGTGTTTGCCGATGCTGTTTTGGAGCATGGTGTGGTGACCTGGCAGAATGGAGATATTGACTGTGCGCCGGAATATATGTACGAACATAGTTACGAGTATGCACCGATGTTGGCAAATTCATTTTAAATATTGTAGACACATTGTAGACAGCGTGCTTTCCTCCTTGATTTTACTTGCTTTTTCGGGTTTTATCCAATCCGATTCCCGTCAGCAGTTCTTGAAACCCGCAAAACATAAGGCTTAATAGTGACAAGTAACTATTTGTCTTGAGATGGAGCAGAGAACGGTGTGACCCGAAGGTCACGCCGTTTTTCTGCGTTCATAGGTTGTTTCTGTAATGATAGGCTCGGAAATCACGGGAATGTCAGCCTCATCCACGAAGTTGAAGTAGATTTTGACTTTCTGCTTCCGCTTGCCGCTGGACTTATCCGGTGCGAACACAACGATCTTCTTAATATACTCGTTTACAATCGTCTGCGTCAACTCCTGCACATCCACATATTTCTGTGTCAGTGCGATAAAGGCGTCCAGACCGTCATTCATTTCTTCCCGCTGTTCCACCCATTCCTCGATAACTTCAATTTCGAGCTTCAAGCGTTCCTGTTCTTCCTCATAGCCTGCGGACATCTTCTGGTATCTGTCCTTGCTCAGTCCACCAAGAACGTAATCCTCGTAAAGCCGGGAGATGATGACATCCAGATCGGCAAGGCGTTTCTTTGCCTGTTCCACTTTCTTTCTGTCATCCCGGATACTGCGCTCCTGGTCTGTCCTGCGGCATTGCAGCCATTCCTCTTGAAATCCGTCCACATCGTTTCGGATATACTCATTGACTGCCCGGATGCGTTCCAGAACAATCTCACGAAGCGTATCTTCACGGATATAGTGGGCGGTGCAAGTACCACGGTTGCTTTTGTAATGGTTGCAGACATAGTGGTCTTGCTTGCCATCGAAGCTCTTGCTGGTGGCAAAATGGAGTTTGCCGCCGCAATCAGCACAGAACAGAAGCCCGGAGAAGAACCCCTGCCGTTCCGCTTTAGCGGGGCGGCGTTTGTTTTTTCTGAGTTCCTGCACTCTGTCCCATTGCGCCTGCGATACGATAGCCTCCTGTGTATCGGGGATGATATACATATCCTCCGGGGCATTGGGAATCCGCTTTTTCAGCTTGTAGGACTTAGAATAGGTCTTGAAGTTGCAAGTGCATCCGGTGTACTCCATCCGTTCCAGAATCCCCACAACGGACTGTCCAATCCAATGGTAAGGTCTTTCCGGGAGGGGCTTTCCTTTCTGCTTGGCATACAGGGATTTGGTGGTCAATACCTGTTCCTGCTCCAAAATCCGGGCAATTTGTTCCGGGCCTTTTCCATCAATACTGAGGTCGAAGATATACTTGACCACCGGTGCGGCTTCTTCATCCAGAATCCAATGCTCCTTGTCATCAGGGTCACAGCGGTACCCATAGGGCGGCTTGCCCATGTGTTTGCCGCTTGTACCACGCTGTCGAAGGCTGACACGGACTTTCTTAGAGGTGTCCCGTGGATACCATTCATTAAATAGATTGCGAATAGCAGCCATGCCCTCGCTGTCACCCCGTTCGCTGTCAACGCCGTCATTAACAGCAATGAAGCGCACATCGTAGCTCGGAAAGATGATGTCTGTGTACTGCCCAACAGTCAGATAGTCACGACCGAAGCGACTGAGATCTTTTACCAGCCAGCAGCCCACAAGCCCCTGCTTTACCAGTTCAAAGCCTTCCTGTACGCCGGGACGATTGAAATTCGTCCCGGTATAGCCGTCGTCCACCAGCACTTTCAGATTGGTGTACCCATGCTCTTTTGCGTATCGAGTTAAATATTCTCTCTGATTCTGTATCGAATTTGATTCATCAGCCTTGCCGCCCTTAGCATCTTCCTTAATGTCCTCAACGGACAGGCGGCAGTAGATGATGGTAATTTTCTGCTGATCCAACATAGCGTCCTCCTTTACGGTTGGGTCAGCTGACAGAATCGGTGTGCATGATGGTATTATATCATGGAAATGAGTCATAGTCATGAACAAATCGCTCCTTTCTCAGAAAAAATGAGCCGTTTTACCTTATCGGTAAGCGGCTCGGTTCCGGCACATTCAGTTTCAATCACATACCATGTGTTCCCGATTTTACGCTCAATGGTGGTACGGAAGGGAGAAGACAGAGCTTCCCAACGCTTGCGGCATTCTTCCAGAAAGTCAATGGGCGGCTCAAACACCATGTCAAAGCAGGAACTGATGTCAATATATCCGATGGCATCCTCGATTTCCTCCATCGGGGCATCGTCCATAATCATCTTGTTAATTTCATCCATAGTTTTCTTCATAGGCAAAAATCCTTTTTTTATCGGTTAATATCGTGTTTTTGTGTGCTGCGGTTGGTGTAGGCACGAATGACCTCCGGCGGGATGCGGTCAAGAATGCCCTTGACACGCTCATAATCGCTTTGCAGCTTGGCGTCCTGTATCTTTTTGAGGGTGCTTTCCTGCTGACTTTCTTCCAGAGCTTCGGCAAGGTCGGCGTTTTTCTTCTCCAACGCTTTTTGTTTGCCACTTGCAGTCTTGAAGAACTTTTCGTATTTCTTCATCTGCGTTTCCATAGCGGCAACGTCGGGAATATACTTGTCAAGAAATTCTGCAATCTGTGCTGACCTTTCCTTGTAGTTGGTAAACTTCATATCGGAGAGCATAGCATCCAGCTTGTCATGCTGCTTGGTAAGCCTTGCCATCTGCTTGAATACCCTTGTGGGGATATGGTCACGCCCTGTCTCGCTGGCACTCTCGCCACGATCCAGATCGGGATATTTCTTGACCATGTGTTCCCAATACTTGTCCTGCCATTGGGTCAGCTTTTTCTTGTTGCCCAAAATCTCCTTGGCGCACAGGCGCTTGTCCTCAGTCAGAGGGACAAAGCAAAGGTGCATATGGGGCGTTTTCTCGTCCAGATGCACCACAGCAGATATAATTGTTTCGGGAGCTTGATTTTGGTTCATAAACTCCAATGCTTCATTGAAGAACTCTTTGATCTCTGCCCGCTTCTTTCCCTTGAAGAACTCCGGCGTAGCAGTAATCAGAGCTTCCACCACACGAACGCTGTCAGAACGTGTACGGCATCCGGCTTCGGCAATCTGCTTTTCGCTTTCGGCTCGGTATCTGCGTTCCGGCTTGATAAGGTGGAAATTGAGGTGTGTACGAGTAGGGTCAATGTCGGGATTGCTGGCGTATTTCTCTTTGGTACGCTCGTTGTGCGCTTCGATGCCGCTGATCTCCGGCCCCTTGTACTTGGCAAATCGCAAAATAGCGTACTGCGGTGCTGCCATCAGCGATCACCCCGCTTTCTCCATACGATTTCAAAACCCAGCACATTGGCAAGCTGTACCGCTTCGGTATAGCGCAGCGATTCACGCTGGAGCTTGTTGGAAAGGTTGGAAACGCTGTCGCTCCAACCGTACTCGTCAGAGAGAAGGTCAACGACCTCCTGCATGGTCATGCCTTGCCGTACAATGTACGACTTGATTTCATTTCTCAAATTGGATTTCATATTGTTTTTTACCTCCATAAAATAGTGATACTGGTTTTCTGTGCGGTGAACTACTGTCACCGACAGGTGATGTTTGTGATATTGCTGTTTTGCGTTTTCTTTTCGCCTTGCGTAGTCCTGTCCATATCCTCACTCTATCGACTTTACGAAAGAGTGGGCATACTGTCGAAACAGTAAGAAATACCACATTTCCGTATAAATGCTTCACTATTCTGTAAATCACCGAATGATGAAACTGATACGATATGCGGTGTAAAACTTTACTGTTTTTACAAGGCTTGATTTTTGCGCTTGTAAATTGCCCTCGTTTCCGATGTTTCTATTAGCGGTGGAGTTGAAAATTGCCGTACGTACTGTACGTGTACGTTGTACGTTCTGTACGGAACGTACGGCAATTTCTCACTTCGCTCACCATTTCAGAAAAGAGGACTTCGCCAAGACCTCAATGCCAACAAATCCACGGACACGCTTGCCGCCGGAATAGATGTTATTGGTGGCTTCTACGTTGTAAACACGCTCATTTTGAGCAAGCTCGGAACTGAGCCTGTTTGCCGACATGGGCTTGCGTACATTGTCCTCGCACCACAGCTTGTAGGCTTCGTACAGAGCCTTGGAACTGGCCTCTGCATCTGCCTTGAAGCGGATATATCCCTCCGATTGCAAAAACTCGATGACATTGTTGCTGCTGCGCTTGACTGTTTCCACGTTCTGGGTGGCTTGTCCGCTGATGGTGAACTGATAGTTGTTGGCAAGGAGCCTGTGCAGTCCCTCCAAGCACCATAGGAAGATACCCTCCATCTCGGACATGAGTTTTTCCACGAGGAAAGGATCATCTTTGCGGTCAATAGGTCTGTCCTTGGTGGTCAGCACGATCTGTCTGCGGAAGAAACCGTCCGACTGGTCATGGAGTGCTGTCAGCGCACCATTGCCGAAGCATAAAAAACGAGCGTACAGTTGGCTCTGATAGCTCTGTACACCCTTGCGCTCCAAGTCCATCTTGCACTCCGCTGTAACAATGGACTTGATATAATTGGTTTTGGGAAGTGCGCTCATATCCATATCATCGTCCACCATCAGCAGCTTGCTTTCAAGGTCAGCCCGGCTGAAACGGTTGTTTTCGATTTTCTGGATGCTGGTGGTGTTCATGCTGTCACCGAGAATGGAGCGCATAACCAAACCGATGCGGCTTTTGCCCTCGCCGCCCTTGCCGATGAGCATAAGCATCTTCTGCCCTTTGGTAGAGGGGATAAGGCAGTACCCCAAATACTCCTGCAAGGTGGGGATGTCCTCCGGCACAAGCAGATCAGACAAAAAATGCAGCCATCGTTCCGGCTGCGGCGCGTTTGGATGATAAGCGACCTCCATGCGATTGTTGCAGTAGGTCTTGTCCTCGGTGAACGTGCCATTTAGAAAGTAAGTGCCGTTTGCCACATGGATGCGGTCTGTCTCAATGGGCAATGGGTCTGAATACGCCATGAGCTTGACCGTTTCAAAGAGGTTTTTTACTTTCTTTGCAATACCAACACTCTGACAGGTCATGACCTCATCCAAGATCATCTGCTGGATTTTGACCTCGTCCTCAATCATCCCGTCCACAGTGAACAGTCGTCCCCGGACACATTTCATCGGGTGCTGATGCAGAAATGAGCCGCAGAAAGCGACTTCATCAATCATTTTCCCGTCATACCAGGATGGCTGTTCGATACCGTCAAATTGTTTGTTCGCCAATATCTTTTTCCTCCTTCCGTACTTTTTTAAGATACCTTTGCAGCTTTGCCAGCTTGCCGTCGGTCAGCATCATGTCGATAACCTCGGTGCGTTCATAGGAATTTCCGATAATCAGCAAATCCACCAGATACTCCATATAATCAAGACCGTGACAGGCTTGCACAAAGCGGTCATGATGCTCGTCCTCCGGCGATCTCGGCGCATACAGCACTTTCCACTCCTGCAAGAGCTTCATATACGCCATGAGCGCAGAAAAGCACAGCTTCTCATTTCCTTTGAGTTGCTGTGCTTCGCTTTTCTTATTCAGTTTTTCCTGCATTGTCTTGGTGGGCGGCTTGTCCGGTGAGATACCGAAGTCATACGCCAGCTTGTTTGCCGCATCCAACACAGGCAGACCGTAAAGGTTGGCAACGAGATCAATCACGTCCCCATGCTCCCCGCAAGCGAAACAATGATAGTGATCATCGTACACGATCATGCTCGGATGCCTGTCATTGTGGAATGGACAGAGCGCTTTCCCATAGCGGTTGACCTCAATGCCGTAATGCTCGGCGGCTTCTCTTGTGTTGATACTTGTTTTTACGTTTTCAAATACATTCATTCAATTCCTCCATAATTCTTGTTGATAGGGACGATTTTTCATCCCCTCGTGTATATTATGAGAAAAATTGAAAAAAGGGGTACGATGGCGTGACAAACCCGTTTCAAAAAACATGACAGCAGATTTTGTATTAAAATCAAAGTGTCAGAATGGCACTTTGATAATATCGGTAGCGGCTACCAATAATAGATCACAGATAAAATCGAAGCATCATTTTGAGATTTTAAAATATTTTTAGTAGCCGCTACCAAAAAGTTTTCCGAAGTTCTTTATTTGGTCACATTTGTATGGTATAATTAGAAAAAGCAAAAAACATGACAAGGAGGGTGCAGGATGGAACAAGAGAAAAGAGGTCGTGGCAGACCGAAGATTGATGCCCATTTAACCGAAGTCGGCGCACCCAGCAGACGGCAGGCGATCAATGCCATGTATATGTTTGAGGGAGTACATCTTTTATCGGTAGCCGCTACCGATATTCCCGACAGCCATATTCTCTATCAATCGGATGATGCAACGATGACCGTTAAGAGCAAGAATGGCATCTTGGAACAGCTTGGACGCATGGTAGCGCAAGACCATTTTTCAGAGAATGATTGTATTCATATTGCCAACCTTGCTATTGCGGCATTGAAGAACGGCAGCACTTCCAGAGATGTCGAAAAAGCCATTCGTGCTATCCGTCTGCCGATGAAGGAGTATTACAAAGACACCGAAGATGTTTCGCTGAAATATCGTGTAGGCAGTGCCATCGTGGAATTGCAGAAGTTGGGAGGTGCTGACGAATGAGCATCCTTAACCAAAATCTGCTGACACTTGATTTCTGGCAGGATAAAGTGACTTATGCAGGACACACCTTGCCATCGGGGAGCATCGGCTGCGCTGCTTTGAATATATCTGACAAACAGATAGAACAGCTCGTTATGCTTGCTATTCCCTTGAACGGCATTATTACGCTGATTAAGGAGGGTACGCCCACTTCCGAAGCCATTTCAGCGGTAAAGAAAAATGTACTGTCGATCACGCAGATACTCCGCACCATAGAGCCTTTCGCTCTGTTCGATTACCCTGCGGACGGACACGACATACAGAAGATATTCACAAAGGAATACACAGACAATGCAGTTTCCTACATAAAAGCGGCACAGGAAATTGGAGCCGCTGCTGCATTGGATGCACAGTATAGCCGTGGGGTCGGACTTATAAAGTTGGTTTCCGAATTTGCACAGCTTGGCGGAACACTGCTGATCTACAAGCAAGCTATGACTGCATTCGCCCATGCACTCCACGACAGCAAGCGCACCCCGGACGGATATGCCGCTGCTTTTGCAGAGCATTTTATAAATACAGACAAACTTTCATTAAATGACCCGTCATGGATGGCGTTGTCCAATACCACGATGCAGTATGTATCTGCTGTCATGCCGGAGAAAGAGATCCCGCAGCTTGTGATGCGTATGCACTACGTTTCTTTCGTAGGAATGTTCCGTTCCGATCTCTTTGAAGGTCTGTGTGTCGGTCATGCACCGAGGAAATGCCCCATCTGCGGAAAATGGTTTCTGACCACCGATGCAAGGCTGACCAAATACTGCGGAGGACTTGCGCCGGGGGACAAGCTCGGACGCACCTGCCGTCAGATCGGCAATCTGAAAGGCAGAGAGCAGAGAGAACTTGCAAGCGATCATCCTATCAAAGCAATCTACAGCCGCCGTATGAACACGATCACGCAGTATCTCCATCGTGGAACGCTGGACGAGCAAACTGCCAAGGAAATGAAGCGTCTGGCGAAAAGCAAGATGAAACGTGCAATCAAAGATGTTGCGTATGCCAATGGCGATTACGCCAAGGAAATGGAACAAGATGCCTTGCTGAAAGAAGCAAAGGCGTAAATATAAATTTTTCGATATGTAAAGTCATGTTGCGTGATTGTAAAGTTGGTGTGGTGGTGGATATAGATACTGTTTGCTATAATTAAATCACCACAATCAAGGAGGTTGTATTATATGATATTATCAGAGAAAATAGTTAGCCTTAGAAAGGCGCATGGTTGGTCGCAGGAAGATTTTGCGGAAAAGCTGAATGTTTCACGACAGGCAATCAGCCGTTGGGAAAATGGAACGGCGCTACCTGATGCACAGAACGTATTGCAGATTAGCAAACTATTCGGAGTTACAACAGATTATCTGCTCAATGATGATTATTCAAGTGACGAGGATATTCCCGTTGTCCAAAATGCGACACAAGAAACCAAATCCATAATTTCCAAAAAGAAGCAACAACATTTGATAGCTGCAATATGTTTTGCAGTAGCTGCATTATGCTGGCTTGTTAGTATTGGTAATTACTCAAGCAATATGCAATTAGGGCTTTCGTGTTGTGCCTTGGCTCTTTGTGCAAGTAATGCGGTTGCACAGTTAGTTTTATATTTCAAGAAATAATAAGTCAATCGAAGTAAACAGCTTCTCGCAGAACATAATCAGCAGAATCAACTGAAAGGAGGTGCGCCGCTAGTGTTAGAAGAACGATTCTGGAATACCGATGAATATGCCAGCACAGCAAAATTCACTGTGCATGACGGAGCTATGACCATGCGACAGGCAGGGCGCATCTTCCATCTTGACCCTGCGCCGCCTACGGTGGAGAACATCAACGAATACATTGTTTCCGCTGTCCGTGAAAATGATCTGACTTATTTTACATACTTCCTGCATCACTATGAACCAAGGCTGAACAAGCGTGTTTACCGTTTTCTGCTGAACGAGTGCATTGACCGATACGACCCGCTGTGCTTTCTGGATTACAAACTCAGCGTCGTTCTTGCCCTGTTGGAGTGTTTGCAGAATTACGCTCCAGACAAAGGTGCGGATTTTCTGACCTATGCCCACCACTTCATTGGCAACGCACTTCTGGATTGCCGCCGACAGGAAGAAGCAGGCTCCTTCAAGTCTCTGGACGAATACAAAGCCGCACGTGGCATTGTCTGGCTCTACAACAACTCCGGCAAGACTACGAAGGAAGTCATTGCCCAATATGCCGTCGAGCAGAACTGCACCGAAGAAACGGCAGCCGAATATCTGACATTGGCAAGACAAAACCGCAGTCGTGTCCCGTTCTACTGTACCATGCAGGACGAGGACGGAGAGGAAACGGGCGAGGATGTTACCCGTGACGATAATTGGAACTATGCGGATATCCTCTGGAACGGCATCCGTGCCGATGCGGTGCAAGCCGCCTTTGACAAGCTCGATTATATGGAGAAGGATTTCCTTGAAATGCGAAATGCCATCTGTATGACCTGTGGGCGTGTCGGCTCAAGGAACGAACGTGCTTCTTTTGAAAAAATCGCAACCGACTATGAGTACACAACCACCGGCGGCGCAGAGAAAGCATACAAGAAAATCGTGGACAAGCTGACGGCGCATTTAGTGGATGCCGGTGTTCTCAGTGTTGTGGAATTGAAGCAGACCGAGAAAAATAAAAAAATCGCCGCCGCTGCATACCAGTACAAAGCTGTACATCGGTATAGCAACGACGACGATGAATGGGGAGAAATCCGTTTTGATTTTTATGCCGGAACTGCGGAGACCATAAAACTTGCTGATGGTGATTTTTGTAAATCAAAAGTTTTTGCCGAAGTTGCCATCCGTCATATTTTGAAAATCCCGTTTGGTGAGCTGCCGAAGAAATTGACGATTCCCTTTGAGTTGGAAATGGAGCGAATACGATACGGTAGCTGATCGCTGCGGCGGGTTTTTATATACCATTGGCTCCCCCGTTGACATAGGAAATCTTTCTGCTTCGCCGCAAGATTTCCTATGCCAACTACACCCGAACAGTCGGATTTTGCTCATGCTAAATCCTTGCTTTTGTGTTCCTTTCAGACCACAAAATCCGCCTGTTCTGCTGCCTCTGGAAACTGTCTGTCCGGTAGGGTGACAGCCCCTTTCCAGCGTCAGCGGTCGCCAAAGGTATAACACACTAGACTTTGCAAGCAAAATCGTGTGCCAACAGGGATGCTACTCGCCCCTATTGGAAACCCAGAGCCAAAGGGATTGCATCCCTCTGGACACTTGCCATTTTCTGTGCATGGCGGTACCCAAACTGCAAAAATGCAGTTTGACACCATTGCTCAGAAAATACAAAACCGCTGCAACTTCCAGCTTGCATGGAGAGGAAAGTTACAGCGGTTTCTTTATCTGTGTCATATTTCTTGACACAGATGTTTCCGGCCTTCTTATTTCATAAGTTCATCGGAAAGCCGGAGAATTTCAGGGGCGATTTTTTCACGTTCTTTCTTTATGGTGCGATTATACAGAGGATAGGCAAGGCTAATCGGGATGATACCAATAACCCCGATAATGATACCCAAGATCATCCCAACATCACGATGGATGCCGAGTAATTCACTCAAATCAGACATTGCAAGGCTCATGCCAAGCCCCATAATCAATGCACCAATAATGCCTATGACCAGTGCAACAGTTGTTGCTTTAGCATTGACACTTGCATCCAAACGCCGAAGCTGCGTCAGTTTATCTTCCTGCTCAGTATTGGATTCGTATTTTTTCCGAATGTTTTGTATTTCCGTCTGCTCTTTGGCAGAGTAGGTGTAATGAAAGGTTTGTTTTTCTTCATTCTCCATTTTAGTTCTCCTCTTGATTCTTTATTTTGTTGATTTTCTTTTTGCCATACACAATCATAAATACCGCCATAGTGATTACAAACAAAGAAACCGCCGCCCCGGTAGAGCCAATCATAAATCTGCGAAAGGTACGGGACATAGATCCATCATTGAATGTAGTAAGCATTGTGGATTCCAGGGTTAGCATGGATACGCAAGCGGCAGCCATACTGATATTTTTGCTTGCAGATAATATGGGGCTGTTGTATTTACGGTACTTTATAAGATTGATGATTGCCAGAGTAAAAGCTGTAAACGTGTATGCGGCCATAGCAATCGCTGTAATCATGTTATGCTCGAATGTTCGATTCCAATAAACCATAAAGAAAACGATGAAAGACAGCGCCGTGTTCATAGCAAGGAGTATCCATCCGCAAAAACAGCATCGTTTTAATTCTTCATCTATTTTCTCGCCGGGTTTGTTCCTTCGCAAGTGACTTACGAGGTAAAAACGCATCACAGCAAGACAGATGTAATATCCGCCAAGAGAATAATACCAAAATGTGTGATGATAGAAACCAAGACACAGTTGAAAAACAGCATAACCGACGTTCCATAATGACGAACCACAAAGCATGATATTGGAGCGTAGCCGCAGATCTCCAAGCCACATTCTTACATACTTGTTCTCATTTTTTATCGTTTTCAGAAAACGGATTGCATGTGGTATCCTTAAACACCAAATCGTAAGCGTATAGGCAGCAAGCACATAGGAAATATACGCAGGAATAGATTCAGTTCCAATGTAAACCATCGAAAGCACAAGGCATATCGTAGCGACCGGAAGTAAAAAAAACATAACTGCATTATGGGGGAATAGGATTGATTTCATAAAGTTTCGCCAATTCATATTATGCCTTTTCAATTTTTACCGTAAAGGTTGTTCCTTTCCCGACGGTGCTTTCTACATTGATTTCTCCCTGCATGATATCTACCACACGCTTGACAAGCGCAAGTCCAAGACCATTTCCCTGAGTGGCCCGTGATGTATCCCCCTGATAGAACTTTTCAAAAATGTGTGCGCCGATTTCCGGCGTCATGCCGCAGCCGGTGTCACTTACCGCAACAACTGCGTAACGCCCGTCTGCTGTAAGCGATACATTGACTGTTCCTCCTGCATCGGTGAACTTAAAAGCATTAGAGAATAGATTGTTCCACACAAGAGATAACAGCTCTGCATCTGCTTTCACTCTGATTTCTTCGGCGATATCCGTTTCAATCTGAATATCAGCTTTCTCCCAGATGCTCTCGTACTGTAACAGGCACTCGCAAAGCTGTTCTCCCAAATCAAATTCTGTCGTCTGTGGAAATATCTGCTGATTTTCAAGCCGATTCAGTTTCAGAATATTCGTCATCATGTCTGCCATGCGGCGTGATGCCTCGGTAATGCCTTTGGCATACTCAATGCGTGCTTCATCGGAAATCTCCGGTGCCTGCAAAAGCGTTCCGTAATTCTGCATGACTGAAAGCGGTGTTTTCATTTCATGGGATACGTTTGAGATAAAATCCGTCCGCAGAGTTTCAATCCCGTCCAGTTCCTGAGCCATTGAATTAACCGCAGCAATAATTCTATTGAAGCCCTCTGCATCAGCGTTCTGCAAGGGGGTTATGCGAACAGAAAAATTTCCTTTCATAATTTTTTCTGCGGCATCGGTAATAATTCTGACAGGGCGTTCAACGGTTATTCTTCGTCGAACATAATCTATCAATGTAAAAAGGATAGTAATAAGTAATACGTTGACCAACGTAATTTTAGCGGCAGATGCAATATTGGTCGGAGTAAAAACCCATCCCGTTGTATCTGCCAACACATTCAAAAACAGCATCATACAGCAGGAAACCGCAAAGCCTATTGTCAAAAAAAACGCAAGGAAACCGCTGACGAGCCTCAATACCGTTTGTAAAGTCAGCTTTTTCACTTAATCACCGCCTTATATCCTAACCCGTGGACGGTCTTGATCTCAAAGTCCTCACATTCAGACAGCTTTTGACGGAGCTTTGTCATATACACATCAACTGCTCTTGGCGCTGTTCCGGTATCTACATCCCAAAATTCATCCATAAGCTGTGTTCGTGTGAAAGTCTTTTTAGGGTAGGACAGAAGCTTATACAAGATATTAAACTCACGGCTTGTCAATGAAATTTCAGTGTCATGCAGGTAGGCAGTATGCTCATCTGCATCCATGATAAAACTGCCGACTTCAAGTTTTCTGCTGGACGCTATTTTAGCACGACGCAAAAGCGCACCGATACGCAGAAATAATTCGTCCAGATCAATCGGCTTAACCATATAGTCGTCCACACCGATACGGAACCCTCGCTGCTTAGATGCAATATCATCACGGGCAGTCATAAACAGAATAGGAATTTCATTGTTCACGTCACGAACATTCCTTGCAAACTCAAAGCCGTCCACTCCCGGCATCATAATGTCCGAAACAATAAGATCAATCTTGTTTTCATATAATGCGTCATAAGCTTCATTCGCATTTAAGCAACCCATAGCGTCGTATCCACTGTTATTCAAATAAGTACAAACTGTCCTGTTCAGTTCCTTATCATCTTCTAAAACTAATATCTTAAACATCCTGTTACCTCCGCAAAATCCGTTAATAATGATATTATACCACGCAAATGTTAAAGTTTTATTTGCGTTTGGCAACTTCAGATGCCTTTTTTGAAAAAATGTAAAAACGGAGCCATATCGTCAAATGACACAGCTCCATCCTTACTATGCAGATTATTTGCTCATGATCTTGTCGCTGAGTGTAATGATTTCGTCAGCATACTTCTTGCGACGTGATCCCAAGATTTTTTTGTGAACAGGGTAGTTCGCAATTGCAAGAATCATGCCGATAACTCCGATGACAATACCGGGCACCATTGCATTTTCAATTCCAACGGCTGCACCAACATCGGTCATCACCAGGCTCATGCCTGTTCCCATAATGATTGCGCCGATACTCCCGAAAACATAGGAAAAAACATTTGCCGGACGCTTAACCTTGCAATCAAGCTTTCTCAGAACGTCCAGTTCGGTGTTCTCTTTTTCGGTGTACTGCGTTCTGATTTTCTGCACGAGAAATTCCTTGTCATTCTTATTCATGATGATTACCTCTTTCATAATTATTTACAGGCGCATGATACTGCACCATTGTTTTTTTAATTTTTGAGAAATGTTTGTGTTTTGTTAATGTACTCATTTTTTGTATCCGGAAAGCCGTTTCTTGGCATCCTCAACACTCTCACCCTCCTTGGCGAACAGCACCTCAACACATTTATCCGTTACTTTGCCGAACCCTTCAACCACGCCTGTTTCGATTTTCTTGTAGCCACCTACTACACCATCTTCGATTTTCTTGTAACCTTTGACTACACCCTCTGCAATCTTTTCATTTGCTTCAACGAGTTTAGACATATCTATAATCTCCTTTTCTTGATTTTGTGACTTTATTATAACGACCGGTTGTTTGCGAGATTTTTGAGAAATGTTTGTGTTTTGTTAAAAGCGAAAATCGCCCGCAGGATTTCTCCTACGGGCGACATTACGATTAACAATCCAAAGTTCTATGTTCTGTGACTGTTTTCAAATAAGTTTCGGGATCGCCGTTCAACACAAGGTTTGCATACCCTATCGGGTCGTTGTAAATCAGATAGTCAAGCTCCGATCTCTGATACATATTGTCGGTAACTTCGTTCTCCACGGCGATGGTGTCAATGGCAATTATGCTACCATCACTGAACTTCAATTCCACACAAGCGGTATCCATGTTAAATGCACAAGATAATAATTTGTTCATAGCGAAACCTCCCAATTTTGAAATAAGTAATAAAAGTCCGTCTAAACCTCCTGTTAGGAAGTCAGACGGACTTTTCGTATGCACCCGAAACCGTCAGCTAACAGTTGATAAGTAAATGTTCCTTATCACTATTAAGCCAAGGCTTTGCGGGTTTTCATTTTGCTCGGGTATCAATTCGGGTATCAGACATATGTTTGGGTGTCTGGTGCCTGTTTTATTTTGCCATAAACTCTGGAATGCTGTCAAGGACTTGCGTCTTTTCTCAACATTTAGAACCTGCAAGACTTGGGTTTGGAATAGACTTTTTTAGGTAGCTATGTTACAATAAGAGCACGAAATCACTGGTAATACAGAGGTTTCGTGCTTGTTATTTTGGAAGGAGGTACAAATTATGTGTATGGTT
>Ga0129313_1001361_pt1 | contig 15688 bp, 11 predicted proteins | sample O1105metagenome_FD_94436 | JGI IMG/M metagenome (GOLD analysis project Ga0129313, IMG submission 94436) | Orangutan group fecal microbial communities from fecal samples from Wisconsin, USA - O1105 metagenome | ecosystem: Host-associated > Mammals > Digestive system > Large intestine > Fecal... | reverse complement strand
CCTAAAGGCCACAGCAACAAACAGCACATAGCCAGCAATAGCGCCCCAAGCCCTTTGCCTGCCATTAGAAGGTGCCGCCTACATTGAAGTGAACTCTATTGCCCTGAGAACCATGACCAATATCCACGCGGATAAGTCCCAATGGAGAATCCAGCATAACGCCTACACCATAGCTGCCATGAAGCTTGGATGGAGTCCAGCCACTATCCCAGGCAGAACCAAAGTCAGTAAAGAGAGCTGCCTTGAAATTCTTGGACAGTGGGAAACGATACTCAATATTACCCAAAACCATGCTATTACCCCGGAACATATCATCACGATAACCTCTGATAGTATCCTGACCACCCAGCATAAACTTGGATACAGTTGGCAAATCGTCAGTGGAATGACCATAGCTGCCGTGGAATACCAGAATCTGATTCCGGCCTACCTTGCGGAAGGTGGAACCATCAATGGTAAATTTGTGATAGGAGAAATCTCCCCCCAAGCCAGCATATTCATAGCCCAGAGTAGACTTATAGCCCTCAGTTGGATAAATATAATTATCTCTGGTATCAGTAATATGTTGCATCAGGATGGAACGAGTCAAACCAAAATTATCCTCTTTCCAGGTAGTATTAGTGCTTCTATCTGTACCGCTCTTATGCTTCTGATATTTATCATCCTTGTTGCGGAAGGTAATGGAGTTGGAGGTATATTCACTCTGAGGTCTGGAGAAGCCCAGCTCAAAGCCTACGTTTTTACGCATGAATTCCTCAACGAAATCTCCATTTTCATCATACTCATTGTACTCAAAGGTACGATTGTAAATCTTGAAGATGCCGGCAGTTTCCTTGCTATCCAGCCAAGGACGACGATAGGAGAAAATATATCCCTTGGCACTGGTATCAGTACTGCTCTTGGTCAGGGTAACATTAATGGAATCACCAGTACCCCGGAAGTTTCTATCACCCAAGCTAATCATACCTACAAAACCATCAGAGCTGCTATAACCAGCACCTACACCGAAGACACCAGTATTCTTCTCGGTAACATCAACCTCCAGAACGCAGGCATTTGGCTCTACACCGGCAATAGGCTTTACATCTACAGACTCAAAGAAGTCCAGATTGGTCAAGCGCTGATAGCTGCGGACTACATCGTTTTTGTTCAGAGGCTTGCCTACCTTTGGACGCAGCTCCCGCAGAATAACCTTTTCCTTGGTTTTCTTCAGGCCCTTGATTTTGAAGCCCTCCAAAATACCTTCATTTATTTTAATAACCAGCTTGCCGTCGTCGCCAACTTCCATATCACGGATTTTGGCCATAACATAGCCGTCCTTGATATACTGCTTCTGGAGTGCACGAACATCCTCCTTCAGGGCAAAACGATTCAAGCGGTCCCCCTGCTTCAACTGCATCTTGGCCAGCAGCTTATCGGTAGGCTCTATCTCGGTATTGCCATCCAGCTCTACGCTGGTAAGAATAGGTGTCTCAAAGAGATGATAGGTAATGATCACACCCTCTGGCACAGATTCAAAGGTAGGATACAAATCATAGAAATAACCAGTGCCATAGATATTGCTGGCATCCTCAGACAAAAGGCCAATAGAGCAAATATCACCTGGCTTGGAAACCTGAGCCAGCTTTATAGTCTCCATAATATCATCGCTGACACCCTCGTATTTTACATCCACAATGGTGTTGCCCTCAATAGCCTTCATGGACTTGTCCAGCTCCTCATCAGCAGGACGGTTCTTGGCCCATACGCTATCCCGGCTTGGGACAGCTGCCACATTGGCAGGTGTAGACTCTACAGAGCTTTCATCAGGCAGCTCCAAGGAACCCTTTACTACACCTTCACTATTCATAGTAGCACTTTTGCCGGAATTCAGATCAACCCCTACTCCCATAGGAGCAGTAGTAGGATCTACAGCAGCCAAGGCAGACTGACTGCCTACCCCCATAGACAGGGACAAAGCCACTGCACAGGCCAAATATTTGTAATCGTTTTTCTTCAAGGATATAACCTCCTATATACTCTTCTTTACTCCATCTATAAGTAAACAGCCGACCTACCCTGCTTTGCACCAGGCCGGTGGTAATTTTCCTACAGCTATTCTCTCAGGGTACTGCCGGCAGACTGCATCAGCTTTTGCATGGCTGGTGCCGGCACCTGTGAGGGCTGTACATTCTTCAAGGATGGTGTTGCCTGCTGGCTCTCTACTTCAACAGGCCTGCTTTCAATAGTATTAGATACCTCCTCTGAATGTGCTTCCTCATGGGGCTGTATCTGGACATCGGCAGGGGCAGGGGTATCAAAATCCCTCTCCTCACTGAGATTTTGATGGGATTTCTTTGCCTCCATCGCCTTGTCCCTCCCTGCACCGGTGCTGGAAGCTTGCTCCGCTAGAGAAGTGCTGGTTAACGGATTTTGCTTTGGCAGGGATGGACTATCCTCTGACTGCTGGGCATAAATTATCCCCCCCAGAGCCAGTGCACAGGCCAATGCTCCAGGAGCCAGCCTTTTGAACCAGCGCACACATAGCTTTTTATCATTTTTTTCCTGAGCTCTCTTAAGCTCAGCCTGAGCCAGCATCAGCTTCAAATCTCCCTGAATGGCATTTTCCTGCTCCAGAGAATCCTCAGCTCGACTTAGCCAGCCCTTGGCGGCTGTAATATGCTGACGAATCTTTCTGTCCTGCTTCATAGTCTGCTCTCCTCAAACATTAACTAATGAATACAATCCTCAGTTGCCATTCTTTCTGAACATACTATATCAGGCCAAATTCATCTATTTTGTAAAATTAACGCTTATTTTCTTATATTTTCACCGACAATCTGCCAATTATAACCCCATTCAAAGAAAATGCTTCTGCATTTTCTTTCAATGGGGTTTCGACGAGGGTTGAAATATTAGCTCCCCCCTGTCATTAGCACAACATCCCGCTACCTATAGAGGTGGGGGACATCGGACACCTCGTCATTTCCATTGATGGATAAATCTTGACAGCATACCTCTTACTCTCCGGACACCGCTTTTTTGCAACCGGTAAATATGAGAGGTACTGACATGAAGCTGCTGAGCTACCTGGGCTGCTTCCTGACAGCCTACATAGATGCTGTCCAGAACCATATATTCCTTTTCCGGCAGCCTGTCCATAGCTTTTTTCACCCGCCGGGAGGCCTCCTGCAGCTCTACCTGTTCCGGCACAGGCATCCCTGTATCTGTCAAAAGCTCCAAGCCAGATTCCCTGCCTGGAATATCGGATTCCAGACAGGCAATATCCGCCCGGCCTTCCTTTTTCAGGAAATTGTACATTCTGCCTCGAATGCGATGAACAGCAAATATACTAAAGGCCACGCCTCTTGTATAATCATAGCACTCCACCGCTTCAATCAGGCCCACAGTGCCCTCCTGAATAACATCCATAATATTATCCAACTTTAGAAAGGTCTCTGCGGTCTTAAAGACCAGGGGCTGATAGGATTCTATCAGCCTGCTGCGAGCCTGCTGGCTCCCCTGCTCTTTGTACTCCTGCCACAGCTTTTGCTCCTCACTATAGGCCAGCAGCTTCACCTTATTTAGTTCTGATATATATCTATCCAGCTGCATAGACCTGCCTCCGCTGTTATTGAACTTCTACCAAGCCAACTGGCCTAGAAGGTAAATCTGGCTTCCACACCAGCATAATAATCATTGTCCTGATTCCGCTGATAGGTGAGATTTACCTTGTTGGACAACTCGTAATCAATACCATAGCTAAAATCACTGGTTGTCATACTTTGAGTGTATTTTATCAATGCTTTATCGGAAATATTCTTTCCCAATGTGATATTGTACACCTCATACGCATTCTTGTCACCATTTTTTTCGGTTTCACTGCCATCTGTAACATCCCCCAAATTCTTGGTACCATCAATGGTATCTCTTTCAATGGTCAGCACATCCAGATTTAGTACATTCCGCATGGCTGCTTCCACCTCAGAAAGGATGGTCATTTGCAGACCAATATTCAGCATGGAGGTTAGCTTGCTGGCTTCACTTTTATCCTTGTTGAAATAATCACTGCGCAAGGTTAACAGCTGAATAATATCAGCCTCTGCCATCTTAGGATCTGACATCAGCTTGAAATGCATATTAGGCACTATGCCATCCAAGGAAAGATACACACTGGTTTTGTTGATTTTTGTACCAGCCTTTAGCACCACCTTTGGCATCAGGGTATTTACCTGGCCAAAATTGATAGAGCCCTCATATACCTTAAAATTGGTTTTGAGATAGCTGAGAGTACCTCTTTTTACATAAATGGAGCCAGCGGTGCTAGGATGTATGGTATAACCACCAAAATATGCTCCACCTGCCAGACGCAAATCACCAAAGGTTGGACTAAGGAAGCGAACATTCTTCCCTAGCTCAACGCTATAGTCCAGGGCTGCCAAAGGCATATCATCAGAGGATTCCGGCAACTCGTCTGGCGGAGAAATCAAGACATTTTCCAGGAACAAACGACCAGAAATTTTTGGTATAATCTGCTCCTCTATGCCTGGCACAGCAAATTTCATACTGTCCACATTCAAGGTGGCATTTAAAGGCCCCTTAAATACCGGGCTGTCAATATCCAGATTGTCACAGGCAACAGCAAGATTATATTTATCTGCCTTATTCCCTGCTAAATGGGCATAGCCTGTTATATCAAAACTGCCTGCTCCCATCTGACCGTGACACTCCTCCAAAGTTACATCATGACCAGTGAAAAGCAATCTCATATTCAAATCAGTTACAGGCTTGGCCACGTCCCTTATCTTGAAGGCACCCTGATATACATTCATACTGCCTGTAATATAAGGGCTGGCCAGAGTTCCCTGCAGCTTCATGCGACCATCTGTAGGGCCTACCGCCCAATCTATGTATTTAGACAGCGTAGGCAATAGACTCAAATCTGCATTAGCCAGAGAAATATTTACATCAAACTGATTAGCTGCATTAGGCATTTCCTCTGTGAGAGCCGCCAAAGGCACCCGTCCCTGAGCGGTCAAGGCATAGCTTTGATTGCCATATACCTTGGTGGCAGTCAAGTCCTTTATCTCCACAATATTGTTTGCCACCTGCAAATTTCCTTCTACCTTATCTATCAAGGTGCTTTCTACCTGCAGATTCTTGATGGATAGCGGTATCTCCGCCCTTGGGGCTGCATAAGGGCCAGTAATATTAACAGCGGTATCCAAAGTACCCCCTACATGATTCTTAATCCCAGCAGCCTCAGTCAGGGCACCAATATCAATATTGTTGGCTACAGCCTTAATATTGATGTCCCCATCCATATCAATAACACCTTTAGCGCTAAAGCGGCCCTCATCCCCCTCCTTACCACTGAAATCTTCAATATAAATCCTTCGCTTGTTCAAAGAGGCCTTCAAGATTACATCATCCATAGCATAGCTGCCCAAGGCACCCTTGGTAATAAAGGCACTAAGATTAACCTCTGGTTCATCCAGCGTGCCCCCAAACATACTATTGCCAGTAATAGTTCCTGTAATACCGTTATCCTTAAGACCTGCCATAGCTGCCAGATTGTGAATATCTCCCTTGTCCACATCCAGCCGTCCCTTGATACGCTTGTTATCAACATTTACATGGCCGGTAAATTTATACTGGCCCTCATTTTGCTGGAATGATAGATTATCCATAAAGATATGGCGATTTTCGTAGCGGACAATACCGCCCACATTGGTAATATCCTGACCGTTGGCAGCCAAATCATCTGCCTCCAACTTTCCTTCAAATAGTGGGTTATCCAAATCCCCGGTCAGCTTGCCGTTAAACCGGGCCTTGCCCTGCAGTGGTATTGGCAGATCCTTGTTATATCGGCTCAGATTGATTTCGTGAACCTTGGCCGACAAATCCAGCTTGCCCGCCTTGTCTATGGTGCCGTTAAAGTCCACATCCAGCCAAGGGGTAAATACATGGAAGTCCTGCAGTATTAAATCTCTATCCTTGATGTAGTAGTCACCATCCATGCCATTAACAAAAATGCCATTGTAGCTGCCCTGATAAAAATGTACATAGCCAACTACATTAGGATCCTTTAAAGTACCTGTAATGGTAATAACATTATCCACATTACCAGTAAGCTTCTGGTCTGGAGCCACAGCCTGCATAATATCCTCCATGCGGGCACCTACAGTATCAATACGCATATTGATACCCTTGTCCCCCAGGAAGCCCACCATGCCCTTGGCATACCACTTGGTTTTCTCCCCATGCTCCATGACAAAATCGTCAATCTTTACCCCACGAAGACTGCCCGCCGCAGAACCATGCAAACGGTCAAAGGGCTGATGATAGATATGTCCATCATGAGCAGCATATTGGGCACGCACAATAGGATTATTTATATCCCCCTGCATAGTTCCCTTAATATCCAAATAGCCGGCCACAGGCACATCTGGCAGGAAATTGCTTAGGAGGGACATATCCATTTCGGAGCCATAGAAAGCAATATCTATGGTTTTATCTGGCACAATAGTTCCTTCCATACCAAAGGAACCGCCTCCCGGCAGTACACAGCTAAGGTAATCTATAGAGATAGCCTCTCCCTCCCGGGCAAAGGAGCCATTCAAGTAGTCCATAGTTATGCCCTGATAGGAAAGCTGGCTTCCCTTTAGGGTGCCATATAATTGCAGCTGTTCCACATTGTGTCCATTGCCTGTTACAGCAAAATCTCCATTTATCGTACCATCTATAGCTGAAAAGTCAGTATTCAGCCCCTGAGCCGAGGCTATAGCCGCAGCCTGACTGGCAGAAATACCTGCCAGCTGTACATTACCAGTAAAATCATAGCTTTTGGCATCAAAGCTGCCAGTGGCATTAATGGTACCGCCTGCCGCCTGAACTTGAGCCTGCTGAATCACTACCGTGCTATCGGCATAGGAAACCTTGGCCGTAAGATTGCTAAAGCCTATACCCTGCACAGTACCCTGGGGCACCTGCAAATTGGCGTCCACTCTAGGGTTATCCGCAGCCCCGGTAATATGGGCTGCAAATTTCACAGCCCCGGTATAAGGAATATCCTCCAGAATTACAGCTGGCTCAAAGCCCTCAGACTCTGCCTGCAAATCCAGCTCTGGTGTACCAGAGGTAAGGATAATCCGGCCGTGTACAGAGGCCTGTTGTCCCTGAGTTTCTGCTCTGGCAAAGATTCTGGCCTCCTTTTCGTTAAAAGTAGCCAAAGCCTTAATATTTTCCACCTCATGAGAAAGCAAGGTGCATTTGCCCTGTTCCAACTCTACCTGACCATGATAGATAAGCTCCTGGCCTACACGCTCTCCTGCCACCTGCAGGGATTTTACCTGACCAGAAATATTCTTAACCACATCCTCAGGGATGGCATCCGCTGGCAAATATGGCAAATAATTTTCCACGGCAGCATTTTCTACTGTAAGCTGGAAGGTCTGACGGCCTCCTGCCTTGCCCTCCTTGGCCATATCAGAAGTATCAAGGGTAGCAGACACCTGAGCCTTGGCGCCCTGATTGGTGCAATCTGCCTTAAGGGAAATAGCAGGATAAGAGTCCATATCCACATAGCCATTAACCTCCTCCAACACAATAGACTGGTTGTTATAGCTGCTGCGGAGAATGGAATCCTTGATGTTTATCTTGGCAGTAAACTTACTGCTGCTTTCCTTTTCGGACAGCAAATCCTCATAATTCCAACTGCCATCCTCCCGTTGGAGAATGCTTACATCTGCTTTATTAATATCTATTTCACTAATGCCCTCAGTAAGGGATTTGTCCAGCATAGCCCAAGGACTAAGCTTGACAACAGCTTCATCCACATGAGCCAGCTTTTCGGATTTTTTATCATATACATCCAAGCCTTCAACCTTCAGCTCCCGCAAGGATACAATCTCTACCCGGCCCAAATCCACCTTGGTTGCCAAAAGCTCTGTAGCCATTCTGCCAGCCTGACTGGCAGCTGTTTCCATAAAGCTTTGAGAGGATATATATATATATAACCCAACAAACACCAAACAAATTCCAGCCATAACTGCCCCCAGCAGTCCTGCTGTCTTTTTCTTATTAAGCACCCTCTCATCACCTTTCTATAAATTATTATCCATTTTCTATTATATCACAAATATAAATGTTGATTATGAAAATAAGATTAAAAATCCCCACCAGCCTTTGTAAAAATAGGCTAGCGGGGTTCTGGCAGTTAAATTCTTTTTTAGATATTGTACATGGCCTTTAACAGCCTAATACCTGCTTCGGTACGGAAGATATTCTGCAATACCTTGGCTGCAGTTTCTTTAGAGGAACCATCTTCGTAAAGATTAACCAAAAAATCTGCCTCTACCAGAATTTGATAATCCTGCTCCTGAATATTGCCGTAGGTATGATGATGGGCAATAAGATATTTGATGCGGTTGATTTGACCAGTGGTGAAACCGCCTAAATGAGCCAGCAGGTTTTCTGCTTCCCCAGGACCTTCTATTTCCTGATATTTACCAGCAGAACTATGATATTTTTCCTCGCTTTTGTGAATCCCAATATCATGAAGGATGGCTGCCGCCTCCAGAATGAACAGCTCATTCTCTGGCAATCCCTCTAAAGTGCCAATGGTTACAGCCAAATCATGGACCTTGAGAAAGTGCTGTATTCTCCGCACATCCCCTCTATCGTAAGCAATCATAGCCTCCATCAAATCAGCAATTTTTCTCTTCATAGCAAACCATTCCTTCTACCAATAGCTCTAACATATGCCATACAGCCTCTAGTTACCAAGGGTGTATTTCGAAAAAAAAAGCACTATCCGAAGATAGTGCTTCATACTCAATGGCAGGGGTAGCAGGACTCGAACCTACGAATGCTGGATTCAGAATCCAGTGCCTTACCAACTTGGCGATACCCCTAAGTATTCACGCGCTGTGAACAAGAAATATTATATGACATTTACCTATCCATGTCAAGAAAAATTTATTTTATTTTTCAGATATTCGGCAACTGCCAATTTATCGGCTCTTCTCCCACAGATTCCAGGAACTTATTCACCTTGGAAAAAGGACGACTGCCAAAGAAACCTCTGTAGGCAGACAAAGGACTTGGATGTGGAGATTCCACAATAAAATGCTGTGGATTGGTAATCATAGCCTTTTTACGGCGGGCAGGGGAGCCCCAGAGTATAAAAGCTACTGGCTTTTCCCGCTGATTCAGCAGAGAAATAATCTTATCCGTAAAAATCTCCCAGCCCTTATCCCGATGAGAATTAGCTCTATGAGCCTGCACTGTCAGCACTGTGTTTAAAAGCAGTACTCCCTGCCTAGCCCAAGGCTCCAAACAACCATTATTAGGCACAGTACATCCCAAATCCGTTTCCAGCTCCTTGAAAATATTTACCAAGGATGGTGGTGGCGGAACATTTGGCTGTACAGAAAAGCTTAGCCCATGAGCCTGCCCAGGCTCATGATAAGGATCCTGCCCCAATATAAGCACCTTGGTATCCGCATAGGAGGTATAATGCAGAGCATTGAAGATACTATACATATCAGGATAAACCTGCTTAGTGCTATATTCCCCGATTAAAAACTGCCGCAGCTGCCGATAATAAGGCTGAGCCATTTCCTCCTTTAGATACTGCCCCCAGTCATTCTTAAAAATCTCCATAGCCGCATCTCCTTAATTCACAATATTCTACCTATCATTTTAGCACAAATCAAGATAATTATTCCTCCTGACAAGAAATTTTCTCAACAAAAAGGCAGATACCGAAAATTCGATACCTGCCTGATAATTCTATTTAGTTTGAAGTTATCCACAAACTTATCCACATTGTGCACATATTCTGTGCACAACCAAGGATTTATCCACAGAAACCTTTGCTTAGTGAGTCAAAGCCTCATGCAAATACTTCAGTACCTGCTCGCCAGTTTCCATTTCCATAACCTTGGCCAGATGCTTCTGAGCCTCCTCATAGGTTACAGAACGGAGCATTTCCTTTACCCGTGGAATAGAAGGGGCACTCATGCTCAGCTCAGTAATGCCCATTGCCATCAGAATAACTGCTGCATACGGATCACTAGCCATCTCGCCGCACATACCAGACCAAATGCCACGGTCAGAAGCGGACTTAATGGTACGCTGAATCAGCTGCAACACAGCTGGATGGAAATGATTGTAGAGATACCCAACATTAGGGTTTACACGGTCTACAGACAGGGTGTACTGAACCAAATCGTTAGTACCAATGCTGAAGAAATCAACATACTTGGCAAAAATTGGTGTCATAACTGCTGCGGCTGGAGTCTCAACCATAATACCCAGCTGAACAGTCTTGGAATACTCCTTGCCTTCATCCTCCAGCTCCTGCATAGCTTCACGAACGAAAGAACGGAGACGCAGAATCTCATCCACACTAACAATCATAGGTGCCATAATAGCAGCCCTGCCATAAACACCAGCCCGCAGAATTGCCTTCAGCTGAGGCATGAACAAATCTCTACGGTTCAAGCTGATACGAATAGCACGATAACCCAGGAATGGATTATCCTCATGTGGAATATTCAAATAAGGCAGTGGCTTGTCACCGCCAATATCCATGGTACGAATAACACACAGCTCGCCATTGCAGGCCTCTACAGCCTTCTTATAGCTTTCGAACTGCATTTCCTCGGACGGAATATCTTCACGGCCCATGAATACAAACTCAGAACGGAACAAACCTACACCCTTGTTACCATATTTGGCAGCATTCTCAGCATCATTAGGACTGCCAATATTGGCAGCCAGCTGAACCTCTACTCCATCCTTGGTAACTGCAGGCAAATCCTTCAGAGCAGCATAACGCTCCTCATCAGCTCTCTGCTTAGCCAGCTTTGCTTCGTACTCCTTGATAGTCTCCTCATCAGGATCTACGAAAATATCGCCGGTATGTCCATCAATAATAACAAACGCACCCTCTGGAATAGCGTCAAGTCTGTGCTCCATACCTACAACAGTAGGAATAGCTCTTGACTTAGCAATAATTACTGCGTGACAGGTGGTGCTGCCCTGTCCCATAATAACACCAGCAATCTTGTCATCTGGAACAGAAGCGATAACAGAAGGCTCTACCTCGTAACCACAGAGGATTACCATCTTGTCTCCAACTTCTGGCTCCTTGATACCAAGAATCTTGCCAGCAATACGCTTGCTTACATCCAATACATCCGCTGCACGCTCACGAAGATACTCGTCGTCCATAGACTGGAAAATCTTGGCAGACTCAGCAGCAGATGCCAAAATAGCTGCTGGTGCATTCCCCATCTCCTGAACCTTGTCAGTCATGCCGTCTGTCAGCATTGGGTCCTGTGCCAAGAACAAATGAGCCTCCATAATATTGGCCTGCTCATCATGGCCTACGGCACGCATCTGCTCAACGCTCTTTTCCAGAATATCTGCCACTTCGGCTACAGCATTATTGAGCTTCTCCAGCTCCTCTTCCACTGTACCTGGCTGATACGCAGCCAAATAGCCATCCAGTGCCTGACCAGCCTTCATAATATAGCCGATTCCTACTCCTTGAATGGCACCCATTCCCTGCATTTTTTCTGGCATAATATATCCGTCCTTCCGCCCTTTTACTAATTAGTCTTCGCCGAAACCGGATTTGAACATGCCGCCGAACTTCTCAATAGCCTCATTCTCATCAGGACCATCTGCAGTAATGGTAACTACAGTACCGTTCTTAGCCTGGAGAGTCATGATACCCATCAAGCTCTTTGCATCAGCCTTCTTGCCGGTAGCAGCTACAGACAAGGTTACCTTGGACTTAAAGTTTCTTGCCTCCTTGGCAATCTGTCCTGCTGGACGTGCATGGAGACCCTGAGCATTAACAACTGTGAAATTTTCTTCGCGCATTTTTACCCCTCATTTCTTGATTTGTGCTATACTGTAAATATAATTTAATATTTTCGCTACTGTTTTATTTCGACATCAATACGAAATTCCCTGCTTTTTAATAAAAAATCTTGGCATTTTTTTACGGCGAGTGAATTTTGCCACTGAATTGAAAATTTCTAGCGAAAATTTATCTGCTGTATTATTGTACAAGTATTGTGTGATATTTGCAAGCGAAAAACAATACAAACAAAAAAAAATAATGTAAAACGAAATTTAAGTATCATGAAATGAAGTTTTTTGTTATAATATTTTTAGTGTAAATTGGCGGAATAATAAATCTGCTATATGATATGATAAACAAGCAATAATAAATCGTGGTGTGTATTTTGGAATTTTTTGTAATAGCAGCCTCCATCATGTCGGTCTGCATTATATCCATTTATAAAATAGCCCGCAAGCTGGGAGCAGATATTTCTCTTTCTGCCTTGGTACTGTGTGGCGTTTCTGCCCTGATTATCAACTTTATGGCAATCCGGGTAAATCCTTTTTTGACAAAAACCTACTATTATATATTAGGCACAATGATTATTTTTGCAGCCACCGGCACAACCTGCTATAATAAGTACTTGTTATACAGGCGTAGCAGATTGGCTGTTCATGGTGCCCCTAGTGAAGACAAGGTGGAAGAACCTGAAGTAATAGTTGAAGCTCAACCGGTGGAGGAGCCTGAAGCAATAGTTGAAGCTCAACCAGCAGATGAGCCTGAAGCAATAGTTGAAGCTCAATCAGCAGAGGAGCCTGAAGCAATAGTTGAAGCTCAACCAGCAGAAGAGCCTGAAACAATCTCCGAAGCCCAGCCGGCGGAGGAAGCACCTCTGCCTACTCTACCAGAAGGACTGGATTCTATGGATGCCCTTTTGGATTTTGCCTTTGCCCAGACTGGGGCAGGGGCTTATGAGCTGGCTCTTTTAGCCTACAGCACAGCCTTAGAGCAATATCGCAACGACGATTATGCTCCTTTTATCATTATAGATATGGTCAACCTGTACAAATCTCAGGGCAGATATCAGGAAGCCATTGATTGTGTCCATAATGCTATGGATATTCCAGCAATTCAGGAAAGTCCTGCCTACCAGCAGAATTTCCAAAATTACTTAGCCCAACTTAAGTCAATTTCCCATAGTGCAGTTTCCACTCAGTCCTCTCAGGATTAAAATGGAAGCTACACCCTAATATATTTTCAGGAGGAATTCCCATGAAAAAAAGTGTTGAAATTATTGGCTTGCCAGTAATCAGTATTACTGAAGGCCGGGAGCTTGGCATGAGCAAATCTCTGCTCATAGATGCTCCAAACGGCAGTGTTGCTGCTATTACCATTGAGGATGAGGATTGGTACAGAGGCGTTAAGCTGCTGCCATATTCCTCTGTAATTGCTATCGGCGAGGATGCCGTAACAATTACCAACAGCGAAAACATCCTTACTTTGGAGGATGCTGGTGACTATGAGGCTATGATGGATGCCAACATCAAGATTATTGGCACCAAGGCCATCACCAAGTCCGGTACCATTCAGGGCAAGGTAGTTGAAATCTACATTGGCGATAACGGCAAGATTGAGAAATGCGAAATCGAAGGCCGTGACGGCAGTCTTTCCGAGATTGTTGCTGAGCAGATTTCCATCTTCGGTAAGCAGGTTACTGTTATTGACTCCGATTTTGAAAAAAAAACTGAAATTATAGCTCCTGTTGAGACTCCAGCTGTAGCAGCCCCTAAGACTGAGGCTCCAAAGGTTGAGGTTAAGGAAGCTCCTAAGGCCGAGGCTCCAAAGGTTGAGGTTAAGGAAACTCCTAAGACTGAGGCTCCAAAGGCTGAGGTAAAGGAAGCTCCTAAGACTGAGGCTCAAAAGGCTGAGGTAAAGGAAGCTCCTAAGGCCGAGGCTCCTAAAACCGAGGCCCCAAAGCCACAGGTTAAGGAAGCTCCTAAGGCTGAGGTTAAGGAAGCTCCTAAAACCGAGGCTCCAAAACCACAGGTTAAGGAAGCTCCTAAGGCTGAGGCGCCAAAGGCCGTTGATGCTGCAGCTCAGATGGCAGACAGAGCCACTGAGGAGCGTCATCGCCGTTTCCTGTTAGGCAAGACTGTAACCAAGGACATTGTTTCCGCTACTGGTGTTGTTCTGGCCAAGACAGGGGATGTTGTTACCGAGGAGATTCTCCAGAAGGTAAAGATGGCTAATATGTTTATTGATTTGTCCATGAATGTAAAATAATTCCAGACAAATTTAGCCAAACAATTTTCCTTTAACTACCAAAACATGATGACAAAACCACAATAGACAGGTTCCTCTTTCAGGTTGCCTTTCCAGGCTTCCTAGAAAGTGCCTTTCTGTTGTGGCACATGTCATCATGTTTTCTTGTTTTTAGCCCCAAAATTTACACATAATACACAAACCAAAAAACCAATCTTTCAGGCGCTATATAAACAAAGTTTATGGTATAATAAATTATAAATTCTGGTCAATTTCTGGAAAATTTTTTGAAAAAATTTTTCTTGGCCGGGCACTGTTCGCCTTTTTTAACATCTTAAAGGAGGTTCTTTCTATGACATCTACAACTAATCCCGATTTTTCAGAGCATCTAAATAACTTCTATAACAACAATCCCTTCGTACAATTGTTAGGTATACAGTTAGAAAAAATCCAATTTGGACAGGTTACTCTGTCTATGAAAGCTCAAAATCAGCTTTCAAATTTTTATCATATTGCTCACGGAGGAGCTTTGGCCAGCTTGGCAGATACCACTATGGGCGCTACCTGCCTCTCTGTCAACAAAAAGGTGGTTACACAGTCCATGAATATGTATTTTGTCAAGGCTGTTCCAGAGGGTACCACTATACAGGCTACAGGAAAAATTATTCATAATGGACGCAAAACCCTGGTCTGCGAAACAGAAATTGTGGACGACCAGGGACAGGTTTGTTGCAAGGCCACAGCCAATTTCTTTGTCATCGGCCCCTACACAGCCTGAGAAATTTTTCTACGGTCATAAGTCTCAATATGAATATTTATACAATGATTTTGTATACAAAAATCATTATTCATGTTCTTAGTCCATTATATATGCACATTTGTATATGAAATCGACCTTATCAGGAAAAAATCATCGAAAAATAATTATTATTGTCATACATTTTTCTTGACAAAGTAGGAGTAAAATACTATACTATTTTCAGGTTAAAGAAATGGCCTCGCCGTTTTCCCGCACTTATTTTTTGATTGCGGCGTACGTCATATAACCGTCGAGCAGGGTGGAAGTTTTTCCACCCTTTTCTCGTATACAAAATATTTAAGACACAATCTTAAAACTCCACCAAAATGTAGTAGCTCCATAAATTTTGATTTGCCAAGCTAAATGCTAATCTTAGCAATGGCATACATATACGATTTCTGTAGGCATGGCATATACCCTTCCAGGTACGCTCGCGCTATATTGATGTGCCTCACGCTGCTAAACTCATTTAATCGCATGAAAAGCTTCACGATGTTCACCTTTTCATGGTTTAAATTCGTTAAGAAGCGAGGCACATCGATATACCTGTGAAGAGTATATGTCATGCCTTCTACTTTGCGTATTCATTGCACCTTCCTGCTTTGGCACTGTTTGAAATGACCGATTTTCTACGAAGATAGCAGAATTATTGGGATTGACAGTACCGATAAGCCTTGATGATTCGACAACAGCCGGAGGGGCATGACACTTTTGCGTCGGGAGACTCCTGCTTTTGCGCAGCAAAAGTGGCCCCGGTGGCACTCTCTATCATTACGGCCTCTGTG
>Ga0129313_1001358_pt1 | contig 15720 bp, 13 predicted proteins | sample O1105metagenome_FD_94436 | JGI IMG/M metagenome (GOLD analysis project Ga0129313, IMG submission 94436) | Orangutan group fecal microbial communities from fecal samples from Wisconsin, USA - O1105 metagenome | ecosystem: Host-associated > Mammals > Digestive system > Large intestine > Fecal... | reverse complement strand
TTCTGGGATTTTTCCCTTCGGCCATATATAAGATTATCAACTCTTTTTCGAGTTGTCAATCTACAGATTTTTTCGATTTGGTAACATTAGAACGTTCCCCCAACTGGGGAATGCCTCGCTTTCTCTTAGAAGACGCTTGTTATATCCATTTAACTAAGGAAACTCAGCTATTGTATTTTAGCATTTATAAGAGATAAAAGCAAGCGTCTCCAGGCCAGACGCTTTGATTTTTTACTTTATATAGTAGCGATAATGACTGTGTTCGTCCACATAACACGGCGTGAGAAGTCCCGTAGAGCCTAAGAGTCGGAACCGTAGTTCGATTGATCTTTGCCATTTCGCCAATGCTGATATAGTTGGAATTCTTATTGTACATGTTGTGTATACAAAACCTCCTTTTTCCAGTTGGGGACGGGGTTTTTTCAAAAAAACCCCGTCCCCAACTGCACTTTAACCTGTCCCTTTTTGAATTGTGTTTTATTCTTCTTCAATTCCGGTGAATTCGATATCTGGCAGTAATTCGAAGTAGAAATCTGGATATTTCTGTGCCAGTGCTTTGATGCACTTATCTTGCAGGTGTTTGAATTTTGACAGCGATACGATATCTTTGTCGAATGTGATGTAGACGCTGATCCAGAGTTTTCTTCCGGTTCTTACAATATCGTAGTATAGATTTTTGTGGCCGTAGATACCGATGATTGGTTCTACGGTCTTTTTGATGTCTTCGATTGTTTCTTCCTCTGGTGGAATCAGCATGAGATCGCGGATTCCGGTGATGACTGTGCGGACTGGTGTCTGGATCATAATAACAGACAGAAGGATCGTAATGATTTGATCCAGATATGGTGTTACGCGGTCGAACCATGCGAATGGTATCATAAGTGGCAGTAAAAATGCGAATGCCATGCCGAGGGATATGACGGAGTCGATCTGCCAGCCTTGCAGCTCCATTGTAATGAGTGGAGAATGAAGGTTTTTATTCTTAATTCGCAGATAAATTGTGACAATCACGCTTAAAATACAGGCGAACATTTCAAATCCGGCAATTGTATGAAAGGATACAATGTGTCCTCCGTGCAGCATCAGATGGATATTATTGAAAATCAGTCCAAATGTAACGGCTGTCATGGTGATGCCTTTTACTACAACAAATAGTGTTTCCAGCTGCATATATCCAAATGGATGCTGTTCATTTGATGGGCGGTATAAAAGTGGAATCAGGAACACGGACGGAAGCAGCATAAAAAACTCCACTCCATCGTAGACTGCGTCCAGGAGGACTGCCTGAGATCCGGTTGCAATTGCCATGATCAGCTCAATTACAACAAAGACTACGTTACCATATAAAGAAACTGACATTACGGATTTTTCTCTTTTTTGCGATTTTTTTCCTACATGCATAAAAATGCTCCTATTCTTGATTTAAGTGCCTTGTGTACCGTTGCCCGTTATCAGTGCAAGGTTATGAAATATTTTCATTATAAGCAATCCTTGTGGAAAATGCAAATACGTGTCATTATCTTGTCTTTTTATGGAGATAATTATAGAATCCAGTAGAAAAATATGATAAAATAAAAAGACTAAGTAAGAAGAATACCTGGAGGAAATGCCAATGAAATCAGGCAAACGAGTCATCGCGGCGATGCTTACGGCACTTATGACAGTGACGTTTACAGCCAATACTGCGGTGAGTGTATATGCGACAGGGGTAACGGCTACGGAGAATGCACAGACCACAGACGCACAGAGTACAGATGCGCAGGCACTGACACCGGAAGAACAAAAGGCTCAGGAATTGCAGCAGGTCTATGATATGCCGGTGGAATCGAATGGATATAAGGACTGGCCGCAGGGTCCTGGGACTTATGGAGAAGCCGGAATTGTTATGGAAGTCGGAACGGGAGCAATTCTGTATGCTAAGAATATAGATGCTCATGAATATCCGGCAAGTATTACGAAAGTATTGACGGCGCTTGTAGCACTGGAAAATGGACAACTGACGGATAATGTGACATTCAGCCACGACAGCGTAGCGTTTTTACAGAGAGGAGATTCTTCCGTCGGATTAAAAGAGGGAAATGTAATCACACTGGATCAGGCAATGCATGCGATGCTTCTGGCATCTGCCAATGAAGCAGCATATGCAATAGGTGAGAGTGTCGGAGTGAATGCCGGTCATGATTACAACTGGTTCATAGAGCAGATGAACAGCCGATGCAAGGAACTGGGCGGTGAGAATTCCAATTTTGCTAATACAAATGGACTGCATGATCCGAATCATTACACATGTGCAAGAGATATGGCGCTGATTGGACGGGAGTTGTTCAAACATCCGGAATTTTTCCAGATTGTGCAGACTCTCAATTATACAATTCCAGCCAGCGAGACGACGGAAGAACACGTTTTCCATCAAAAGCATAAAATGCTTCAGCCGTCGAATTCCAATTATTATCCATATACAATAGGTGGAAAGACTGGTTATACATCAGATGCGTTGTCAACGCTGATTACGATGGCGGACAATGGGCAGACTCAGTTGGTGTGTGTGGTACTGAGGACTCACGGAAAGAACATATATCCGGACACCACGAATTTATTTGAATATGCATTTAATAATTTCACAAAAGTAGATGTGACAACCCAGGAGAAATCTGAGGATATTGAAACATTTCTGACAGAAGACGGGCAGAGTGAACCGAATTATGTGATGTTGCCAAATGGTGTGGATTTTACAGCTTTGGATCAGAAAATCACACAGAACACAGAAGATAGCAGCACAGGAATTGTGACATACAGTTACGATGGTCATGAACTTGGAACTGCAAGGGTGAAGCTTAGCAAATCCTATTTGAAAGCGCATACAGACAGTACTCAGGACGAAAGCAAATCCAGTGGACATGACAACAGTAAAAAACAGACTAAATCCGGGAAACACCTGTCACTTGGAACAACAAAAGGAAAAGTTATTCTGGGGCTGAGCATTCTTTTAGTAATATTGATCATAACATTTATAGCTACGGTGTCCCGCATAAGAAAAAAGAGTAATAAGAGAAAAAGTAATAAGAGAAAGAAACAGTAAAACACAGTTGCGAACACATAGTAAGGTACAGTATTTGAATTGGGAAAAAGGTCAAAATGGAGTTAAAAGAAGTATACGAGAAAATCGGCGGTGATTACAAAGAAGCATTCCGTGCAGCCCATACACTGAAGGGTGTCTGCCAGAACCTGTCACTGATAAGCCTTTATCAGGTGAGCAGCCAGCTTACAGAGGAATTGAGAAATGAAGACACTGCAGTTCCAGGTAATCCGAACATTTCAGATTATATGAGCAAGGTAACAGCAGAGTAGCACAAGACAATTGAGGCAATCCAGGAACTTGAGTAAGAAATCCAGCCAACAAGAAATGTGAAGAAAAGGGACAGTAAAAACCAGAAAATAAAATAGCAGAAATAAAATAGAAAAATGAGGATATAAGTTTTGCGGTACAATCACTTATGTCCTCATTTTTTGTTGCCAAGCATACGACAAAAAGGTCCGGTGGACCTTTTTTAGTGTGTTCGTGGTGAGCATAGTTCCAAAAGCCCGCCGGGACAGGTGATGATCGTACACAACCAACATTTTTCTTTTCAACATCTCCGGATTAGTTGCGTATGCCAATGCAGTTTCTGCTGTAATCTGCCCTTCTTTATAAAGAGTTAAAAGACAGGAATCATTTTCTCATCAATAGATGGAACAAGCTGCTGTGAGATGACTGCCTGCAGTACCATGGATAACTGGACAGCTATCTGATGCTGCTGGTTTGGAGGAAATACATCGATAATGCGGTCGATCGTGCTGGCTGCACCGATCGTATGCAGGGTCGAGAAGATCAAATGTCCTGTCTCAGCGGCGGTCATAGCAACCTGCATAGTCTCGTAATCACGCATTTCCCCGAGGAGTATAACATCCGGGCTTTGGCGCAGGGAAGCACGAAGAGCCGTTACATAACTTTCTGTATCTACGTTAATCTCACGTTGGCTGACAATACTCTGGTCCATAGAAACTTTGAGTCATAGAAACTTTGCCTGTAAAAAGGGGCTTAACCCCTTGACGAATCTGTGATAAAACTCGTATAATAAAAAAGTATATGAGATATTTTAAAGACGTTGACGAAGACAGTAGGTTATATCCCAACGATACAGAGAACCGGCGATGGTGGGAATCCGGTACAAGTAAGATATAATTGAAGATCACTTCCGAGTTTCAGAGTTTGAACGATCTGTGATATGAGCCAGGGCATCTGCACAGGCATAAGGAACAGAATTCAGTAAGACCTGACGGAGTTCCACCGTTACAGGGAAAGCATATGTCAGTATGTTTAGGTGGTTTATAAACGTAAGTATAAGGCTTTCGTCCTAATCAGGACGGGAGCCTGTTTTATTGTATAAGAAAGTAATATCTTTACAATAAGTTATGTTTAATGGTAAAAAAGGGACACCGCAAAATGCAAAAAGGGACACCTTTAATCAATGATTGGGACGTAGTACTTTGGCAAAATGCTACGTCCCCAACAAGGAGGATATTATGTATAAGAAGGTTTCAACAGACATGAATTTTGTTGACCGGGAGAAGGAAACAGAGAAATTCTGGGAAGACAATCACATTTTTGAGAAGAGTATGGAGGACCGTGAGGGCTGTCCACAGTATATGTTTTATGATGGACCGCCGACTGCGAATGGTAAACCGCATATCGGCCATGTTTTGACACGTGTTATCAAGGATATGATTCCTCGTTACCGTACTATGAAGGGGTATGAAGTTCCGAGAAAGGCCGGATGGGATACTCACGGACTGCCGGTCGAGCTGGAGGTTGAGAAGGCTCTTGGTCTTGATGGAAAGGATCAGATTGAAAAATATGGTGTTGAGCCATTTATCAAAAAGTGTAAAGAGAGTGTGTGGAAATACAAAGGTATGTGGGAGGATTTCTCTAATACTGTAGGTTTCTGGGCTGATATGGATGATCCGTATGTTACTTATCACAACACATTTATTGAGTCTGAGTGGTGGGCACTGAAGAAGATCTGGGATAAAGGACTTCTTTATAAAGGATTTAAGATCGTGCCTTACTGTCCGCGTTGTGGAACTCCGCTGTCTGCACAGGAAGTGGCTCAGGGATACAAAGACGTAAAAGAGCGTTCTGCGATTGTTCGTTTTAAAGTTAAAGACGAGGACGCATATATTCTTGCATGGACAACAACTCCATGGACTCTGCCATCTAACATTGCGCTTTGTGTAAATCCGGAAGAGGATTATGCGAAGGTAAAAGCTGCTGACGGATATACTTACTACATGGCTGTTGCCCTTCTTGATACGGTTCTTGGTAAACTTGGCGATGAGGAGAATGGTGTAAAGGCTTATGAAGTTCTTGAGACATACAAAGGTCAGGATCTTGAGTACAAAGAGTATGAGCCGCTTTATCAGTGTGCTTATGACTGCGCCGCAAAGCAGAATAAAAAAGCATTTTATGTAACATGTGATACTTATGTAACATTGACAGATGGTACCGGAGTTGTTCATATCGCTCCTGCATTTGGTGAGGACGATGCGAAAGTCGGACGTAAATATGACATGCCATTTGTTCAGTTAGTAGATGAAAAAGGTGAGATGGGCAAGACAACTCCATTCGCCGGATTATTCGTGAAGAAGGCAGACCCGGAAGTGTTAAAAGACCTGGACGGACGAGGACTTCTTTTCGATGCACCGAAGTTCGAGCACAGCTATCCACACTGCTGGAGATGTGACACGCCGCTTATTTACTACGCTCGTGAGTCATGGTTCATTAAGATGACAGCAGTAAAGGATGATCTGATCGCGAATAATAATACGATCAACTCGATTCCGGAGAGTATCGGTAAAGGACGTTTTGGTGACTGGCTTGAAAATGTTCAGGACTGGGGCATCAGCCGTAACCGTTACTGGGGAACTCCTCTGAATATCTGGGAGTGTGAGTGTGGATGCCAGCATTCGATCGGAAGTATTGAAGAGCTGAAATCTATGTCTGATAACTGCCCGGATGAGATCGAGCTTCACCGCCCATATATTGATAATGTGACGATCAAGTGTCCGAAATGTGGAAAAGAGATGCACCGTGTACCAGAAGTAATCGACTGCTGGTTCGACAGTGGATCCATGCCATTTGCACAGTATCACTATCCATTTGAGAATCAGGAACTGTTCGAGAAACATTTCCCGGCAGACTTCATCTCAGAGGCGGTAGACCAGACTCGTGGATGGTTCTACTCACTGCTTGCGATTTCAACTCTGATCTTCAACAAAGCTCCTTATAAGAACGTTATTGTTCTTGGACATGTTCAGGATGAGAATGGTCAGAAGATGAGTAAGTCCAAGGGAAATGCGGTCGATCCGTTCGATGCACTGGAGAAATATGGAGCAGATGCGATCCGCTGGTATTTCTACATTAACAGTGCGCCGTGGCTGCCGAACCGTTTCCACGGAAAAGCAGTGACAGAGGGACAGCGTAAGTTCATGGGAACTCTGTGGAATACTTATGCATTCTTTGTACTGTATGCGAATATTGATGAATTTGATGCAACAAAATATACATTAGAGTATGAGAAGCTGTCTGTCATGGACAAATGGCTTCTGTCAAAGCTCAACTCTGCGATTAAAGCAGTAGATGAGGATCTGGCAAACTACAAGATCCCGGAGGCTGCAAAGGCACTTCAGAGTTTTGTTGATGACATGAGTAACTGGTATGTAAGACGCAGCCGTGAGCGTTTCTGGGCAAAGGGCATGGAGCAGGATAAGATCAATGCTTACATGACACTTTACACAGCACTGGTAGAGATCTGCAAGACTGCAGCTCCGATGATTCCGTTCATGACAGAAGACATTTACCAGAACCTCGTAAGAAGTATTGATGCAAATGCTCCTGAGAGTATCCACCTGTGTGATTTTCCGAAGGTAAATGAAGCACACATCGACAAAGAGCTTGAGGAGAATATGGAACGTGTTCTGAAACTGGTTGTTATGGGACGTGCCTGCAGAAATACTGCAAATATCAAGAACCGTCAGCCGATCGGACAGATGTATGTCAAAGCTGATTTTGAGCTTTCCGAGTTCTTTGATGCCATCGTTGCCGATGAATTGAATGTGAAAAATGTAACATTTACACAAGAAGTACGTGACTTTACGTCCTATTCTTTTAAACCTCAGCTAAAGACAGTCGGACCAAAATATGGTAAACTGTTAGGGGGAATCAAAAATGTACTCAGCGGACTGGATGGAAATGCTGCTATGGATGAGCTGAATGCAAATGGTTGCCTGAGATTTGAGGTAAATGGTGAAGAAGTAGTCCTGAACCGTGAAGATCTTCTGATCGATACTGCACAGATGGAAGGATATGTATCTGAGGATGACAACGGAATCACAGTTGTTCTTGATACGAACTTATCCGAGGAACTTCTGGAAGAGGGATTCGTGCGTGAGATCATCAGCAAAGTACAGACGATGCGTAAGGAAGCTGATTTCGAGGTCATGGATAAGATCGTGATCACATATGAAGGAAGTGAGAAGGCAGAAACTGTATTTGCGAAAAATGCTGATGAGATCGGAGCTGAGACACTGGCTCTGGAGGTGAAAAAAGCGACACCTGCAGGTTATGTGAAAGAGTGGAAGATCAATGGTGAGGCAGTAACTCTTGGAGTAGAGAAGCAATAACAGATGTGAACAGGTCTGCTCCGGCAGACCTGTTCTTTTATCTTACATTTCCTGAAACAAGAGCAAGAAAGGATCAAAACAATATGATTAATCCGAGATTTGAAAAAGAAGCGTTTAAGAAAGAAGTAGAACAGAATGTTAAGCAACTGTTCCGAAAAACTGTAGACGAAGTATCTCAGCAGGAGCTTTATCAGGCAGTTTCCTATGTCGTAAAAGATGCAATTATCGATGACTGGATCGCAACTCAGAAACAGTACGAGAAAGATGATCCGAAAATCGTGTATTACATGTCCATGGAGTTCCTGCTTGGAAGAGCTCTTGGCAATAACCTGATCAATATGACGGCATATAAAGAGGTGAAAGAGGCTCTGGAAGAAATGGGTCTGAACCTGAATGAACTTGAGGATCAGGAGCCGGATCCGGCACTTGGAAATGGCGGACTTGGTCGTCTCGCTGCATGTTTCCTGGATTCACTGGCATCTCTTGGCTATGCAGCTTACGGCTGTGGTATCCGCTACCGTTATGGTATGTTCAAGCAGAAGATTAAAGATGGCTATCAGGAAGAAAAACCGGATAACTGGCTGAAGAACGGTAATCCATTCGAACTTCGCAGACCGGAGTATGCAAAGGAAGTACGTTTCGGTGGAAATATCCGTGTAGAGTACGATGATAAGACCGGAGATATCCGTTTTAAACAGGAGAATTATGAGTCTGTTCTGGCAGTTCCGTATGATTATCCGATCGTAGGATATGATAATCATATTGTAAATACACTTCGTATCTGGGACGCAGAACCAATCGTAGATTTCCAGTTAGATTCATTTGACCGCGGTGACTATCACAAAGCGGTAGAGCAACAGAATCTGGCAAAAACGATCGTAGAGGTTCTCTACCCGAACGATAACCACTATGCAGGAAAGGAACTGAGACTGAAACAGCAGTATTTCTTCGTATCTGCCAGTCTTCAGGCTGCGCTTGCAAAATATAAAAAGCACCATGATGATATCCATAAACTGCCGGAGAAGATGACGATTCAGATGAATGATACACATCCGACGGTAGCAGTTGCAGAGCTTATGAGACTTCTTCTTGATGAGGAAGGACTTGGCTGGGATGAGGCATGGGAGATCACAACAAAGACCTGCGCTTACACGAACCATACCATCATGGCAGAGGCTCTGGAAAAATGGCCAATCGATTTGTTTTCCAGGCTGCTTCCTCGTGTATACCAGATCATCCAGGAGATTGACCGCCGCTTTGTGGCCAAGATCCGTGAGATGTATCCGGGAAATGAAGAGAAAGTAGCAAAGATGCAGATTTTAAGAGATGGTCAGGTAAAGATGGCTCATCTTGCAATCGTAGCCGGATACTCTGTCAATGGAGTTGCAAGACTTCATACAGAAATCCTGAAAAAACAGGAGCTTCGTGATTTCTACGAAATGATGCCGCAGAAATTCAATAATAAGACAAACGGAATTACGCAGAGACGTTTCCTGATGCATGGAAATCCGCTGCTGGCTGACTGGGTAACAGATAAGCTTGGAACAAAGGACTGGATCACAGATCTGTCTCTGATGTCAGGATTGAAAAAATGGGTGGACGATGAGGAAGCTCTGAAGGAATTTATGAGCATCAAGTATGAGAATAAAGTCCGCCTGGCAAAATACATTAAAGAGCACAATGGCATTGAAGTGGATCCAAGATCTATCTTCGATGTACAGGTCAAGAGACTGCACGAGTACAAGAGACAGTTTCTTAACATTTTACATGTGATGTATTTGTACAACGAGATCAAGGAACATCCGGAAATAAGCTTCTATCCGAGAACATTTATCTTCGGAGCAAAAGCTTCCGCAGGATATATCCGTGCAAAACAGATCATCAAACTGATCAATTCCGTTGCAGATGTAGTCAATAACGACCGCAGTATCAATGGCAAACTGAAAGTTGTATTTATCGAAGATTATCGTGTATCAAATGCTGAGATCATCTTCGCAGCAGCTGACGTAAGCGAGCAGATTTCCACAGCTTCCAAGGAGGCGTCAGGAACCGGTAATATGAAGTTCATGCTCAACGGCGCACCGACACTTGGAACGATGGATGGAGCAAATGTGGAGATTGTTGAAGAAGTTGGTGCAGAGAATGCATTTATCTTCGGACTCAGCTCTGACGAGGTCATCAATTACGAGAACAATGGCGGCTACAATCCGATGGATATCTACAATAGTGATGCCGATATCCGACGCGTTGTGAACCAGCTTGTGGATGGAACATATTCACAAGGTGATAAGGAAATGTACCGTGACCTGTATAATTCACTTCTGACAGCTCAAGGTGGAAGCAAAGCCGATACGTATTTCATTCTGAAGGATTTCCGTTCTTATGCGGATACACAGAAGAAGGTTGAAGAAGCTTACCGCGACAAAGACAGATGGGCTAAGATGGCACTTCTGAATACTGCAAGCTGTGGAAAATTCTCATCTGACAGAACGATTCAGGAGTATGTGGATGATATCTGGCATCTGGATAAAGTGACAGTAGAAGTTTAGTTCATGCAGAAACAATGCAAAGGCATTCTTGAAGAATAAAAAAGAACGTCTTCTCATATTTTATATGGGAGGGCGTTTTTTATATGAGATTTGCATGTTTGAAATATAGATTAAAGAAACTGGGGTGCTATTTTCTGATCATTATATTGCTGCCCTATATTATCACCGTGTTCTTAAGCGGACCGGGAGCTTATGGAGCATCCAGAGTGGACGAGACTATGGTAAATGTGAAGGCAGACGGGGAAAAGTCCGGCAGTGATGGTGGAAAACAGGAAGATTCTAATGCTGAAAATGTGGATAAAATTCAGATGCCGCTCAGTGAATACTGTATTGGAATTATGGCCAGAGAAATCCCTGCGGTTTATGAGGAGGAAGCTTTAAAAACGCAGGCAGTTCTTGTGCGGACCCAGGTATGTCTGGCGCTTGGCGCAGGGGCAGATACTATATTAGAAGAGAGATACTGGACAAAGAAAGATATGCAGGATTCCTGGGGAGCAGATCAATATTCCAAGTATTATAAGCGGCTTGAGCATGCATGGGAGGAGACCAACGGACAGGTGCTGACTTATGAAAATGCGCTGGCAAAGACACCATTTTGCAGACTCAGTAATGGAAGTACAAGGGATGGACGGGAGGCGCTGGGGAGCGAAGATTATCCGTATCTGAAGATTGTGGACTGTCCGCTAGATATTGAGTCGAAAGAACAAATTCAGACAATTACTATAGACGATATGGATGCAGAAGTGACTGGGGTAGACACTGCAGGATATGTACTTAGCGTCCGGGTTGGAAATGACACCGTGAGTGGAGAAGAATTCCGAACCAATTATCATCTCGCATCAAGCTGCTTTTCTTTTCAGAAATATGACGGAAAGCTGCGGATCACGACCCGGGGTATCGGGCATGGACTGGGCTTAAGCCAGTACACGGCAAATCAAATGGCAAAAGAAGGAAAAAGCATGGAAGAGATACTGGCACATTTCTTCGAAGGGACAGAACTGAAAGAAGGCGTGGAGATCGTGCAGGTGGAAGGCGGAGCAGGAGAGTAGCGAAATTTGTAAAGTCATAATAGTATTGTACAAAAAGCCGAGGCATTCTTGAAATTTCCATATAAGAAAGGCTAGAAAAAGTCAAAGACAATATTTTATATGTAGTTTGTATAGTACCACTACAATCTGGCAAGAATAGAGTCAGAGGTGGTGATGAAAATGAACGATAATAATAAGATGGATCGCGGCAAAGAACATGCCGGTCCGAAAAAAATGACGCCAAGGCAGAAGCAAAAGAGAAATCGTAAGGCGACACTGGCGGCAGTTCTGTGCTTTGTGGCAGCCATAGCAATTGTTGGAACATACACAATGCGGGATTACAAGACAGTGAAAAAAGAAGGGGAGCTCGCAAAAGCACAACTGGAGGAACAGAAGAAAGCACTGGAGGAAGCCAGTCAGGAAGCAAGTGGAAATGCACAGAAAGACAGTGCTTCCGAGTCAGGAACGGATGGAGCCGGAACCGGTGGAAAAGCCGAAAAGAGTGGCTCTGGTGCAGGAACGGCAGGGACTGCAAGCAAAAATGCTGCAACAGCCGGAAACACAGATGAATCCGGAAATAATGGCAACCAGGACGGCAACAGTCAGACTAACGGAAGTCAGCAGGCGGCAAGGACAGCGGGCAGTGCATCTTCCGTAAACTTTACAAGCGACAGCAAGATGATCTGGCCTGTAAGCGGCACGGTGCTTATGAATTACAGCATGGACAAAACAGTTTACTTCGCGACACTAGACCAATACAAGTATAATCCGGCATTGGTTATCAGTGGAGCAGAAGGAGACCAGGTTCTGTGCGGTGCACCGGGAATAATTAAATCCATTGATGTGACCGCACAGACAGGAACAACTGTGACCGTAGACCTTGGAAATGGTTACGAAGTCCTCTACGGACAGTTAAAAGAAGTGCCAGTAAAAGTCGGCGACCAGGTAGAGGCAAAAAGCATTCTCGGCTATATCGGGCAGCCGACAAAGTATTACAGCGTGGAAGGATGCAACGTATATATGGAATTACGAAAAGATGGAACGCCAGTAAACCCTGTAGATTATATGACAAAAAGATAAAGAATGTGTATAATTGGGGACGTAGTAAAATGAAGTTTTGCTACGTCCCCAATTAAAGGAGAAATCATGAATTATACATATATTGTGGAGTGTGGGGACGGTAGTCTCTACACTGGCTGGACGAACAATCTGGAAAAAAGAATACAGGCTCATAATGCAGGAAAAGGCGCGAAATATACGAAGAGCCGTCTGCCGGTGAAGCTGGTGTATTCGGAAACATTTGCTACGAAGGAAGAGGCAATGAGCCGGGAGTATGCGATTAAGCATATGAAAAGGAAAGAGAAGTTACAATTGATTGAGAATAGAGCTGAAATATTTAATATTTAAGTACTTGCTTTTTTGAAAATAACGGTTATAATATTGATATAAGAACAAGTAGTAATAAAAACTACGTATGGAAATACGAAAGAAGAATATAACATTATTTTCAGGAGGGGTAAGTTATGGCAAAAGTAATAGAAGAACATGTAAAAGATCCGGGAAGTGCGATCACACATTTTATTGGAATGCTGATGGCAATATTTGCAGCAATTCCGTTGCTTATCAAAGCAGCTCATGAGCCTGGCAGGATTTATCTTGTATCCATTGCAGTTTATGCGGCAAGTCTGATCCTGCTTTATGCAGCCAGCACGACATACCATACATTTAATATTTCCAAGAAGGTAAATACGATTCTGAAGAAAATTGACCATATGATGATCAGCGTACTGATTGCCGGAAGTTATACACCAATTTGTCTGTTAGTGCTCGGCGGACGTATGGGATGGATTCTACTGGCAATTGTATGGGGATTCGCAATTGCGGGAATTCTGATAAAGGCGTTTTGGGTATTTTGCCCGAAGTGGGTATCTTCCGTACTTTATATTGGAATGGGGTGGACTTGTGTACTTGCATTTACACAACTGCTCAACTCCCTGTCACCGGCGGCATTTGGATGGCTTTTAGCAGGCGGAATCATTTATACAGTCGGCGGAGTGATCTATGCACTGAAACTTCCGATTTTTAACAGTAAGCATAAAAATTTTGGAAGCCATGAGATTTTTCATCTGTTCGTGATGGGAGGAAGCCTGTGCCACTTTGTAGTGATGTATGCATTTGTGCTGTAGCAGATGAAGATGAAGGAGCCGTGCAGCAGACATAATTTTCATGTCAAAACAGCGAGGAAAGCAAAAAATAGCAGAGAATAAGAAACAGTCTGAGAGGAAAACTTTCAGGCTGTTTTTTGTATACGCAGAAAATGTAATTTCCTGCGTATACAAAAGCTCTCTAGAGACTATAACAGATGGAAGAAATACTTAAGGGACAGGATGATAGAATTAAAAATCAAATTAACAAACTTAAAGAACAGGACGATAGGCTCAAAGAACAGGATAAAGTAATTAGAGAATTAATGAAGAAAATTGAACAGTTAGAAAATAAATAATGAAAACAAGTATCTCCGCTCATTGGCGGAGATGCCTGCTTTGGGATTTAATTTTCATTGAGTGAAGAAAAATCGGTAAGTTCTTCCATCAAATTATGTACGGTAGTCATTTGATGAATTCTGCCAACATTGCTTCCGCAGAAGATAAGCCCATTTTCAATATCACCTTTTACAGCATTGATTAGCGCCTGAGTAATGCAATAAGGAACAGTGCCAGGATTGCACTGGGCAAGGCAGTTATAGCATTTTTTTATTGGCTGACGCTCTCGTTCTATATTCTTGATGAACTCATTGCGAAGTGCTCTGCCCGGCATTCCGACAGGGCTTTGGATTATTTGAATATCCTCTTCTCTGGCATGTATGTAAGCTTGCTTATATGCATCTGATGCGTCACATTCTTCTGTTGCAACAAAACGGCTTGCAATTTGAACACCATCTGCGCCAAGTCCCAATGCGTGGGCAATGTCTGATGAGTCAAAGATACCACCGGCAACAATGACTGGTATTTTTTTGTTGTATTGTTTTTCATACTCTTTTTTACATTCAATTATATTTTTGATTTCTTCATCATAATTAAGAGAATTAATATTAACAAGTTCTTCTGTAGAAAATCCAAGATGTCCACCTGCTTTTGGACCTTCAATTACAATAAAATCAGCGGTTCTGTCATATCTGTGTGCCCAGCGTTTTAAAATAATCTGTAATGCTCTTTTAGACGATACAATTGGTGCAATCTTTGTACGGCAAGTTTCACTGACAAGAGCCGGAAGTTTCATCGGTAGTCCGGCACCACTGATAATGACATCGGCACCAGCGGCAACGGCCTCTTTTACGTGTTCTTCATAATGCTTTAGAGCCACCATGATATTTACTCCGATAAGTCCGTTGCCACAGGCGATTGCTTTTGCTTTTTGAATATGTTTCCGTATAGCAAGACGATTACATCCTGCCTGATCTTTCTCGAAGCCTTCCTCGTCATAACCAATCTGGGCAGTGGAAATGATGCCGACTCCGCCTTCTTTTGCTACAGCTCCGGCAAGTTTACTCAGGCTGACACCGACGCCCATGCCACCTTGTATAATTGGGAGTCTGGCAGTCAGATCACCAATTTGAAGATGTTTTAATTTTGTATTCATAATATTTATCCTTTCCAGAATCATTTATGCTTGAAATTAAATAGTTTGAATTTCAAACTATTTAATTATAAAACAAAACGTTTTCAATGTCAATATCTTGTAGTAATCCATTCTTTTATATATAGTATTAAATACTATGTGCAAAAGGCGAGATTAAACAATAATAACTATGTTACAATAGAATAAAATGTTTCGAATGGATTGATGGAGAAGAAAATGAAAAAACATAAAGTTATATTTAGAATACTGTTAATTGTTATATGCTGCATGTGTTTTACGGTTACAGGATATGCACGGGCCGGTGGCGGAGGTTCCAGTGGGGGATCCGGTGGCGGATCTGGAAGCAGTTCAGGCAGTGGATCGCATAGTCATTATTACGGGCAAGGCGGAAGACGCGGAGGACCGGTTGAAATGATTATCTGGTGGGGCACATTTATTTGTATGGCCGGAGCTGGAACGATAGTGTTTCATTATGGAATTCAGAAAGCAAAGCGAAAGAGCCTGCGTTCTATGAAATCATTTGAAAAACCAGGAGAAGAATGGAATCCGAAAAAGATGAAAAAATATGTGAAGCATGCATATTTTGTTATTCAGGAATGTTGGAGGCGTCAGGATACATCTTATGCGGAAAAATACCTGAGCAAAAATCTTATTCAAAATTGGAGACGGTGTGAAATTTTTTCTGTAAATTTAAATCTTCTATGATAATTGATGCGGCTTAACGGCAGATTTCTGTGGTTAAGCCGTTGTTTATTTAATAGCAAATTTAAATTGGTATGTCAAGA
>Ga0129313_1001355_pt1 | contig 15773 bp, 12 predicted proteins | sample O1105metagenome_FD_94436 | JGI IMG/M metagenome (GOLD analysis project Ga0129313, IMG submission 94436) | Orangutan group fecal microbial communities from fecal samples from Wisconsin, USA - O1105 metagenome | ecosystem: Host-associated > Mammals > Digestive system > Large intestine > Fecal... | reverse complement strand
TTTCTCAAGATAGTCCAAACATAAATTAAATAAATAGTAAACTGGTAAGCCGTATGCATTAATAGTGCACGTACGGTTTGATAAGGGGTTAGCCTAGTGATAGGTTAGCCTACTTTCTCATTAATAAATTTAAATACTTTATTCCAATAAGCGTCAGGATTCATATAGAGGCTATTGGCATGAGTTGCGCCTTTGACACTATATAATTCCTTTTCACAATTGGCAGCTTTATATACTTCTAATCCCATTGAACAAGGGACAAAATCATCTTTGGTACCATGAATAAACATCATCGGTTTCTTACATTTCTTAATTGCTTCCACACTGCTTGCTTTCTTAAAATCATAACCTGCTTCAATATTGGCCATAATATTAGAAATATCCATAACAGGGAATGGAGGTAATCCAAATCTCTTATCTAATTCACTAGAGAATATATCATACACACTTGTATAACCACAATCTTCTACATAACCAACGACCTGTTTAGGATTATCTCCTGACAACATCATAGTTGTTGCACCACCCATGGATACACCATGTACTATAATCTGTGCTTCTGGATCTTTATTTAAAATCCACTTAATCCAAAGCTTCATATCATCCTTATCAAGATAACCCATACCAATATGATCCCCTTCACTCTTACCTGAAGCACGATCATCTGGTAGTAATACATTATAGCCATGCTCATAATAGGCTCTTCCAAAAGGCATCATGTTTCTATTATCCACTTTGTAACCATGAATAATCAAAGCCCATTTATGCGTATTTTGTGTTTTGTAATTGCCTGAGAGTTTTAAGTCATCCTTACTCTTAATATGTGTAAGAGATGTTTCTTTATAGAAGGCATCCGCCTTCTTCATTTCACTCTCTTTATTTTTCATCATGATTAATTCATTCTCATTTGACGCATGTACTGTTGTTTTCACATTTCTTTCACTCGAGTTACTTGCAGGAGACAATGCATAATTCACAAAATAATGTCCAACCCCGATACTGGCACCTAATAGTATTACGACTATTAAACTTATAATTTTCTTTTTCATTTCTTCACCTCTGCTGTATTGTATACTAATGTTAGTTTGAAGTTAATAGTTTTAATATCAAACCAAATAAAAAGTTTACATATTTATGGAATATGTAAAAGTAGGATTTCTTCTCAACATTATAAGAATTCTATGATATATTGAAACAGTATTTTTTGGAAAGGAACAGGGAGTATCGTGTTAAACAACTATGTTTTAAGATTAAAAAGTGAGTTTAAGGGGTATAACTCACAAAAGTTAGTAAAGGATATACTTGCAGGCTTAACAGTTGCTGCAGTCGCTTTACCACTTGCTTTAGCTTTTGGTGTCAGCAGTGGAGCTGATGCAGGTGCAGGGCTTATTACTGCCATTGTCGCAGGTTTACTTATTGGGGGACTATCTGGTGCCTCATATCAGATTTCAGGACCTACAGGAGCTATGTCAGCCATTCTCATAGGTCTATCTACTACATATGGCTTACAAGGGGTGTTTGTAGCCAGCTTTATTTCTGGTGTGATGTTACTTATTGCATCATTATTTAAATTTGGTAAGGTTGTATCTTTTATACCAAGTAGTGTTATTACAGGTTTTACAAGCGGTATTGCGATTATCATCGCGACAGGACAGATTGATAACTTCTTTGGTGTCACTTCTAAAGGAGGCAATACGATTGAAAAGCTTCTCTCTTATTTTAAACTAGGTTTTCCTATTAATAAGTATGCCTTAATGTTTGGTTTACTTGTTGTCTTTATTATGTTGATCTGGCCTAAGAAGTGGGCGAGTGTATTCCCATCATCTTTGGCAGGTATTATTATCGCTTTAATTGTGAATATCGTAGGACAGTTTGATGTGACTGTAGTAGGTAAGATTCCTACGACATTATTTCCAGATGCAAGACTATCTATTACTAGTTTAAATCTGACTACAGTAACACATTTGATTATTCCAGCTTTTAGTATTGCGATGCTAGGAATGATTGAATCATTGCTATGTGGTGCAAGTGCTGGTAAGATGAAAAATGAAAAGCTGGATGCTGATATGGAACTATTTGCTCAGGGTGTAGGTAATATGGTTATTCCATTCTTTGGTGGTGTTCCAGCAACTGCCGCTATTGCGCGTACAAGTGTGGCGATTAAAGCAGGTGGACAGACAAGACTAGTCAGTATCTTCCATGCAATCGCATTACTCATTTCTATGTTTGTATTAGGTCCTTATATGTCACAGATTCCTTTATCAGCTCTTGCTGGAGTATTGATCATGACAGCTTGGCGTATGAACGAATGGGATGAAATCAAATCAATCTTTAGAAATCGTATTAAAACAAGCATGACACAGTTCTTAGTCACTATGCTTGCAACAGTTGTCTTTGACTTAACAGTAGCCATTGTATTAGGTATTTGTGTTTCAATGTTCTTATTTGTGATCAATAACTCTTCATTACATATTGATACAAGTTCTATTGAGCCACAAAGATTAGACAAAGAAATTAATTATAACCATACAACTACTCAGGTTGTCTATGTTGCAGGTCCATTATTCTTTGGAAATCAGGATCAGCTTTTATCAAAAGTTAGAGAACTTATGGATGGTTGTGACCATTTGATATTATCTATGAGAGGTGTCCCTTCTATTGATGATTCTGGTATTCATGAATTGAAGGATATTGTAGACTTATGTCATAATCATCACATCAAGCTTTATTTCACTGGTGTACAAAATAATGTCATGAGACAATTCACAAGACATCATTTTGATACTTATGTAGGTGAAGATGCATTCTATTGGGATGTGATTAAAGTAATAGAGATGTTGGAAGAAAAGTAGGGAAACCTACTTTTTTTCATATTAAGAAAAGAAGTGCTATATAAGCACTTCTAGAGGGATAACATATTAAGTATAATCTCTACAAACATAGAGAAAATACTTTCATTATCAATAATAGAATTATGAGATAAATAAGAGCCAGGTAATGTAATCGTATGTTTAAAATAATCTGATAAAGGGGCTTTATCGTTTAATGTGATTAAATAAGAACTTTCTGGTAAGGAATCTTCAAGATTAGGAACAAGATAATGGAGAACACCATTCTTACTTCCATTAATAGAGAAATAGATGAAGAGACTCTGATTACTGACGGCATTTAAGAGATGGGTGAATTCTAGATAATCTTGAACTAAATAATTCATATAGCCTAGATCTGTTAACCCATAACTTAACTGCTTTGCTGGCAAAGAAGAATAATGCATCCCGCAAATAGAAATATTCTTTGTGTATTTAATTTCTTCGATGAGATTCTCTATTACACTTTGATCCATCATCTTAAAACTATTTAAAGTCTTAATATAGTTATTCACAAGTGAATCAAATTTGGACCCATTATCTTCCTGATGCATTGTCTTTAAATCATTCATCAATACAAAACGGAAGTCCTTATAACCTCTAAACCCTAATGTCTGACAAAATCTTAAAACAGCTGAAGTAGATGTATCTGCCTGTGTTGCAAGTTTTGTGATTGTATAATATTCTACCTGTTCAGGATGTTTGAGTACAAAATCACATACCTTCAACTCTGCATTACTCATCTGTGTCTTCTTATGTTCAATCGTATTTAATAAATTCATTCTAATCACCTGACTTCATTGTATCGATTCATGATAATATTGTCAATAACACTTGACAAAACTATTAAATAGTGTGAATATTGTCATATAGAATTGATAATATTAACAAAGGAGACATAAATATGAAACAATTACCAGAAGGATTCTTATGGGGCGGTGCAACTGCAGACTTTCAGTATGAAGGAGGTTTTAATGAAGGAGGAAGAGGATTACTTTCTCATGACTATGAAACAGATGGTTCATTAGAACATCCTAGAGCCCATACATTAAAGAGAGAAGATGGTTCAATCATCAGACCTAGAAGCTCATTCTTTTATGCTGATCCAGTACCTAGTGATGCGCAGCCTATCTTTTTAGATGACCAGTATTATCCAAGCCATCAGGCTGTAGATTTTTATCATCACTATAAAGAAGATATTGAACTTATGGCAGGTATGGGATTTAATGTATTCCGTTTTTCTATTTGCTGGAGTCGTATTTATCCAACAGGGGATGAATCAACACCTAATGATGAAGGATTAAAATTCTATGATAATGTCATAGATGAATTAGAAAAACATGGTATGGAACCACTCATCACAATCTGTCATGATGAAATGCCTATGCACCTTGCTTTAAAATACAATGGCTGGGCCAATAAACATGTTATTGATTGTTATGTAAAGTATTGTAAGACACTCTTTGAACGTTATGGTTCTAGATGTAAATACTGGCTGACATTTAATGAAATCAACGCAGTGAGAGGATTTGGTCCATGTGGTACAAGAGAAAGTGATGGCTATACACGTTATCTAGGGGCACATCATATGTTTGTCGCAAGTGCGAAAGCTGTTATCCTAGGTCATAAAATAATGTCTGGTTCAATGTTTGGGGCAATGTATGCCATGAGTGAACTCTATCCTGCAACATGCAAACCAGAAGATATGTTCCATCATATGTTAGAAAGAAGAGAAAACTGGTATTTTATTGATACAATGGCAAGAGGTTATTATCACCCTTACGCAAAAGAAGTATGGGCACACCATGGTGTAGACTCTCTTCCTATTACAGATGAAGAAAAAGATATCTTAAAAGAAGGTCAGTTAGACTTTGTATCATTCTCTTATTATCGTTCAAATACAACTAAGGCAGGAGATCCTTGGTTTAATGTAGGGGGATCTAGTAACCCTTATCTAGAAAACACACCTTGGGGATGGCCTATTGATGCTTTAGGATTACGTTATTGTATGAATGAAATCTATGACCGTATCCAGAAACCAATCTTTATTGTAGAAAATGGTATGGGTGCTATAGATGAAGCAGATGAGAATGGTTATGTAGAAGATGATTATCGTATTGATTACTTGCAGAAACATCTAAGTGCAATGGCTGATGCAATCAATATTGATGGTGTCAATTGTTTAGGCTATACAATGTGGGCACCTATTGACTTAGTCTCTTTATCAACAGGTGAAATGAAAAAACGTTATGGCTTTATTTATGTTGATATGGATGATAAAGGACATGGTACATTAAAGCGCACAAAGAAGAAATCTTATAACTGGATGAAGCATATTATTGAAACAAATGGTGCGGCATTGGAAGAGGATAGTGAATAATTCACTATTCTTTTTTTGTATCCGTTTTCATATAATGACAAAGTCACTACAAAGTGCTTATAGTCTTCGTGCGCAAGTATAGTTAATTAACACCTAAAAATAGGCGTTATAATCATATAATTAACACATACTTTAAAAAGATATGATATATACAATAGAAAATGAATTATCCACAGTTATGCACATTATGCACAAACGATAATAAAGAAATGAACATAGTTAAAGTGTAATTTTACTGTTAAAAAGAGCTTGAAACATTGTAATCAGATAAATAAATGATAAAATAAGAGTGCAAGCGATTACAAAAAAAGGGAGGTATAATATGCAGGCTTCTGTTATACTAAAAAAGCTCTCAAGTGGTGAACTGATTCCTGTATTAAGAGGTATTTACTCTGAAAATATAGATGATCAGTTATCAAGATACAGAGATGCATTACAATCGTTTATAGATTATTATGGTGATCAGGATATTATGATCATCAGCGTTCCAGGTAAATGTGAAATTGGTGGCAATCATACAGATCATCAGCGTGGACGTGTACTTGCATCCGCTATTCAAGTAGATTCTATTGGCATAGTCGCAAAACAGGAACGTTATGCCAAGGTTATTTATAATCAATTGAGTATTAATGAAATAGATACAGAAAATATAAAATATAATGAAGCCAAGAAAGGAACAATGGAATCATTGATCCATGGTGTTCTATTTGGACTTCACCAGAAGAATTATCATGTAGGTGGTTTTAATGCCTATATTGATTGCGCTATTCCTAGAAATATAGGTTTAGGATCAAGTGCGAACTTTAATATCATGATTGGTACAATTATTAACTATTTATATAATGAAGGACAGATTGAAAATAAATATCTTGTCCAGATTGGTCGCTTTGCGACAAATACATTTTATTGTAAGCCAAGTGGCTTGATGAATGAATGTGTCTGCTGCGTAGGTGGATTTATTAAAGTGGATTTTAAAGATCCTAATTCACCAGATATCTGCAAGCTGGATGTCGATTTCTCAAAATTTGATTATGCACTATGTTGTGTGAATTCTAATCTGGTTCGCTCAGATACTACAGTTGATTATGATTCAGTACCTGCAGAAATGGTCAAGGTAGCGAACTTCTTTAAGAAAGATGTCTTAAGAGAAGTCTCTTATGATGAATTCATGAAGAATTACCGCATCATCAGAGCAAGAGTAGGAGATCGTCCTGCCTTAAGAGCCTTTCATTTCTTTAAAGAAGAAGAACGTGTCTTAAAACAGTCAGAGGCTCTTGAAAAGGGAGACTTTAATACATTCCTTAAACTAGTCAGAGAATCAGGAGAATCTTCTTTTAAAGCTCTTCAGAATATTTATCCACAACAAAGTATCCGTCGTCAAAATATTGGGACAGCTATTGTGTTAAGTGAGAATTATTTGGGTGATGATGGTGTTGTCAAGGTCAATGGTGGAGGATTCTCAGGAACCATGCTTGCCTTTGTGAAGACTGATCGATTAAAAGACTATGTTGCCTATATGGATTCTATTTTAGGGAAGGGATCATGTCGTGTTATTCATACAAGACAACAAGGTGCTAAACGTGTACTATAAGCAGTGAAAACTGCTTTTTTTTCATATATTTTGTGCTATAATGTTACCGACATATGTCAGTAACTGGAGGAGTATATGGTTAGACCAAAGAGATCAAGGACAATTACAGGTGTTCCAGACTACAATATGTTTGTACCTGATGGTATTCCTCAAAGAGGCTATATAGAACTTGCACTCGATGAATTTGAAGTCATTCGCTTGATTGACTATAAATCCTATACCCATGCACAAGCAGCTAGAAAAATGAATATCTCACGTACAACAGTCACTGAAATATATGCCAAAGCAAGAAAAAAGATAGCACGTAGTATAATGGAAGGCTATCCTTTAAGAATTGAATGTAATGAATGTATTAAAAAGACAGGACACCCTGTAATAGATGTAAAAGGAGAACACATTATGAGAATTGCAGTAACTTATGAAAATGAAACAGTTTTTCCACACTTTGGTAAAACTTCACAGTTTAAACTATATGATATTGAAAACAATGAAATCAAAGAATCACAAGTTGTAGGTACAGAAGGATTAGGTCATGGTGCCTTAGCTATCTTATTATCTAATATGAATGTAGATGTATTGATCTGCGGTGGTATTGGTAGAGGTGCTATTATGGCGTTAAGTGGAGCTAATATCAATGTGATTGGTGGCGTTACTGGTGATTGTGATGCTGCAGTGAAAGCTTACTTAGCTGGTACATTAACACCTGATGCAGAAGCAACTTGTGGATGCAGTCATGATAATTGTGAATGTCATCATGAATAGTAATTGACAAATAAATAAAACGAGAATAAAATCAACACTGTTGAATGCTCGGATGGTGGAATGGTAGACACGCCAGTTTCAGGTACTGGTGGTTTATGCCGTGTGGGTTCAAATCCCATTCCGAGCACCAATGGTCTAAGACGTGGGAGACCACGTTTTTTTGATAAGAGGAGGTCTATATGAAAAGGTTATTAGGTTTATTCCTTGCCTTTGTACTTTGTATAAGCCTGACTCCATCTGTTGATGCTTATTCCAATGATCTTGTACAGTTCATTGGTGATTCATATACACAAGGTTATACTAGTGAAGGTATGGTTGTGGGATATAATTTATGGTATGTTCAAGTATGCCGTAAAGCACATCTCAAATATACAGCAGCGTCGTATGGTGGTGTAGGATTTGTGAAGGAGTCTGATGGGCGTACATTCAGTACTTTATTAGATGAAGGTAAAGGTAAAAGAAATGCGAAATATGTAGTCATTACAGGTGGCTATAATGATAAGGGGTATTCTTATAAGACAATTAAGAATAAGGTCTATGAAACAGTAAAAAAAGCACAGACACTCTATCCTAAAGCAAAGGTTTATGTAGGTATGACAGGAGACTCGGTGAATAAGCACTTTAAGACTGTTATACAGGCGTATAAGGATGGTACAAAAGCAGCAGGAGGTATTTATATCACTAATAGTGAAAATGCCTTAAATGGCAATCCAAGCTATTTCTCAACTGATGGACATCATCCTAATAAATATGGACACCGTGCACTTGGTGAAACAATAGGTGGTTATTTCATGAAATGTAATAATGTACCTGTTTATACAAAAGGTGCTTCTATTAAGATTGGTGCAGGTATTTATGCAATTAAGAATAGACGTTTTATTAATATCACAGGTCTTTATGATAACTATTATATGGTCAATGGTATTGTAGATACATCTAAGACAGGTATTGTAGAAAATGATGGTGAATACTATAAAGTCAATGAAGGTAAAGTAGATACATCTTATACAGGTATCTGGTCTTATAATGATAAGCAGTATTATCTTACAAATGGTCATACTGATAAGACAATGACAGGTTCTGTAAAAGCAAACAAAACATGGTATTATGTAGAAAACGGTGTTGTTGCGAATAAGGATACTTTAATGCAGATTGATAATCAGTGGTATTATGTACATCAAGGTAAGATGGATTCTAGCTATATTGGTTTAGTAGATTATAATGGACAGAGTTATTATGTAGTGAATGGTATGGTGGACTTTAGTAAGACAGGTATGATTCATATGAATGGTAAGTTATGTTATATTAAGAATGGTGTTTTAGAGGACAGTTATAGTAACTCTAATCTCTATAATGGTTCATGGTATTATATTCATGGTGATGAAATTCGTTGGTTAAAGTAAATCGTGTTGACAAAAATATAAAACAAGAATATATATAGAAACGTGGGTATCCACGTTTTTTAATATGGAGGGAAATTTATGAAAAGGTTGATAGGTGTTTTCATTTTCTTACTTATATGTATGAGTTCACCTGTTTATGCAGATAATCATGATCTTGTACAGTATATTGGAGATTCATATACTGAAGGTTATTCTAGTGATGGCATGATTACAGGTGATGATGTTTGGTATGCTCAAGCAAGTCATAAAGCAGGACTTGATTATACACAGGAATCTTATGGTGGTATAGGATTTGTCGCCAAGTTATCTGATAAGACATTTAGTACTTTATTAGATGATGGAGAAGGAAAGAATGCAAAATATGTAGTCATTGCAGGTGGCTATAATGACATGTATTATTCCTATGACACTATTAAGAATGAAGTCTATAAAACAGTTAAGAAAGCACAAAGATTATATCCTGATGCAAAGATTCTTGTAGGCATGACAGGGGATGCAACAAGCAATCGAACACGTTTTAAGAATGTCATTCAGGGATATAAAGATGGTACAAAAGAAGCAGGTGGTATTTATATCACCAATAGTGAATATGCCTTAAATGGAAACAAGAATTATTTCGCATCAGATGGTTATCATCCTAATGTGACAGGTCATCATGCCATTGGTGAAACAATTGGCGGCTATTTAATGAAATGTGAGGATATAAGAGTCAATTCCTATGCTTCTACTATTACTATTGGGGCAGGCACTTATGCTACTTCAAATGGTCATTTTATGAATACAACAGGCATTTATCATGATTACTATATGGTAGATGGTATTGTGGATCAGTCTATTACAGGGGCTATTAAGTATAAGGATGAATATTATAAAGTGGATGCAGGTAAAGTGGATACATCTTACACTGGTCCATGGACTTATAATGGAACAACCTATTATTTAATCAATGGTCATACAAATAAGAATATGAATGGACCAGTCAAGTATAAAGATTGCTGGTATTATGTGGAAAATGGTATTGTAATCAACAAGAATATAGTCGTGTACTTCAATGGTGACTGGTATTATATTCATAATGGTAAGTTTGATAAGGATTATACAGGTTTAGCAGACTATAATGGAAAGACATATTATATCGTCAATGGTAAAGTGAATAGTTCATGTAATGGATTAACTTATATCAATGGTGAATGGTGTTATCTAGTCAATGGTGTTTTAGATACAGGTTATAATAATCTTATTCTTTATAATGGTACTTGGTATTATGTACAGAATGGTAAGATCAATTGGAACTATACAAATCTAGTTCAATATTATGGCACTTGGTACTATGTAGAAAATGGACAAATCAACTGGAATAAGACAACATTATCTCAGGTTGATGGTCATGGTACTTGGTATTATGTAGAAAATGGCAAGATCAACTGGAACTACCAGGGACTCACTTATTTCAATAATGAATGGTATTATATTCATAATGGTGTTCATCAGACCAGCTATTCTAATCTCGTTCTTTATAATGGGACTTGGTATTATGTGAAGAATGGTAAGATTGATTGGCATTATACAAATCTTGTACAGTATTGTGGTACTTGGTATTTTGTAGAGAATGGTCAGATCGACTGGGGTAAGAATACATTATCTCAGGTTGATGGACATGGCACATGGTATTATATTGAAAACAGTCAGATTAATTGGCGTTATACTGGTTTAACATACTATTTTGGGACTTGGTATTATATCCAGAATGGTACAGTAAACTGGTCTTATAATGGATTAGTATACTATAATGGCACTTGGTTCTATGTGCATAATGGACAGATTGACTGGAATTACTCTAATCTTGTTTTATACAATGGGACTTGGTATTATGTCGATCATGGCAAGATCAACTGGAATAAGACAACTTTATCTCAGGTTGATGGACATGGCACATGGTACTATGTAGAAAATGGACAAATTAATTGGTCATATAACGGTTATTACAATAATCATACTATTCATAATGGTGTTGTAGGGGACATGATGTCCCCTTTTTTTATGCGCAAAAAAAGACTATGAAATCAATCATAGTCTTATAGAATCATTCCAAGAAATCCTAATGCAAGAAAAATAAGAATGAGATAGATAACAACTTTTATACTCCATTTGAATATGTAATACATAATAATAAATGGAAGAAATGCAAGAAAGAACACCAATGATAATAAAGTGCCTAACATAATCATCACCTCACTCTTATTATAACCTTATTTTCCAGAATCACCATAGTTTTTAAGTACTCTGGCACTTGGGTCATTGACATCACAGTTTTCCCAAGTTTTATTAGGCATCCAGAAGTCTTTGATCCATTTTGCTTTTCCTGGGTAATAAGATTCAAAGATATCACGATATAATAGAGATTCTTTAGTGAATGGTGTGCAATAAGGATATTTATCCTTAGCATTCTTTACATCTTCATCTGTATATAATGAATCAGCATATTCTTTTAAATAATCCACCATAGAATGTCCTACTGCATCAGAGAATGCAGCTTTTTCTCTAAATAAGATATCATGAGGAAGATAGTTTAAACCTTCAAAAGCATGTCTTAAGAGATATTTACCTTTATTGTATGTGTTCATCTTCTTCTTTGGATCAATACGCATTGTATAATCCACAAAATCAAGATCTGCGAAAGGAACACGTCCTTCTAAGGCATTCGCACTAATACATCTATCAGCTCTTAATACATCATACATATATAATTCACGCATACGCTTCTGAGATTCTTTCTGGAACTCTTCAGGACTAGGAGCAAAGTCTGTATATTTATAACCAAATAATTCATCACTGACTTCACCTGTTAAAATAACCTTTAAATCAGTATGTTTATGAATATATTGACATAATAAGTACATACCAATACTTGCACGAATAGTTGTAATATCCCATGTTTCTAATGTACGGATGACTTCTCTTAAAGAACCTAATACATCTTCTTTAGTCATAATCACTTCTGTATGATCAGTACCTAAGAATTCAGCCACTTCTTTCGCATACTTTAAATCAATTGGATCTGTTTCCATACCAATCGCAAATGTCTTGATAGGTGTATCAGTAATGCGCTGACCAATGGCACATACTAAAGATGAATCCAATCCACCAGATAATAAATAACCAACAGGGGCATCACTCTGTAATCTCTTCTTAACTGCTTCAATTAACTTAATTCTTAAGTTTAACGCAATAGTTTCTACATCATCATTATGCATTAATTTCACATCAGCCACATCATTGAAGCATACAAACTTCTCACCATCATAATAATGTCCTGGTGGGAAAGGCATGATTTCTTTACATACAGGCATGAGAGCTTTTGCTTCAGAACTAAAGGCGATAGTGCCTTTTTCAGTATATCCATAAAACATTGGACGAATACCAATTGGATCTCTTGCGGCCATCATCTTATCAGCCTTGGCATCATATAAACAGAATGCATATTCACCATCTAGATATCTTACAAGTGTATCTAAACCATATTTTTTATATAAAGGAATTAATACTTCACAGTCACTAGAAGACTTGAAAGTATATTCATCCATGATATTCTTCTTTAATTCTGGGTAGTTATAGATTTCTCCATTACATACCACAATAGTATTATCATCAGAAAATGGCTGCATACCATTTTCACTTAAATCCATAATAGCTAGTCTATTGAAACCAAAAGTCTTATCAAACAATCTAGAAGTCTCAATCATATCTGGACCTCTACCTTCAATCTTTCCTAAAGCTTCATCAAATACATCGATTTCTACTTCCGTAGAACCCATTGTTAGAAAACCACACATTTACATCTTCCTCCCTTTACTTGAGTCAAAAAAAACTCGCTTTGTGGTGCGAGTATCTTACTAAGTCGTTGAGTCTATAACTAAGTACAGACATACTTCAAAGAGCATGCGATACCCGCCAGCGGTAACGTCGCTGAAAGAACGTTCTAGCCTACTTGCATTATGCTTTGGGTAGACAGCTCAGAGGTGTTCTTCATCTATGACTCAACTGTAAGTCTTCCACCATCACTTACTCGCTTGAGTCTCTGTCATAGAATACTCTCCTCGTCTTCGCCTTTGTTGGATTTAAGTATAGTACAAACATTTAGTCAATGCAATAATAATTTATTATAAAAATATGAAAAAATGATTAGATTTTAGTATATATACTAAATTATGATTAAATATGTCGTTATATGTAAAAAAATCATTAAAGATTATAAATGTGATAGAATAGAGTTAAACAAGGAGGAAGAACCATGAGAGCAAGAACGTATTCCATCATAGAGTTCAAAAAAATATTAGACAACAATGGTTATCGATTCCTTAGACATGCAAAAGGGGACCATTGTATTTACTCTAATGGTGAACGTACTATCACTATTAAAAGGAGTCATGTGAATAAGATGATTGCCCGTAGACTTATTAGAGAATATGATCTGAAGGTAGATGACTAGTATCTCCATTCACTAAGCTTAAGCATGAAAATAACCTCTAAGTCGATGACCTAGAGGTTATTTTGTGTATTGTATTTCTGCTAATAAATTGAGATTTATTATGAAATTGTGATAATTGATTACTTATCCAGACACATAGATTTATATGATATAATTCATGCGTGGAACAGCTGTATACGGTAGGTGGTTATCCTTGGTCGTTATGATGAAGGTACGCAACCCTTCGTAATTCTTCTCTTAAGTTGAAAACGGAGGTGATGCCTAATGACAACGTACGAAATAGTTATGATCATGTTAACTTGTTTAACACTGATCATATCTTTATTAACACTTGTTGTTAGATTGCTTCTTATCATTATTGATAAGAACGCAAAAAAATAACTACCTCGTTCTCGGCAAAAGTTTGAGTTAGTTATTTTCTGATTCAAAATCCAAGGACAACCGCTTACTGGTTGTTCCATCTTTCATTTATATTATAGTTTACAACAAATCTAAAGTCAATATATGGAACTATGAGTGATGCTCATAGGTTATGAGATAGTATGGGCGGTAGAGGAACTTTTGCAATAGGCAATAATGTAGATTATACTTGTGAAACTATTGATAAAATAGAAGGTGTTAAAGTATTGAGTGGAAAGAATGGTAAGCATGGATTGCCAGAGGAATCTCATTCAAGTACAGCATATATTAAGTTAAAGCCAGATGGTACATTTTATGAAATGAGAGTATATGACGAAAATCATTACTTAATCAAAGAGATAACTTGTCAGCTAGAACCGGCATTAAATAACAGGGAAAGAAAACATAATATGGTGTACATACATGATTATTTAGAAAAAGACAATTTTGAGATTCTACCTGCCCATCTTATAATGAAGGAAGAGTACAAAAATTTTTTTAAGGGAGTGCTAAGTATGAAAAATGGTAATGTTCAGGAATTTGTGGATCATATTTGTTATGGCGATGAATTATGGTTCCTATATAATGGCACAAAATATTTTCTAGAAGGGTGGATAGAAAATGATATATTAGAGTTAGTGCTCTATGAAATGAAAGAAAACGGTAAGGACTATAAATGGAAAGGTGACGACAATAATTATCCTGTAGAAGAATTTTTATCAGATCGAATTTTTGATGGAAAGACTTTTTGGGAAATAGAAAATGATATTACATGGGTTGATTGTTAATTCTATGTTGAAAACAACATAGTAATGCTTCTTCTACGTTTTACGTTGTATTTATACTAATAAATTGCAATTTATTATGAAATTGTAATAATTGATAACTTATTCTGACTTATAGATTTCTATGATATAATTCATGCGTGGAACAGCCGTATACGGTAGGTGGTTATCCTTGGTCGTTATGACGAAGGTACGCAACCCTTCGTAATTCTTCTCTTAAGTTGAAAACGGAGGTGATGCTTAATGACAACGTACGAAATAGTTATGATTGTATTAACTTGTTTAACACTAATCATATCTTTATTAACACTTGTTGTTAGATTACTTCTTATCATTATTGATAAGAACGAAAAAAAGTAACTACCTCGCTCCTAGGAAAAGTTTGAGGTAGTTACTTTCTCTACTTAAATCCAAGGACAACCGCTTACTGGTTGTTCCATCTTTCGTCTTTATTATAGTTCAGAGCAAATCTGAAGTCAATATAGCTGTCTTTCGAGTCCTTTGAGACATACGTGATCAAAGGCTTTTTAAGTATAAAAGTGTACCAATAATTTGTATTATATTATGAAATTGTAATAATTGATGACTTATCCCAACCTATAGATTTCTGTGATATAATTTATGCGTGGAACAACCGTATACGGTAGGTGGTTATCCTTGGTCGTTATGACGAAGGTACGCAACCCTTCGTAATTCTTCTTTTGAGTTGAAAACGGAGGTGATGCCTGATGACAACGTATGAAATAATCATGATTATGTTAACATGTTTGACACTGATCATATCTTTATTGACACTTGTTGTTAGATTGCTTCTTATCATAATTGATAAGAATGAAAAAAAGTAACTACCTCGTCTGTGGAAAAGTTTGAGGTAGTTACTTACCAAAAATAAAATCCAAGGACAACCGCTTACTGGTTGTTCCATCTTTCGTCTTTATTATAGTTTACAATAAATTTAAAGTCAATATATGAGACTATGAGCGATGCTCATATTTTTTTACGCTCTTTTTAAGTAAATTGTTGCTTTAGGTTATCTTATTCGGCAAAAATCCCATAACGATACTCGTAATAGGCTTCCTTAAGTGAAATGGGCATAG
>Ga0129313_1001352_pt1 | contig 15791 bp, 13 predicted proteins | sample O1105metagenome_FD_94436 | JGI IMG/M metagenome (GOLD analysis project Ga0129313, IMG submission 94436) | Orangutan group fecal microbial communities from fecal samples from Wisconsin, USA - O1105 metagenome | ecosystem: Host-associated > Mammals > Digestive system > Large intestine > Fecal... | reverse complement strand
GTCAGTGCTTCTGTAGGTTGAATTACCAGATATCCTCCGGATTTTAGCCATACACGCTCTCTCAGGACAGTCTCAAGTTTACTGTCAATCTGGTACAGCTTATTCATGGAAATCAGTTCGTCACTGTACAGCCGAACTGTCTTATCAGGAAAATGTTTCTCTGCATATTCCTTCAACTGTTGATAGTATGCCTCATCATCCGTCAATATCTCACTATATTCATCCGGTGCAATTAAGCTGCTCATCGTACCGGAAATGATATTTTCTGCCTCCTTCAGACAGCTGAAACAGGTATGATGTATCGCATCACGAAGGAAAAGATTAAATTCATCCGCAAATTCTTTTAAGTGCAGGATAGTTTTTTCAGCCCATGTGTCATCTGTATTATCAAGCAATTCTCCTGCCTTTGTCCTGACAATCAATCCTATTGAGGGCATCTCAAATGCTGTTCTTACCGAAAAAATACCCTGTGACAGGCGTCCGTCCTTCATGATGCTGTTTTCCGAAAATATATGAGCAAGAAGCTGTTTTTGTTCCTTCAAAAGTTTTGCAGAAAAGCCAATACGTTCAGAACCGAAGGCAAAAGCAAAATAATCGTCAGACAGTGAAATATGTGCTGTTACGGATGCCTGTTTTGTCTTCTGGGCATCCCGGGTAATCTGAACAGGTAATTCATCTCCCACAAGTATCTTGCCGTCAAATTTTCGGTTTAATAACAGCGGACAGACAGCCTCCTTCAGCGGCAGAAAACAGATTTCTCCCTCTGCAATTTCAACAAAACATGCTTCTATATTTTTGACTACGTTTCTCACCTTTGCGATATAGACAGCTCCAACCTTGCTTTCCTCCGGGAAAGCGACAGCCGTGAGTCTGTCGCTTTGCAGTAAAAGTGCGCAACTTCTGTCTCTGTAACGGGAAATCAAAAGTTTTCCGTCGTCAGATTTCTGTAAAACACGTTCCGCATCCGATATCGTTAATGATGTTTTTGTCTGAATGGCACGACTCATAGTGATTTCTCCGACAGAGGTATAGTTTCGCTTCCGATATCGCCAAGAGGGGTCAATACGGGATTTTCTTCGGTCCCGGTGTTGGTGTACACCTCTTCCCGGGTAATCAAAAGGGCATTTTCCTGCAATTTCTCCTTGTGTTCGGCAAGAAGGGCCTCGATAATCTGAACCGGTTTTATATTTCCTGAGCTGGAAGCATCTACAAGCATGTGAAATGCGCTACCGTCCCAGATAAGCTCATAGATACCCGGCTTTAAGTCCAGTTCCCGGCTACCTTTTTTTGTCTCCTTTGTAATGAGAATCTTTTCTTTTTCCAAAAATTCGGGGAGCACAGCAGCAATATCCGTCTCAGGTGTTCTACCCTCTCTGAACCTGACAGTATAAGATGCAGCCACTACACTTGCCATAGCGTTTCCGGCATTGTTCGGCAGAATCTTTACAGATGTAATCTCAATGCCGTATACACTTGCATTGTTGAGACTTTTTACAGCATCACTGCAGGATGTCAGTGAATTGACTTCTATATCCATATATTCGCCGTTGCTTTCAAGTCCTACTCCCAAGGGAGCGGCAAAGGTCATGATTTGATGCGGACTGTAGCCCCCTGTATATGCCACATCAAGTCCGGCTCTGCGTATGGTTTTCTGAAAAAAGCGCATCACATCCAAATGGCCTATAAAGCGGACCGGACCATATTTTTTGAACTTTACACGTAATTTCATATCAGCAACCTCCTGTCACAAGCCCCTGCCCGGACCGGGCTGCGAAACAAATTCCGCCGCCGAATTTTGCGGCACCACAGCCCTGGCATTTCAGCTTGCAGTTTTCGGAAGTTTCTTCCCTTTGAGCTTTTTCCCATTCTCGTTTAAGAAATTCTTTGGTAACACCACAGTCGATAAAGTCCCATGGCAGAATTTCGTCCACAGGGCGTTCCCTATGGGTGTAAAAATCAACGGATAAACCGCATTCTTCTATAGTTTCCATCCATCTGTCATTGTCGTAGTATTCACTCCAGGCATCGTAAAAACTTCCTTTTTCATAAACTTTTCTGATAACCTCGCAGAGTCTTCTGTCTCCTCTTGCCAAAACACCTTCCAGAACACTCGCATCCGCCTCGTGCCAGTTATATTTTATACTTTTCTGGTTCAATTGTTCGGAAATGGCTTTTCTGGTCTGATATGCTTTTCCTATGAATTCATCTTTTGTACATTGCCTTGCCCACTGGAACGGAGTGAAAGGCTTCGGGACAAAAAAGGAAGTACTGGCTACAATTTGAACCTTCCCGTTTACTCTCTTCTCCTTGGGAACAGTGTCAAAAAAGGTTGCAGCAATCTTGTTGGACAGCTCCGCAATTCCCCGGATATCCATTTCTGTCTCAGTGGGCAGCCCAAGCATGAAATAAAGCTTTACCCTTGTCCAACCTCCTGCAAAGGCCAAAGCGGAACCTTTCAGAATAACTTCCTCGGTCAATCCTTTGTTGATAACATTCCTGAGACGTTGGCTTCCTGCCTCAGGGGCAAAGGTCAGGCTGGATTTTTTTACATCCTGTACTTTGCTCATAACATCCAGTGAAAAAGCATCAATACGCAGGGACGGCAGAGAAATATTAGTATGCTTTTTATTACATTCTTCTATCAGAAAGTCAATGAGTTCAGGCAGTTTACTGTAATCGCTGGAACTTAAGGAACTTAAAGAAATTTCCTCGTGTCCCGTATTTTTTAGCATTTCCACGGCCCATTTTTTCAGTGTCTCAACATCTCGTTCTCTGACGGGACGGTAAAGCTGACCTGCCTGGCAGAAACGACAGCCCCGGATACAGCCCCGCTGAATCTCCAGAACCACTCTGTCCTGGGTAACCTTAATAAAGGGCACAACAGGTTTCATTGGATAATAGGTGTCTGTCACGTCCATTTGGATTTCCTTTGTGACGGTAGCCGGAATTCCTTCTTCAACAGCAGAAAAACGTCGGATGGTGCCGTCATCGTTATAATCTACCTCATAAAACCTTGGAACATACATGCCCGGCACCTTTGCAGCCATGCGTAAAAATTCCACGCGGTTCAGACCGTGTGCTTTACAATCCTTGTATAAATCAAGCAGATGGCGATACTGTGTCTCTCCCTCCCCGATATAAAAAATGTCAAAGAAATCCGCAAGAGGCTCCGGGTTATAGGTACAGGGACCGCCTCCGATGACGATGGGACAATCCTCTCCCCGCTCCACAGCATTCAGAGGAATCTGCGCCAAATCCAATATTTGAAGTATATTTGTATAGCACATTTCATACTGAATTGTGATGCCGAGAAAATCAAATTCTTTTATAGGATCCTGTGATTCCAAGGCAAAGAGCGGTATCTTTTCCTTTCTCATCACTGCATCCAAATCCAACCAGGGAGAGTACACTCTCTCACACCAAACATCTTCCCAGGAATTAAACATATCATACAAAATCTGAATACCCAGGTGAGACATACCAATTTCATAGACATCCGGGAAGCACATGGCAAAACGGACGGCAATCTGTTCTTTATCCTTAACAACGGAATTAACCTCGTGTCCGATATAACGCTCCGGTTTCTCTATTTTCATCAAAATATCGTCAGAAAGCGCAAGCTTATCTGTACGGTTCATCATAGTAAATCTTCTCCTTTATTTGAAATAGGTACATTTTTTGCCCGCGTACATTGTACCATAATAAAAATAGCAATGCAAATTTGTAGACCCGTTCTTACTTCATGACGACGGACATATTATATAGTAAGCTTTCGGAATACAGGCGACAGGTATGAGTGATGTAACTACGGAGCAGAAATTGCAGCTTGTACAGCAGATTCGTTCCAGATACAACGAAAATCGGTATGATATGTATAACAGGGAGCAGATTTTGTATGGACGTGCGGCTCAGTCTTACGGAAGCCCGGAATCCTCCGAGCTTCCGAAAGCACCTTCTTCTTTTCGTCTGAGATTTTTACTTGCGATTCTTCTATTTGCTGTGGTAGTGGCCATGGATATAAATGAAATCAATGTAGCCGGAATTACCACGGAAAAAATAACTGAGGTAATTTCTGCAGACTTTGAGGAAAAATTTGATGAATGGGTGGCTGCTTTCCTGAGTCTATAATGTTCCGCAGAGATACGAATAAGCATTCATGATATTTTGCTGCTTCCCTGCGATAAAATAGTAATCCTGCTGTCCATGATCTTCCATGGAAAGATAAGAACCATATGCGGGCACATCACAGCAGATTACTTTTCCGGACGACGCAGGTAAAATACCGTAGCCTTTATCTGAAAGCAAAAAGGGAAGTTCATGATCTTTTGAAATATAATATGCGCTGCCCCGGATCTTGAGACCGCCCTGCCCCGCCGGTCCCATGGCAAACAGCTGCTCTCCCTTTTGCCAATCCAGATAAAGAAAATTCCTGTCAGTTTCCAGGATTCGGCTTTCCTGCTTCCTCTCATTCAGAAGAACAATTCCTTTTGTGTCAAGATAACTGACAGCGCCGGATAATTTATCTACTCTGATATTTACTTCCCCTGTAGTAAACTCTATTATTTTCCCGGCGTCACGGTATTTCCAGCTCTTTTCAACCCTGCAGGCAGAAATCAACGGATGTATGCCGTCAGTCAGTTTTGTTCCCTTCGCAAAAGTCATCCGGATGATATTGCCGCTGACCGGACTGATGCGCAGAGTACCATATTGACTTTGCAGATAAAGACCGTCGGTCTGTTTTGACACCCAACGAACTGAAAGATTGATTTTGGCATGTCCTGCAGGACGGAGTTTTTCCGTGACCGGCATATCACCAAACTGACAGCCTGTGGGAAGTGCCTGTGCAGCCTTTTCAAGGGTCGTCTCCTTTTTGGGCGTTTGCAATGGTTGTGCTTCCGCAACAGCCGGATTTGTTGCAATGATTACACGGGGCGTCACTTTTACCCTTGGTTTGACTTTTGTCTCCGAAGAATTGTTTGGAGCGTTACTTCTGACAGGTGAGACTGTATCGGATGCATGAACTGTATGCAAATCTTTCTGTGCCTTTTCCGCATTAAATTTCTTCTCCGGCACGGGGTCTGCAATAAGCCCGGTGAGACTGTCACGGTAAAGTACATGGAGTTCATGTAGAGCACGGGTGGCGGCTACATAGAGAAGTTTTGCATCGCCATCGTCGGAGGGATAATCTTCCCTTGTGGGATTCCAGATAAGCACTGCATCAAATTCCAATCCTTTTGTATACTCCACAGGAAGGACAAGAATACCGCTTCCGAAATTGACCTTTTCCAAATCGCTGTCCAGGATATTTATGTGTTGTGACAACAACTTTGCTGTTGCCTGTGCAGCCTCTTTATCTCTACATACAACCGCTATGGTATCATAACCATCCTTTTGCCAGTTGCTCAGAATTTCCGCTGCCCGCTTGGCAAATGCGGTATCGGAAATACCCTTTTGTTCTTCTACTTCAACTTTCTTTCCATGGCGGATAATGGGTTCCACAGGGTAAATGGAAAAACTGCCATGTTTTAAAATATTTGTGGCAAAGTCAGAAATTTCCACCGTATTCCGATAGCTCTTCCGCAGCAGTCCAAAGGAATCCATAGGGTCAGAAAGCAATAGCCTTCTTAAGGCTTCCCAATCGCCCAAACCGTAACCGAAATGGATATTTTGGGATACATCCCCCATGACAGTATAGGTACAGTCCTTGATACAGGTATATAAAACGCGATATGCCATCATGCCGAAATCCTGGGCTTCGTCTATGACAATATGGTGGGCCTCGCTTATCACCTCGGTCTCCTTCACCAGCTTATAAAGAAGGGCAAGTGCTGCCAAATCATACACATCGAAGGAATCCGTGGGTACATCCACGTCGATCCCTTTGTTTTTCTGAGACATCAGGAAATCTGTATAAAGCTCATAAATCGGTTTCTTCCACTGTGTTCCGCCGTAGTACCCCCTGTAAGCCTTCACAATGGCTTTTCGTTCCTCCTCCGTATACTTTACGCCCTTACCGAGAAATTCATCCTTTACCTTTACGAGAAGACGCTCGTTCAACATATTTATCTTGCTCTGTACAGATACGGAAGGATTTTGTGTGATATAGCGCTCCACTGCTGCTCCGTCCACAAGCTGAATCAGATTCGGCTGTATTCCGGCTTCCCTGTCTTCTTCTCTTCTGTCATAAACTCCGTTTTTTCCGTTTTGCAGTCCTTCCACAAACTGTCTGGGATTCAGAAGGACTGATTCCCGCCGAATGGTATCCAACTCCAGTTTACGGATGAAGGCCTCCAAATCAAGATACCATTGTTCTGTTCCTTTTATTACATTTTTTACGCCTGAGACAGAACGGACACTATATTTTTTATCGTCCCAATCCTCATACAGAAGACGGATAAAAAGCTGTTCCATAGTCATCTGTCTGACACCGTATACATCCAAATCGGGAAGGACTCCTGTGATGTAATTCAGCAGGATTCGGTTGCTGCCTACAATGTAAAAGTCTTCCGGTCGGAACCGCTCCTGATAATTGTAGAGAATAAATGAAATGCGGTGCATGGCAACCGTGGTTTTGCCGGAGCCGGCCACTCCCTGTACAATAACGTTATGATAAGGAGATTTGCGTATGATTTCGTTCTGTTCCTTCTGTATGGTGGCAACGATTTCTCCTAAGACAGCTTCCTTGTTCCTGGAAAGATATTTCATCAGCAGGTCATCATTGGCAATTACCTCAGTGTCGAAATAGTCCAGGAGTTTTCCCTCCTCTATTTCAAAGGTGCGTTTTAATTGTAAATCGATGGGTAGTTCCTTCCCACCCGGAGCTTCGTAGCTGCATTTTCCAAGACCATTTTCGTAGTAGGCATTTGCCACGGGAGCGCGCCAGTCCACCACCATCCAGTTAGTGTTATCCTTAGATATACCACCCTTTCCGATGTAAAGGGATTCCTCCTTGTCAAGAGTTTCGTCATGAAAAATAATTCTGCCGAAGTAAGGTTTTTGCTTTGCACGCTCATTTCGCAAAAGATTCCGTTTCATATGGTCGTTCAGGGTGATTGTGTTGTTCAGAATTGTCCAGAGTTCTACGTCATTGTCGTGATAATGCTCCAGCATCTCATTGATTTCTGCCTGCATGCGGGTTACTTCGCAGCTGTAATTTGCCAGATTGTCCTCGATTACCTTTAACGTTTCTTTCAGGTACTGCTCTTCCGATTCTCTGTCTGTATGCTTCATGTACACCTCCAATTGAATCATGTTTTCAGGATATTCCAAATTTGGTCACAGTGTGCCGGCTTTGTACTGCTTCAGCTGTACTTACAAGTATACAAAAAAAGAAAAATAATACTAGACTTTTCTTTCATAATTTGGTAAAGTGTTATATAGAGTCATGCCTAAAAAAGAGGCTGTGAAAAATCCCCTTGAAAAAAACACTTTCAGGAAAAATACCTGAAAGTGTTCTTTTTTTGCGCCTTGCGGAACATTTTTCATCTGCTCTTGCGTAAATCTGTTCAACAGACAATTAAACCAAAGCGGTATAAAAGACATAGGTTTAACGGTTTGCAAGTTCTGTGGTTATTTCCTCCCAACTCACATCCTTTTCCGCCATGAGCACCATCATGTGATATAGGAAATCGCTGATTTCGTATTTTACCTCGTTAGTGTTGGGATTCTTTGCGGCAATAACAATCTCTGTAGCCTCTTCGCCCAACTTCTTCAGAATTTTGTCAATTCCCTTGTCAAACAGATAGTTTGTATACGAACCTTCCTTCGGATGAATCTTTCTGTCTTTGATTACATCCATGACATCCTGGAAAACCTGAAGAGGATTGTCGGCTTCCTCATAATCCTTTTTCGTAATCTCATTGAAGAAACAGCTTCTTGCTCCTGTGTGACAGGCAACACCCACCTGGGAAACTTTTGCCAGAATGGTATCCATGTCGCAGTCAGCGGTAAGACTCTTCACATATTGAAAATGCCCGCTGGTCTCTCCCTTCAGCCAAAGCTCATTTCGGCTTCTGCTGAAATAAGTCATCTTTCCGGAAGCAATGGTCTGATTGTAAGCTTCTTCGTTCATGTAAGCCACCATCAAAACCTCGAGAGTACGATAATCCTGTACCACAACGGGTACCATGTCGTCGCTGTTTAACTTAAAGTCAGCCCATTTATATGCCGCCTCAAAAGTCTCTACCTGAATGCCGTTCTCCTTGCAGAGTCCTTTCAGGGAGAGAATCTCCCTGTAATTATCATTTATGGTATTCCCTGTAACACCACAGACCTGATTGTATGAAAAAATCTCCATCAGTTTATTCAAGGCAATCTGATTGATCTGTACATAGAAAGGTAAATCCAAAATTTCTTCTGTCTCTCTGATTTGATGAGGATTCATCAGAATCAGGGCAGAGACATATTTTTCAATCAGCTCTTTGTTAGCGGAAAGGATAGACGGATCATTGTAGGAAGCAAGTATTTTCTCGGCACCGAATTTTAAGGAAACTTCCTCGGTAATGGTAATATTTCCTTCCTTCTCGTAATCCAAAACAGCCCGTCTGCAGCCTGCATAGAGCAGTTTTTTTACGTCTTCCATGCGTTTTATGTTTCCGGCACCGATGACATCCATTTCTGCCAGACTGCATATTTCCTTCAGTATATCAAGGGCGGCTTCGTGCTCTTCATCTCCTTCTGACATATCGAATACAATGAGTTCATCCGCATTGTTTTCGTTGTATAGCCGTACCAGACGTAAAGGGTCTGTCTCCACCACGGTGGTGTCCGTCAGGCTCTTTACGGCATGCTCGTGATATAAATAGATACAGGGTACGAATTTTTTGACAATCATAGCTTCTCTCCTATAAGCTTCCTTTTGTACTTAAAACATCCTGAATACGGGAATCGTAGCTTACTGCGGCATCCAGAGCTTTTGCAAAGGCTTTGAACATTGCTTCAATCATGTGGTGTGCGTTCACACCGTCAAGCATCTTAATGTGAAGATTCATGCCGGCACTGTAGGAAACCGCGTAAAAAAACTCCCGTACAAGCTCTGTATCTAGCTCTCCCACCTTCTCCACGGGAAAAGTACAGTCAAAATTCAGATAGGGTCTGCCGCAGAGATCCACCGCGCAGAGAGAAAGGGCATCGTCCATGGGAAGGATAAAGGAACCGTAGCGGCAGATTCCCTTTTTGTCGCCCACCGCTTTTGCGATAGCCTGCCCCAGCACAATGCCTGTATCCTCAACGGTGTGATGCCCGTCAACTTTTAAATCACCGTTTACCTTGCAGGAAAGGTCAAAGAATCCATGTTTGGAAAATCCCTCAAGCATATGGTCAAAAAAGCCTATACCGGTAGAAATATCGGATTTCCCTGCACCGTCAAGATTAAGACTGATACAGATATCTGTCTCCTTTGTCTTACGACTGATTTCACAGGACCTTAGCTTTTGGTTGTTATTTAAAATTTCACTCATACTCCCTCGCTGTTCTGCCGTATCGGGCGGCTTCCATATTTTACATTTACTCAAATCTAACTTTAATGCTGTTTGCGTGTGCAGTCAAGCCTTCACTTTCGGCAAAGGTCTCAATGTCCTTATGCACTTTCTCGAGGGCTTCTCTGGAATAGGAAATAATACTGGTTTTCTTGATAAAATCGTCCACATTCACAGGTGAGAAGAACTTTGCGGTTCCATTGGTAGGTAGGATGTGGTTAGGGCCTGCAAAGTAATCGCCAAGTGGCTCGGAAGCATACTCGCCCATAAAAATAGCTCCCGCATTTTTTACCTTTGTCATGACTTCAAAGGGATTTGCAGTGAGAATTTCAAGGTGTTCGGAGGCGATCTCATTTACTGCGTCAATGGCATCGGACATGTTTTCTGCAAGCAGGATATATCCGTAATTATCCAGAGACTTTTGCATAATTTCCGTCCTGCTCAGCTGTTTTACAAATACATCCACCTGAGCAGACACCTTTTCTGCCAGTTCCTTCGAGGTTGTAATCAGAATAGCGCTTGCAAGTTCGTCATGTTCTGCTTGTGAAAGCAAATCAGCTGCCACATATTTTGGATTGGCAGTTTCATCCGCCAGTACAAGAATTTCACTGGGACCTGCAATGGAGTCAATGCTGACATAGCCGTATACCGCCTTCTTTGCAAGAGCCACGAAAATATTACCGGGGCCTGTAATTTTATCCGCTTTTGGGATGGATTCTGTTCCGAAGGCCATGGCAGCGATAGCCTGAGCACCGCCGACTTTATAAATGGTATCTACACCTGCGATATCAGCAGCAACCAAAGTGCCGGGATTTACTTTTCCGTCAGCACCGGGGGGCGTCGTCATAATAATCTCTGATACTCCTGCCACTTTAGCCGGAATTACATTCATCAATACACTGGATGGATAGGCAGCCTTGCCGCCGGGCACATAGACACCTGCTTTTTCGATGGCAGTTATCTTCATTCCGAGAATGGTACCGTCTTCTTTGGCATCAAACCAGCTGTTACGCAGTTGTCTGGCGTGAAAAGAACGGATATTTTCCGCTGATTTCTTAATCACCTCAATCAGATTTCTGTCCAGTTTCCCGTAAGCCTCTTCAATTTCTTCTTTTGTCACCTTTATATTTTCGGTATTCAGGGCAAATCTGTCAAACTTAAGTGTGTAGTCAAACAGGGCTTTGTCACCTTCTGACTTCACTCTTTCGATAATCTCGTTGACGGTAGCCTCAAATTGAGAATAATTGTTGGGACTTCTCTTTAACAAATCCTTTAAAATATTTTGTTTTGACTCCTTTGAAAGTGCAACGATTCTCATTTTTATAACCATACCTTTCTCATCATTCCGTCATCAGGCGGAAATCACAATCTTTTCACGTATTTGATTAACCAGCTTCTTGATACGTTCCTGTTCCATCTGCATGCTGACGGGATTAACAATCATTCTGGCGGACAGTGGACAAACCTCCTCCAATACCTCAAGACCGTTTTCCCGCAAGGTGGAGCCTGTCTCCACGATATCTACGATAACATCCGACAACTCTACAAGGGGGCCGAGCTCCACGGAGCCGTTCAGTTTAATGATATCTACTGTCTGATGCTTTTTATTATAAAAATAATCCTTTGCAATATTTGGATACTTGCTGGCAACACGAATTCTCTCATGGTGAAGCAAAAGTTCTTTTGCCGAAGCGGGCCCGCAGACGCACATTCTGCACTTTCCGAAGCCCAGGTCAAGAACCTCGTATACATTTCTGTTTTCCTCCAGTATAGTGTCTCTTCCCACCACACCGATATCTGCGGCACCGTATTCCACATATGTAGGTACATCCGGTCCCTTAGACAGAAAGAACTTAAGCTTCAATTCTTCATTTACAAAAATCAGCTTTCTGGAGTCCTTATCTTTCATTTCCTCACAGGTAATGCCGATCTGTTCAAAAAGGTCCAGAGTTTTATTGGCAAGTCTGCCCTTGCCGAGAGCGAAAGTCAGATATCTTTCTTCATTCATCATCAGTTGCCTCTGCTTTCTTCTGAAATCAGCACGGCAGCATTTCCGTTATTCCGAAGCTGCTGTACCTCTGTCAATTTATCTTTAAAATTACTATGGTTGTAGTAGATTTTCCGTACCGGAGACGGAGCAGGGACTTCCACTTTCTGTCTTGATAACGCCTCCAAAATATTGTCTATCACCATACAAAAGCCTACCGCAGGAGCTTCTTTGCCAAACTGACGCAAAAGATTATCGTATCTTCCGCCCTTGACAACCGCATCACCTACGCCATAAGTATATGCCTTGAAAATGACACCTGTGTAATATTTATATTTGCTCAAAAGTCCAAGGTCAAAGGAAATATATTCTGCCACTCCGTAGGCTTTTAGTACTTCATGTAACTTTTCCAGATGCTCTATGGCCGCCAACGAACGGGTATTGTTTACCATTTCTTTAGCCTCCGGAAGAGAACACATGTCACCGAACATATCTGCGACCTTCAGGAGACGGCTGTGATAAGGTTCTACCACATTTCTCTCCTGTAGGAGCTCTTGCGCTGCAAAGTAATTTTTTCCGGAAATGCAGGCCCTCAAGTCCATCTCTGTCTCCTCGTCCAGTCCTGCCTCCTCGCAAAGCCCCTTAAAGTATTCCACCTCTCCGATGGATACCCGGAAGCGTTGCAATCCTGCATTGCTCAGTGCCTTGACAACAAGGCTTATCATCTCAGCATCTGCTTCCACGGAGGAATCACCTATCAGTTCCGCGCCCATTTGAGTAGATTCCTTTAATTTCCCCTGCAGATTTGAGGTGTTGATAAAAGTATTTCCCACATAGCAAAAACGAAGGGGAATATTCTCCTCGCAGAAATATTTTGCCGCACATCTGGCAATGGATGGAGTAAAATCAGGTCTGAGCACAAGGGTATTACCCTCCTTGTCGAAGAACTTGTAAAGTTCTCTGCTGGGCGTTGTCCCGATTTCCTTTGAGAACACATCAAAGAACTCAAAGGTTGGTGTCTGTATATCTTCGTAGCCGTATAGACGGATGCAATCATGAAGTCTGTTTTCCACTTCCTGCTTCCGAAGGTATTCTTTTCCGTAAATATCTCTGACTCCTTCCGGAGTATGTAATAGCTGTTTGCTCATATCCGTTTCCTTTTCTTAAATGCTTTAGCGCGCTACCATGTTAGCATGGTAGCGAAATAAACTAAAAGTAGTATATAAGAAGAAAGCATTCCTGTCAAGCTATTCTTCCCGGTCCTCTAAATCCTTTTGCAGGATGTCAAGATAAGGAACGAGAATTCCGTGTTTTTTAGGCAGCACATAGTCGGGATTCAGCTCCTCATATCGAAAACTCTTTCTTCCTCCCTCCTGAGCTCTGTTCCAGAAGAAAAGAAGCATCTCCAAAGGAAGATAATATAATATATCCTTATGGGTATAATAAATCAGGAAAAAGGATATCCCGCCCTGCTTTTCAAAGTCTTTCATGAACGCTACCTGATGAGGATGGATATTCTGTAACGCAAAAGTATCTGTAGCGCACTCCTTGGCATCAAAACAAACCGGAAGTCCCTGAACCGCACCGATATAATCCACTGTACTCTTCTGTTCAAAATATGCCAGAGTTATCTGTCTGTGTTCCTTATCCATTTTTATCGGAGTGATGGGGGTAGGAACCTTTTGAATCAGTGCAAGCCCTGCCGCAGCATATTTTTCATTTGTTCTGTTTATCATATCCTCCAGCGTAGAGCCTCTTAAGCCTCTGGAATTCCATGTCGCCATTTATAAACCATGCCTTTCCGGTATCATAATTCTTACACGAAAAAATCTACCTGACTGTAGTAAATCCAAGACCTTCCGACACTGCTTTAAATTGCTGCGGATAAGGCGCGAAGAACTCCTTTTTGCTTAAGACTGCACCTACACCTTCCGCACAGGACGGGAACACAACCCTGTAGGCGTGCAACAGCTGGTACTTCAGATGAAACTTTTTCTTTAACAAATCATTTGTATTTTCATTTCCATACTTAAAATCTCCGATCAGAGGATGACCGATACTTGCCAGATGGGCACGTATCTGATGGGTTTTTCCCGTAATCAGCTCAACCTCCAAAAGCGTGTATTTTTCGGAAAAACCAATGGGGCAATAAGAGGTTTCTATGACTTCCTGCTTTCCCGAGCCTGATGGAGTTTCCAGAACAGTCACCTTATTTCTGGAGACATCCTTCTCCAGATAACCCTTGATCGTAGCCTTTTGCTCCAATCTGCCTACACATATTGTTCTGTAAAACTTCCTGATACTTCTTTCTTTTATACATTTGCTTAAATACTGGGAGCCTGCAAGGGACTTTCCACAGAGGACAATACCGCTGGTGTTGCGGTCCAGACGGTTGCATACTGAGGGTCGGAAGGTATTCAGTTCCTTGCATAAGGAGGGGTCCTTCGCCAGAAGATATCCAATCAGCCACTCGTTCAGGCTGATATCCGAGTTCGCTGCCTTCTGGGAAAGAATTCCCGCCGGCTTACATGCAATCAGAATATTGTCATCCTCATAAATAATGTTTATTCCGTGAAGGGTGCTGTAAGCCTTCTCATATTCGTTCATCGGAATCCGTGATGATTTGCCCTGTTCTCCGGTTATATTACAACAGCACTCATTTCCTGTCAAAGAAGCGCCTGTAAATTTACAAAAAGTCTCATCAGAGAAATAGAAAGAAACCGTGTCTCCCAAGACAAGGATTTCAGATCCCTCCGCCTTTTTGCCGTTCAGAGTAATATTTTTCTTCCGAAGCATTTTATAAAGGAAGCCGGTTCCGGCCTCAGGCATAAATTTATGTAAAAATTTGTCCAGACGCTGTCCCGCCTGATTGTTTCCGATAGTCACCGATTGCATGTGGTGTCTCCTTGAAAATGTTTTTTAAAGCATGACGCTTTTTAACGTCTCAATGATTGCTTGCGTCTTTGCCTCGTCCTCTTCCAGAGCATTCATCTGTTCCAAGCGCTCTGTATATTTGGTCAGATTATGAAAAATTTTTACCGTCACTTCCTTGTGTCCTTCCATCTTCAGAATATCCTGAATATGCTTATAAAACTCATTGTCCTCAAACTTGTCATTCTCCGTAAAACCGCATATAGTATTGTCTCTCACTGCCAGATGACTGACGCAGTAATTTTTTTTATAGGAGGTGAAAACGCAGTCAAACAATCCCTTTAAGCTTCCGCAATGATTTTTAATTTCACTTGCGCATGCGGAGGAACAGCTTTGAAAGCGCAGGAACATAATGGCATTCACTGCACTTTTACTGGCCGGAAGACACCCCAGTACCGCTACCACAGTCAAAAGGTTAACCTTTGTCTTTGTCTGGAGGTAGCCGGCGATAAAAAGAGAAGCCGATACCGCAAAATAGAGAATTGTCCGCAGAATTTCATATTTTTTTTGTGTGTTCAGATAGTTTTCCGTTCCTTTGGCGAACGAGGAGGAAAACAAACGTTTCAGCTTCATATTCTACATTCCTTTCTTCTTCATAAGTTCCATCACGTTCAGTATTATTCCGTGAGGTACGGCTCCGGAAAGCACATGTAATATCTTTATGGGAAGGCTGTATACTGACATGGCGTGTCTGTAATAAGAATCTCTGAGAGCCTGATTCACAACTTTATCGGGGCTTGCCATGACATACTTTTTTATGGCAAGTGTACTGCCGTTCTGCTCCGCGATATCAAAAAACGGTGTGTCCACAGGTCCCGGACATACGCCGGTCACCGTAATGCCAAACGGCTTCAATTCCTCGTTTAAGGCTCTTGAGAAGCTGAGTACATAGGATTTTGTTGCAGCGTACACAGCAAAGTCAGGTTGAGGAAGAAACGCTGCACTGGACGCAAGCTGTATGATTCTGCTGTTCCTTCGCATATACGGAATCATGCGGTGAGTCATCTCTGTCAAAGCTTCACAATTTAATCGAATCATGGAAAGAGCGCTTTCTGTCGGCTGCTCTACGAAGGAACCCATCAACCCGAAACCTGCACAGTTTATCAGCATCCTGACGGTAGCGTTTTGCTCGATCAGTATATCTTCCAGAGTATCCAGGTTACGGCTGTCTGTAACATCCATCGGAAGAATTCTGGTTTTATGCGTCAGAAGACCTGCAACTTTTTTCAACTTTTCCTCATTTCTTGAAATCAGCCAAAATTCATCTATATTTGTAAAATAGAGGTCCATCTGCAGTGCAAATTCCCTTCCCATGCCCGAAGATGCTCCCGTGATAATGATGATATTCATAAAGTCTGCCTGCCTTTCTTTTATGATTTCTTTTTATGCACGTTTCT
>Ga0129313_1001351_pt1 | contig 15822 bp, 14 predicted proteins | sample O1105metagenome_FD_94436 | JGI IMG/M metagenome (GOLD analysis project Ga0129313, IMG submission 94436) | Orangutan group fecal microbial communities from fecal samples from Wisconsin, USA - O1105 metagenome | ecosystem: Host-associated > Mammals > Digestive system > Large intestine > Fecal... | reverse complement strand
TTGCCCGGCCAGAACGCCGAAGTCATGGTTCTTGGCCGCAGCGGCACACGCCGTACAAAGACTCCTGCGGCAGGGATCCAATTCCTCATCCGAAAATAAAATTAGGCAGCGACATCATGGCTGGTACACATGGTGTCGCTGCTTTTTCATGCTGTTTGGATACGATCAATGATAACCCGCCATGCCAAATGGTGATGTTAAAATTAGGGACACGCCGCTGAATCTGACGGTCCTTTTCGTTCAAGAGGTTCTGATCTCAGGGTGTCGACAAGCGGCATCTCAGCACAAGACAGCTTCTGTTGCACTCGCCGCGCACAGGCAGGAAATGAAGAAGCCCGCGCATCGATAAAATCATCCAAAAACCGGGGGCATTCAGAATATAACATTTAATATTTCATCCTTGGTAATGCCGCCAAACAGAGATGTGAGATCAAATCGATCCAGCACTGTTGCCACATCCTCCCGCCGAAAAGCACACCCAATAAGAGCGTCTGTCAGAGGCAACATAGGGCTTGTTGCCAGAAAATCACCATAAAACGCAATTTCCTGAATGTGGCCGCCTTCCACTGCTGCCTGAAATTTCAAAATCCCCGCCTCGTACCGCTGCTTGTTGGTCACATTGTACTTTGGGGATCTGCCAAAGTTCCACTCCCAAGTATCGTATTTGCCAGTTTTCAGCTGATTCACCTCAGCCAGTTCCTCTTCCGTCAGGCCAGTACAGACAATGCCGTTCCCCGCAAGGAATCCTTTCAAATACTCCCAAAATTCCAAGAGTTCCATATCCTTCGGCAAAAAATCCCGTATATTTCCAATGCGGCTGCGAACAGATTTTGAGCTTTTGGATTGGAATTTACTGGGGTCTACCTGAAGGGCGCCGGCCACAAGACTGGGGTTGGAATCGAACAGCAGTGTTCCATGGTGCAGAACACGGTTTTTGAAGATGCGCTGGGCCGTACCGGAGACTTTTCGGCCATTCACCAGAATATCATTCCGGCCAGAGGCTTCCGCGTCGAGTCCCAGTCCCTTCAGTGCTTCCACGATCGGCCCCGTGAACCGTTTGAATGTCAGCTTATCCTCCCCAGCGTCAGTAATGAAGGAATAGTTTAAATTCCCAAGATCATGATACACGGCGCCTCCGCCGGTAGATCGCCGAACCACATGGATCTGATGTGCTTCTACAAAGTTGCGGTTGATTTCCTCTTCGGCATTTTGATTTTGCCCGATGACGATGGTATTGTCATTCTGCCAAAGGATCAGATAGTCTCCCTCCACGCGGTGCGTTAGGACGAATTCTTCAAACGCCAGATTGTAGTATGGGTTCTGAGAACCCGTTTCCAAGTAAAATACCGGATGATTCATATTGCTTGCTCCTACCGCTAAAATTCCACATATTGGTACGGCTCACTCAGAACGGCAACCTTCCCTTGCTCTTGATTCCACCGGTGCAAATTGTGCGACAACATCGAGCGAATTTGCCACCGGTCATCCTCCTGAAAAGGGATATGATAGACGCAGAGAAGATCTGGCTGCAGTGTGCCCTTAAAAAACGTTCCGGTCTGAAGTGCATTGAAAAAGAGAGGATTAACAAACGCCGCATTTATGTGAACACGCGAAATCTGTTCAAAGGTTTCTATTGTATAATCCACATCAGCTGTCAGCAAGACATGTTTTTCGCCGAAGGAGAGCAAATAGCAGCTATGCGGTACATTCCAAAAGGCTTTATCAATATGCCGGGTAAAATAGGGTCGAATGACAGTCCCTCCCGGAATTTGAAAGTCCGCCGTCTGCATCCGTGCTGTAAGCAGAGTCCACTGAATTCTCCGCTCTTCCAGGAATGGCTGCAGGATTTCCCAATGCTGGGGCTCCATAACAGGAAGCACCACCTGCCTGACCGTACGATACCGAAGGTACTGCATCAGGCGCTCCGGGGAAAAGTGATCCGGATGATCGTGGGTAAACAGCAACGTATCCACACCGTCAAAGGGGGGCTCTCCGGCCAACATTGCGGACCACACAGCTGGTGGGGGGTTGCTGAAGGGATCTGTGGTATGGTAGATGGCATCTACCAGAAGCTTCACTCCCCTATATTCCAGCAAAAGACCGGCATTAGAGATCAATGTTGCCCGGACCATATTCTCCACAAACATCCTCCTCGTTCCTGTCCCCGAGGCTTTCGCTCTTCAGCATTGAATAACGGTCCAACTGCCGGTGTTATCTCACATGTACAGTCCGCCGTTGACATTCATATAATCGCCCGTCACATAGGATGAGAGGTCACTGGCATAGAACAGGACAGCGTTGGCTATGTCTTCCGCTGTACCATGGCGTCCCATGGGAATATAGGTTTTAGGATCCACCTTAGACCAAGAGAGCGTCTTTCCCATCGGCGTAAGGATATTGCCGGGGCAAACGGCGTTGGAAGTGATATGATAGGGTGCACCGCGTAGCGCAAAGCACTTGCTGAGATTCAGGATTCCCGCCTTTGCGCAGGCATACGATGCGTCGGAGCTCCGTCCGCCTCGCAGTGCCGCCAAGGAAGACATATGGACCAGCTTGCCGTATCCCTGTTCTTTCATGATGGAAAACACAGCCTGCGTCACAAAGAACATGGACTTGAGGTCAATGTCCATCATCCGATCCCAACTCTCCAGAGTAATTTCTTCAATAGGCGTGGAACCGGTGATGCCTGCCACATTCACCAGAATGTCAATACGGCCAAACATAGCCTTTGCTGCGGCAATTTTCTCCGGGATCGTGTCGAATTCTGCCACATTGAATTCCAGTGCACGTGCCTCGCCGCCGTGCGCATTGACATCATTTGCCACATTCTGGGCGGCTTCCAGATTCATATCCGCCAGAATCACCTTGGCGCCATACTCCACCAGCCGTCTGGCGCTGGCTTCACCGATTCCCCGGCCGCCGCCGGTAACAAGTGCAACTTTATCCGTTAACAGCATATCAATCGCTCCTTTCGCTTTAACCCTTGTGGACCGACGCCCCGAAGGCGTCCAGCGCGGCCTCCCGCACCATTTCGCACAGAGAAGGGTGTGCTACCACCATCCGCTGCCACTGTTCCACCGTCAGGCGGTCCCGCACCGCGTCCGCACCGAAGGCGATCAGCTCCGATGCGTTTTCGCCCACAATGGTCACGCCCAAGGTCACCCTTGTAGTCTTATCCATTACAACGTATACACTGCCGGAGGCTCCCTCCGCCAATGCCATGCCGTTGGCGCTGTAATCAAAGCTGCCAAGGCAAGGGTCATACCCCGCCTCCTTGGCCGTTTCCGTGGTTAACCCCACCGAGGCAAAGCAAGGAATGGTATACGTGCAGACCGGCACAGGCACTGTGCCGTAGGGCTCGTCACGTCCAAGCATATCAGCCAGAGCCGCTTCTCCCTCGGCGTAGGCTGCATGGGCCAGCTGATATCCGCCCACCACATCGCCAATAGCGTATACGCCCTCCAGATTCGTCCGCTGATGGGTATCCACGGTGATAAACTTACCGTTCATGGCAAGGCCCAGGGTCTCAGGATCGATGCCGCTGAAATTGGGCTTCCGCCCCGCCGCCATCAGTACCTGCTCCGCCTCCACGGCTCCCTCTTTGCCGTCCTGCTCGTAGACCGCTTTCAGGCCGGACACCGTTTTTTCCACCCGCAGCATCTTGGCTCCGGTCAACAGCCGGATACCCTGCTGCTTCAAAGCTTTCAACACTACCCGAACGGCTTCCTTCTGCTCCTTGGGCATCAGCTCCGGCATCAGTTCTACCACCGTCACCTCTGTGCCATATCCAGCAAAGGCACAGGCCAGTTCCAATCCGATGACGCCGCCGCCCATCACAACCATGGATCGAGGCAGCGTTTGCAGATTCAGCGCTCCGGTGGAATCAATGCATAGCTCATGGCCCGGAATGGGGATCATCATGGGCTGAGAGCCGGTGGCAATGACCACATATTTCCCCTGATACTCTTTGCCGCCGCAAACTACAATCCGGCCATTCTTCAATTCCGCCTCACCAGTGACAACCGTCACCTGCTGTTTTTTCAGAAGATACTGCACTCCGCCGACCAGCTTGCCGGTAACTTCTTTCTTTCCCTCTTGAATTTTCTTGAAGCTAAAGGTTCCGGCATCCCGGAAGATATCCTTTTTCACCAGCGAACGCACCTTGTCCATGGTCAGTGCTTTGTCCACCAGGTACTTGGTAGGGATACATCCTACGTTCAGACAGGTACCGCCCAGGTGTTCCTTTTCAAACAGGGCCACTTTCATCCCTGCCTTTGCAGCGGCAATTCCCAGAGAATATCCTCCCGGACCTCCGCCAATCACTAAAACGTCAAACTGTTCCATGGCCATCCTCCTCATCCCAGCAGCAGTGTCGGGTTCTCCATCAGCAGCTTCAACTCCCGCAGGAACTGGGCACCGTAGGCCCCGTCAATGATCCGGTGGTCGAAGGAGCCGGTAATGGTCATCTTCGGCACCGGCTGGAACGCCGCGCCGTCCCACACCGGCTGGGTCTCGATCTTGCCCACCGCCAGGATGCAGCTCTCCGGCGGGTTCACGATGGCGATGAAGTGGTCCACATCGTACATGCCCAAGTTGGAGATGGTGATGCTGCCGCAGCCCATCTCGCCGGGGGCCAGACGGTTGTTCCGGGCCTTCTGGATCACGTCCTTGTAGGCCGCCGCGATCTCCTCCAAGCCCTTGCCGTCGATCTCCTTGACCACAGGCACCACCAGCGCGCCCTCCAGGCCAACGGCCAGGCCCACGTTGGTGTGCTTGTAGATGCGCACCTCGCCCTCTTCGTACCGGGCCCGCACCAGCGGGAACTTCCGGGAGGCTTCGGCGATGGCCTTGGCCATGATATCGTTATAGGACAGCTTCACTTCCCGCTTGGCCTTGTAGGTGTCCCGCAGGGCCATGCAGGCCCGCATATCCACACTCACCGTGCACTGCCACGCCGGGATGTTCTGCATGGATTCCTGCATTCGCCGACCGATGGCCGTCCGCATCCGAGTCATAGGCATGACCTCGTATTCCGCCTCCTGAATAGAGACGGCTGCGGCAGCAGGAGCCGCCTTGGGTGCGTTCGCCGCCTGCTCCACGTCCTGCCGCTTCACGAACACGCCGTTAGACGCAGGCACTGTTCCAATGTCCACTCCCAGCTCCTTGGCCAGCATTTTGGCGTTGGGCATGGCGGGCAGGTCCAGCCGGGCGGCGCTGACCGCCGCAGGAGCAGGGGCGGCCGGGGCCGCCTTGGGGGGCTGGCCCTTGACGATAGGCAGGTACTCCTCCCGCTCCGCAGGCGCGACGGGCGTTTCCTGCACAGGGGCCGCTTCGGGAGCGGGGGCTTCCCTGCCGCCCCGGTGATACACGGCGGCATCCTCTGCCTTGCCGATCACCACCAAAACCGTTCCGGCCGTCACGGTATCGCCCTCGGACACCAGCACGTCCAGCACCTGACCTGCCGCGAAGCTCTCCACCGGCAAAATGGCCTTATCTGTCTCCGCTTCCAGCAGCTCGTCGCCACGCTTTACCGTGTCGCCTACCTTGACGTTCACCTTAACAATAGTGGCTTCATCCGTGGTCTGGCCTGCGGCGGGCATCTTGATCTCCTGTCCCACGTTGGCCTTCCCGGTGCTCTTGGGAGCCGCCGGGGCTGCGGGAGCCGGAGCGGCAGGAGCGGGAACCGTCTTTTCAACCGGGGCCGTGCCCCCCTGATACTGCTCCCCGTGCTGGCCGATAGCCACCAGCACCGTGCCCGCTGTGACGCCGTCGCCCTCTTTCACCAGCACCGCCAGCACCTCGCCGGCAGCATAACTCTCCACCGGCAAAATGGCCTTATCCGTCTCCGCCTCCAGCAGCTCATCGCCACGCTTCACCGTGTCGCCTACCTTGACATTCACCTTGACAATGGTGGCTTCATCCGTGGTCTGCCCTGCGGAGGGCATTTTGATTTCCTGGATCATCTGTCGTTCCTCACTTTCTGACCCAACGGGCTCCTCACAGCTTCGCCAGCTTCCGGGCCGCCTCCGCGATCCGCTCCTCAGACGGGATCACATAACTCTCCAGCGTGGGGCAGAACGGGATGGGCGTGTCAGGCGTCGCCACCCGCACCACCGGCGCGTCCAGCAGCGTGATGGCGTTCTCCGCCACCCAGGACGCCAGCTGCGCTCCCCAGCCGCCGGTATATGTATCCTCGTGGACGATCAGCAGCTTGCCCGTCTTCTTCAGGGACTTGGTCACCGTCTCGTAATCAAAGGGAACCAACGTCCGGGGGTCGATGATCTCGCAGCTGATTCCTTCCTTTTCCAGTTCCTCAGCCGCCTGCATTGCCTTGTACCACATCAGCATATTTGCTACGATCGTGATGTCTTTTCCTTCTCGCCGGATAGCCGCCTGACCAAAGGGAATGGTGTAATCCTCCTCCGGTACTTCTCCTGAGGCACTCAGCTGGCCGGCTTCCTTCCGCTTACCGCCATAGAGCAGTTTGTGTTCAAATACCAGCACCGGGTTTTCGTCCCGGATGGCCTGCTTCATCAAGCCCTTGGCATCATAGGGGGTAGAGGGGCAGATCACTTTCAAGCCCGGCACATGGATGAAATAGCTCTCCAGGCTCTGGGCATGCTGTGCACCTCGGTTGGTAGCGCCGCAGGGTGCCCGCATCACCATAGGAACGTGAACCTTTCCATCGGACATATAGCACATCTTTGCTGCTTGGTTTACCAACTGATCCATCATGCAGAACAAAAAATCTCCATACTGCAGGTCTGCCACCGGCCGCATTCCCGCCATGGCAGAGCCCACGCACACACCGGAGATCAGGATTTCGGAAATGGGCGTGTTGATAACTCGGTCATTGCCAATGTCCTCTGTCCCCTTCAGTTCAAAGCCGCCACCATCCAGCGCTACGCGCACGTTGGCGCCGAACTCATCTCCCAGTCCTTTGGTTACAGTAAACGCACCGCCCATGCCGCCGGGGATATCCTCATCCTCTCCAATGCAGTAAACGGAGGGATCTCTGCGCATTTCCTCCCGAATCGCGCTCTTATATGCATCTGCAATCGACATAATTGCCATAATTTTAACCCTCCCAATATACGTTCTTCAGTGCAGACTCATAGCTAGGCAGCGGTGCGTTCTTTGCGTATTCCACCGCATCTTCAATTTCCTGCTCGATAGCCGCCTCTTCCTTTTCCAACTCTTCCTCACTGATGACCCCGTGCTCCAGAATCTCCTTCCGGAAGTTTTTCACCGGGTCACGGTCCTGGATCCACTCCTTCTCCTCGTCCTTGGGCCGGTAGCCGCAGGCGTCATTCCGGGAGTGGCCGCCATGGCGGTAGGTCTTCACTTCGATAATGGTGGGGCCCTCTCCCGCACGGGCACGGGCGATGGCACGCTCCGCCGCCTCGTTCACTGCCAGCACGTCATTGCCATCCACCACTTCGCTGGGGATGCCGTATACCGCCGCACGGTCCGCCGCCACGTTCTTCTGGCAGCAGGTCAGCGAAATGGAGGTGTTGGCGGAGTACATATTGTTCTCGCATACATAGATCACAGGAAGCTTCCACAGCCCTGCCGCATTCATCGTCTCGTGGTACGAGCCCTCGTTAGATGCACCGTCGCCGAAGAAACATACTACCACGTTGTCCTTTTTCTTCATCTTGAACGCAAGTCCCACTCCGGCAGCAATAGGCAGATTACCACCTACGATGGCATTAGCCGGAATTACGCCCACATCAATATCACCGGTGTGCATGGCGCCGCCCTTGCCGCCGCAGCACCCGCCTGCCTTGCCAAACATCTCGCACATCATGGCCTTCACGCTGATCCCCTTGGCAATGTCATGTCCTGCCGGCCGATGTGTGGATGCCATCCAGTCATCTTTGCGCAGGTCATACAGCATCCCTACCGCACTGGCCTCCTCGCCTGTGCTCTGGTGAATGGTGCCGGGCATAATGCCCTCTAAGAAGAGGTAATAGATGCTCTCTTCATACTTGCGGATCTGGTACATTTTTTTATACATGCCCAGTGCCTTTTCTTTGGAAGGAAAATTGCTCATAACTGTTTTACTCCTTCTATCAATTCAAAGTTTTTGAGGGATTTATACGCCATTTTTGTCAATTAAATTAGTAATATATTCCTAATATTTTATTATTATAATTCATAACGCAATTTTGTCAACAGAAATTTTGGCTTTTTTGAACTTTTTACAAAAAAATTATATTTTCTCTCGTTCTTCTCTTTACATCTATTCGTAATTTTTTTATAATGAATTTACTACAGAATAAACAGAGGTGAACAACTTGTTTCCTAAGAGAGTAACTATGACAGATATTGCCAAGGCCGCAGGCGTTTCTCAATCCACCGTCTCCAACATTTTGGGACGAAATAAGACCTCTTCTTTCCCAAAGGCAACCGTGGACAAGGTCTTCGCCACAGCGGAGGAATTGGGGTATACACCCCAGCAGCGGCAGTCCAAGGCAAACGTACTGGCATCCAAGCGTATTCTGGTTCTGGCAACTCGCCTGACCAACCCATATTATCCATGCATTCTCCAAAGTATTGAGCATGAAGCTAACATGAACGGGCTCCACGTTGTCTGCGGAGACACTTATCATCTTCCAAAGCTGGAACAGGATTATCTGGATATGGCTCTGGAGATGAATTTTCTGGCAGTAATCTATCTGTTCCCCCCGGACAATCCGCAGGCGCTGGAACGTGCACTGGAACGAATTCCCATTATCACCATCTGTGACAACGTGCCCGACTCCAAGGCAGATCAGGTGGAACTGAACAATTTCCGCTCCGGCTGTATCGCCGCAGAGCATCTTATCTCTCTGGGGCACCGCAACATTGTCATGCTGACAACGCCGATGGACAGAAACATCGCCCGTCTCTCCCGCGTCAAGGGCGTGGAGAATCTGATTCATGCCAGTGAAAACTGTACACTGCATATCATCTCGGACTTCATCGATACCCCCGAAGGAGAAATGGCTATTGAAAACAACTTCGACTATTCCGTTGGCTATCATTTAGCGCAGGACCCGCATATTGTCAAATGCGGTGCCACTGCCATTATCGCCACCAACGACATGGTAGCCATTGGTGCCATGGACGCTTTGTCAGAGAAAGGCTTCCGCATTCCGGAGGACTACTCCATCATCGGCTTTGACAATTTGTTCTACACAGGTCTGGAGCGTATCTCCCTGACTACTGTAGACCCTCACGCGGATATGCTGGCCCAGTCAGCCATGGATGTGCTGCTGCATCGTCTGAACATCCGAACACCCAATTCCTTGGTGTCCAACATGCGCTTCAAGGCGGAGTGCCAGCCCCGGCTCATCGTCCGGAATTCTACCGCTGCCCCGAAAAATAAATAACCAGCTGCCCGAATCTCAATATTATATAAAGAGGCCGACGCATATGCGTCGGCCTCTTTTTACACGGTCACTCTTCTATCTCTGCCGTATGATCCGGAGTGCCGGCGCCGGGCTCTCGGATATCACGAATCAGATTGCGGACGGCAATGGCTGCGATGAGTGCGCAGCAAACTCCGTAAGAAGCAGGCAAAACCCATGCAGGCGTATTGCTGGTACCGCTGGTCGTTCCCCGTGCGACGTGCATTGTGCAAATCACGTATACATAATACGCAGATACCGCAAAAAACACCAGACTAATCACGTCAGAAATTACCGCAAGGACCTTATGTGCCATGAGCTTGTGATGTTTTTTCAGGGAATCCTCCACCAACTCAAGACGCATGATGCCGCCCTCTTCAAAACAGAATGCGGCGCCAACGAAGTAACCCCACACGAAGATTGTCCGCAAAAGCTCGTCAGACCAGGGGATTGAGATTTTGAGAACAAACCGGGTAAAAACGCCAGCAGTGGCGACCAGAATGCCGACCAAACCTACAATGCCCAGGAAAAATGTGCACTTCTGGTTGATTTTATTCCAAATATTCAAGCTATTCACCTGCATTTCCTTGAATCATGCCCAGAAGTAAAATTACTTCAGACTTGCGACGTAATCCTGAACCATGGTGAGAACTTCATCAGAGCCAGCCAGCTCGTTGAAAATGTCATAGACAGGACCAACCAAAGCCTTAAAGGCGTCCACGTCAGGGTTGTATTCAATTTCAACGCCGTGTTCTTTCATCTGGTTGTAGCATTCCTCAGTCAAGTCATCGGTCAACTGGCGCTGATAATCGCGGGCATCATCCATCGCCTTCTGGACGATCTCCTTCTGGTTGTCGGTCAGGGTCTCCCAAGTCTTCTCGCTCATCATAACGGTGATAGGCGTATAGGAGTGGTTGGTGACGGACAGATACTTTTGAACCTCCCACATCTTGTAGCTGGCCAGTGTGGTCATTCCGTTCTCGTTGGCATCCACCGTACCGTTCTGCAAAGCAGTGAAGGTCTCGGTCATATCAATTGCCATAGGGATGGCGCCAAAAGCTTCCCAAGTAGCGGTCTGAGTCTTGGAGGGGACGCAGCGAATCTTCAGGCCCTGCATATCAGAAGGCTTAACGATGGGATTGCGGTTGTTCATCAACTGGCGGACGCCAGACTCAAAATAGCTGATGATGAAGGCGCCAGAGCCGTCGAACATATGGGAAATCTTCTGGCCCGGCTCTGCATCCAGCGTCTTGCGCGCCTGCTCGGCATCACCGAACACAAAGGGCAACTCAAAGACTTGCACGGCAGGGACATAGCCGGAAATGTAGGAGGGGCCGCAAGAAACGATGTCCAGAGTTCCTTGGAACACGCCGTCCACGCAGGCGCTCAGGGAGCCCATATCACTGCCATAGTACACATCCGCCGTGATGTTTCCACCAGAATACTCCTTAACCAGTTCAGCAAACTTATCATAGCCTTTGCTGATGGCATTATCAGGGGTGTTGCCGGCGGAGACAACAGTCAGGTGGACAGCCGGGTCAGAAGTGGCAGCCGGGTCAGAGGTGTTGGACTGATTGCCAGTGGAGGGATCCGGGGATTCTGTCTTGCTTCCGCAGGCGGCAAGGCTGAGTGCCATGGCCAAAGCCAGCACGAGAGATAAGAGCTTCTTCATTTCATTTCCTCCTGTAATTGTTGATGTATTTAACACAAAAGTGTGTTACAAAGTGAGGTCCCTTACTTTGCCATCAGGCTAGGAAGGAACAAACTGATCTGCGGCACAAACGCCACAACAATCAAACCAATCGTCGTGACGATGATGAATGGGATCGTTGCCGGTATAACCTTGTGGATAGGCCGCCCGCCAATTTGCGCCGCCATGTACATATTCAAGCCCAAGGGCGGTGTAACCATGCCAATGGAGGTAGCAGTGACCATGATAGCGCCCAAGTGTACCAAGGATACACCATACTGTTCCGCAATGGGGGCCAAAATGGGTGCCAAAACCATGACCGCAGGGGACGCATCCACAAAGCAACCAGTGATCAGCATGATAATCAGCACGCAGATAATAAACACAACCTTGCTGTCAGACATTGCCAGCATGGCGGTGGCCGCCTTGGTAGCAACATGCTCGCGGCTGAGTACAAAGGAGAATGCGCAGGAACTGGCCACAATGATCATTACGTTGCCAGTGCCCTTCATCGCTTTACCCAGTGCCAGAATAAGTGATTTGAAATTCAGTTCTTTGTAGATAAACAATCCAACGATCATCGAGTAAAAACAAGCCACTGCCGCAGCTTCCGTCGCGGTGAAAACACCGGAGTAGATACCACCCAGAATAATCAGCGGAGAAAGGATCGCCCAAATGGCATCCTTAAAGCTGACCCAAGCCTCTTTGAGGTCAAAGTGTCCCGTGCCCTTCCAGCCTTTTTTCCGGCACATCCAGACAGCCAACAGGCCGGTGCAGAGCACCATGACAAAGCCAGGCATCGCGCCGGCAATCAGCATGGTGCCGACGGATTGATTTGCGTTGACCGCGTAGAGCACCATCACGATACTGGGTGGAATCAGGGGGCCGAAAATACCGGAGGTAGCGGTCAATGCACAGGCAAAATCCTTATCATAGCCCCGGTTGTACATTTCCGGGATCATAATGGATCCGATCGCCGCCGTAGTGGCAATCGCGGAGCCCGACATAGCAGCGAAGAAGGCGCAGCCGACCACCACTACCATAGCTAGGCCGCCGGTAAAGTGACCTACCAGGGACATGCAGAAGCGGACCAGCCGTTTGGAAATACCGCCACCCTCCATAAGGGCACCCGCCATGATAAAAAATGGTGCTGCCAGCAGAACATAGTTATTAACACCGGACACAGTCTGCTGCATGATGACCAACGGAGAAATGTCCGTGAAGCAGATGATATACAGCGCCGCAGATGCGCCCATCGTGAGCGCCACCGGCAGGCCGCAGATCATTGTCAGTAGAAACGTGCCGAAAAGAACCAACATTGCCATAGAGAGGACCTCCTTATACCCTGTGCGTTTGACTCGCAGCCTCTTCCGTGACGCGGACAACCCTGCGTATATCCGCATATAGGCTTTCCGTAGTGAACCGGCCGTCTGGTGCGTACTCGATGCCAAGATCCGCATTGGGAGAGTAGATCGCGATGGCCCGCAGCATCTCATCAATCTGTTGCGGAGAATAATAGCCCTCCGAATCATAAAGCGGGTAATGGCTGTCATGCTTGCCATCATTATTATTCAGGTGATATCCGCGAATGCGGGGGCCAAGTGTCTTAATCAGCTTCACGATATCCCAGCCATTCAGCATGGCATGTCCGGTATCGATAAGACAGCCGATCTCATCCGGCAGTTCCGCAAAGAGCCGAACGAACTCATCGTAATCAAAAAGCAGGTTGTCCTTCAGCGGATAGCCCACATTTTCCACCGTCATTTCAATCCCCATCTTTCGGAGCTTTTCGTACCAGCGGAGCAACACCTCCTTTGTGCGGGCCCTTTTAGCAGACCGTTCCTCTTCAGGGAATGAACCCTCATTTGTATGAATCACCATAGAGGTCGCGTGGAACTGCTGATAATACCAGCAAGCCTTGTCGAAGCACGCTTCCATATAAGCTTCTTCCTCACTGCCTGGAACGGTGCAGATTTCAACAAAGGGTGCGTGAATTGTGGCGGGAATGCCCGCCATATCTGTGATCTGCGCAGTCAGCCTCTCGTGAAAATCCGGGGTCTTCCACTCGGTAGCATATTCAACGCCCAGCTGAAAGTCCGGAAATGCATCGACCTGACGTTTCAGAGTCTCATAATCCGAAAACGCGATTCCATATGTCGACAAATAGATGCGGTTCATGCTTGTCCTCCTCCTTCAAATTCAGTACCATATGCTGTGTCACGCCATCAAATGGCAGGTGATGGTAGGAGAAAACAGCGCAAGCTCCAGATATTCCGGTAATCCGTTCATATTGTGGAACACGAACCGTTCCGCAATGGCTTCTTCCTCCGGCGTGTGCGCCTTGGCCATAGCCAGTTCGGTCAAGCCGCCATAGCGCATCTCATGCGCACAGTAGCCAAACAACTGCAGCCCATAGCCCTTTCCCTGCAGTTCTGGGATAATATAAACGCGCTCCATCAGGCCGCAGGTCTTCGGCAGATTTTCATCAAAGCCAATGCGGGTAAAGCCGGTCAGCTTTTCTTTTAAATAGGAAAACGCAATGTAGTTGGGATGCTCCTTCAGCAGTGCCTCCGCTTCCTTCAGATAGGCAGCCCGGTCGAAAGGCCCTGTGCCACCCCGCTCCTTATAGTCGGCCTCAGCCAGTTCCAGAAGTTCCTTGCTCTGTTCCGGCAGACGGCAGGGATATACCGCCATATTGACATTGTCGCCTGCCATGCCGCTCCAGGCTCGTTGCAGACGCGGTGGCAGATGGGACGCGTCATTCATAAATTCCACGCTGATATTGCCGTCCCTGTCAATATCCAGCAGACTGACAGATGTGTTGTCTCCATGACCGAAGGACAAAACCTCCGTCATGGGTTTCCCAAGAGCTGTGCACAGCGCGGCCTTGATGCTGCAGGAATGGGATACCGCCAGCGCCACGCCTTCCTCACCAATTTCCTTGGCGATCCGCCGCAGGCCAAACAGCAAGCGGTCAGACACCTGTTGGAACGTGCTGGCTCCTGGGGCAGTCATATTCCAAGGACGGTCGCTCCAATTCCTGTGATCCTCCGGATACTCCTCAGTGATGTTGCCCCAAGCACTGTCCTCCCACACACCTGTGGTCACCTCACGCAGCAGGATACGTACCTTTACTGGCAGATCCCGTTCCTTGGCGATAGGCGCAACTGTCATAATGGAACGGAAGGAATCGCTGGAATAGATTGCATCGATATGGATTCCTTTGAACCGGCGGCGTAGCATTTCGTTTTGCTCATAACCTTTTGTGGTCACCAAAGCATCCACATGAGCCTGGGTCCGGCGGCAGGCATTACCTTCCGATTCACAATGACGGATCAAATAGATCTTTGCCATAATCTCGAACCTCTTTATTAGTAATTATTTGTCTCCCTTTGATACTGCAATTATAGTCTTATCTTATATGCTATTGCAAGTTTTTTTTTCAATATTGCGGTTTTTCGCCCAAACGCACATTTTTCCCACGTAAAATCATCAAAGTTACCTGGTTTTCAAAAATTATTAGTGATATTTTTGGCGAATTTCATATTAATCCTTTAGATTTGGCTATATTCTTTCTTGCGTAGCCGTCACTGCAACCGGCATATAAACTCCTAATCGGGCAGGAGGGCATGTCCCCCATACTCTCACTTCACCATGCGTATGGTGCCATACACGGCAGTTCAACCACCTAAGTGCAACGACTTGTATTATTCGGCAAACATTAAGCTAACTTGACCATCAGCAATCCGTCCTCCTCCGGTGGCGGTGGCGGTGGCGGCAGCTCCCATTCTTCCCGCTACGCCATTACCGTGGATAAGACCGAAAACGGCACCATCACCATTTCCCCCAAGTCTGCCTCCAAGGGTGACACCGTGACCGTCACCGTGAAGCCCGACAAGGGCTATGAGCTGGATACCCTGAAGGTTTTGGATAAGGACGGCGGCAAGGTGAAGCTCACCGAAAAGAACGGCAAGTACACCTTCACCATGCCCGGCAGCGGCTGCACCCGGGCCCAGATCGTCACCTTCCTCTATCGCGCCTATCAGGGCAAGTAAATCACCGGGGCTGGCGGGTCACATGACCCGCCAGCCCCTCGTTTGATACGCGCCCCGGTTTGACGCACACCGCCCCAATATGACAGTAACGGAACGTTTCACAACGTTCCGTTACGCTTATCTCATAGCTGTCGCCAGCCTTGACGTTTGCCCTCCCCGGCCTTTCGGCCGGGGAAGATCCTTATAAGAGGTCTTGATCTCACTTTTCCGCGTACAGCCGCCACAGGAACGCGGCGATCTGCGCTCTCGTGCAGTCGTTGGCGGAGCCGAACAGCCCACCGCCGATGCCGTCGGTGATGCCGTGCTCCTTGGCCCACGCCACCGCCTGCGCATAGTAAGCGTCCGCCGCTACGTCGCTGAACCCGGCGCTGCCGCCCACGGCGGGGCTGCCCGCCGCGCGGTACAGGAACGCCGCGGACTGAGCGCGGGTGCAGGCGGCGTCGGGGCTGAACAGGCCATCGCCCGTACCGCCGGTGATGCCGTTTTCAATGGCCCACGCCACCGCCTTGGCGTAGTAGCTGCCTGCGGGAACATCCGCAAAGCTGACCGCGCCCTTCGGCTCGGGAGAACCGGCGGCCCGCCACAGGAACGTGACGATCTGGGCCCGGGTGCAGTTCAGGTTGGGACTGAACGTGGTGTCCGTAGTGCCCTGGGTGACCTCGCGCTTGAGCATCCACTCCAC
>Ga0129313_1001350_pt1 | contig 15833 bp, 14 predicted proteins | sample O1105metagenome_FD_94436 | JGI IMG/M metagenome (GOLD analysis project Ga0129313, IMG submission 94436) | Orangutan group fecal microbial communities from fecal samples from Wisconsin, USA - O1105 metagenome | ecosystem: Host-associated > Mammals > Digestive system > Large intestine > Fecal... | reverse complement strand
GTAAACAGCAGTGAACTCTTTTCCGGCAATACCGTAACCGTCGTGAATTTCTGGTTTACGACCTGCAAGCCCTGTGTCGGAGAGCTTGCGGATCTGGATGCGCTGAATCAGGAGCTGGCGCAAAAGGGCGGTGCGGTCGTAGGAATCAATGCATTCACGCTGGACGGCGATGAGGGTGCGATTGCCGAGGCGAAGGAGATCCTGTCAAAAAAGGGAGCAGCCTATCAGAATCTCTGGTTTGACTCCGACAGTGATGCCGGCCGCTTTACCGCCGGACTGTACGCATTCCCAACGACCTATGTCGTTGATCAGAACGGGAACATCGTGGGACAGCCGATTGTAGGCGCGGTCACATCCCAGGAACAGATGAAGACGCTCCATGCCCTGATTGAGCAGGCACTTTATCAAAAGTATGCGACGGAATCGGCGGCGGCACGCAGGTGACGTTAGCAGCAGCAGGAATCAGACTTTTCGGAGGTGTTTCGGGGGATGTGGATCAGGCAGTGGAAGCGTAAAGAGTACTAACATAAGAGGATGTGCAAGGGTAATGAAATAAAGTTACCGCAGCACATCCTTTTGTGTTTTCCGGTTCATGTTTTTCAGGCGAAAACCGTAAAGAAATCTGTTTACATTTTCACAAATCCCTTTTATACTTGGTAAGTATGCGTTTTACAGGATAAAGCGAAGAAAAGCAAAGCTGGCAATGTGACAGCTGAAATACAGGAAGTAATCTGCGGACAACCGATAAGTGATACCCGGAGCAGGGGCTTCGGGCTGCCCGGGAGCGCCGGAGGCAGATGGCATTCCATATGACAAAGGAAAGTGAAAAAGGAGAAGTACGATGGGAATTGTAGTGATCGGTGACGTGTTTATTGACATCAAGGGGTATTCCCTCTCCCCATATATCCCACAGGGAAGAAATGCCGGAACGGTGATTCAGATCCACGGCGGCGTAGCGAGAAATGTTGCGGAGAACATCGCGAATATTGAATTACAGCCGACTTTTATTAGCGCAGTGGATGATAACGCCATGGGTGAGGATGTGATCCAGAAATTAAAACGCCACAAGGTCGAGACAAAGTATATCAAGAAGGTTCCGAACGGCATGGGAACCTGGCTTGCAGTTTTTGACAATGAGGGCGATGTGGTGGCATCTATCTCAAAGAGACCGGATCATAAGCCGATCGAGCAGATCTTAGATGAATACGGGGACGAGATCTTTAAGGATGCGGACAGCATTGCGATCGAGATCGATACCGACAAGGAGATCGTAAAAAAGACCTTCATGTATGCGGAAAAGTACCACAAAGAGGTCTATGCCCTCGTATCAAATATGACGATCGCAGTGGAGAGAAGAGATTTCCTCCGCAGGACGGCATGCTTTGTGTGCAATCAGCAGGAGGCAGGAATCCTGTTCTCGGAAGATTATGATTGCATGACTCCGGCAGAGTTGGCGGCAGTTCTTCCGGAGCGGATCCGTTCTGCGAAGATCTCCCGCATGGTGGTGACCATGGGCGGCAACGGTGCGGTCTTTGTTGATGAGGACGGGCACACCGGTCTTTATCCGGGACGCAAGGTGGATGTCGTCGACACAACGGGAGCCGGGGATGCGTTCTTCTCCGGTGTCTGCATCGGGCTTACCTACGGAAAAACACTGAAGGAGTCCTGCGGAATCGGCACGAGACTTGCAGCAACTGTGATCTGTACAACGGAGAATATCTGCCCGAGGTTCATGCCGGAAGAATTTGGACTGAAACGATAGAAGGATCATCTCAATCATGGAACCATTTTATTATAACCGCATGGACAAAGAACGTCAGGCTGTTTACCGTGCCATGCAGCAGGGACTTTTGAGTCTGGCAGACTCTTTTCAGATCCCCCGGATCGACGGACATGCCTTAAGCGATATTTTCTTTGAACTCCGCCTGGATCACCCGGAGATCTTCTGGGTCTCAAGCTTTAAATACCGGTATTTTGCAGATTCCCCGAACCTGATCTTCATCCCGGAATATCTGTTTGAGAAGAGCAAGATCAGGGATCATCAGAAAGCCATGAAAGCCCGGGTAGAAAAGCTCGCAAGACCGGCGGCAAAGCTTTCGGAGCTGGAAAAAGAAAAATATATCCACGATTTCATCTGTGAGAATATTCACTATGATAAACTGAAGAAGCCCTATTCCCACGAGATTATCGGACCACTGGGCCACGGAGTCGGTGTCTGTGAGGGAATTGCCAAGTCTGTCAAGATCCTCTGTGATGCGCTGGGGATCTGGTGTATGATCGCTTTATGCGGAAACAATCCGGAAAAAGGGATCAAGTACCGTCATACCTGGAATATCGTAAAGATCGGAAAGACCTGTTATCATCTGGATGCCACCTTCGACAACAGTCTTGGAAAGTGCGCCGGAACCGGCGGTGAGATCCGCTACGATTACTTCAACCTGGATGACAAAGCCGTCTTCCGCGACCATGAGCCGTTGATCGCTCCGGCCCCGGCCTGTACGGATGGCGACCATTTTTACTACAAAGAGAAAAAACTTTCCTTCACAAAGACGGAGGAAGTATACAAGCGCTCTCTCCAGACCGCAAAGAAGAATAAGACCCTCACATTTCACTGGCGCGGCGGCTATCTGACCCGTGAGGTTCTGAAAGAACTCCTCGAACTCATCGAGAAAGCAGGAACTGAGCAGAACAAGACTGCCCATATCCAGCTCAACTGGCCGCAGGCGGTTCTGAGGATCCATTATACAGATGAGCGCTCGCAGGCCGTCGTTACCATAGAAGAGGCAAACGAGGGGGAGGAGTCATGACTGCTCTGCAGCTCGCACACGCATGAACTACAGACGGATCGAAAAAAGAACCTGTAAATTTTTAGACAGCATATTTACATGCTGTCTTTTTTTGCTTATAATAACGGTACAAAAAATTATCACTGTTAATAAATGAGTCTGACGGAGGCAATGGTGCCGGAATGCAGGCGGCGCGGTGAAAATGCGGCTGTGAACACATGAAACAGCTAAGAATTACAAAAAGGGAGAAAATCGTATGAGAGAAGAAAAGAGATCCGATCAGGCGATGTATGATTTCTACGGGAAAATGCCGCTAAAGCGGGCGATCCCGCTGGGACTGCAGCATGTACTGGCAATGTTCGTGGGAAACCTGACACCGCTTCTTATTATCTGCGGGGCATGCGGAATCAGCGGAAGCGAGGAATTTGCCCAGCTTCAGGTCAGCCTCTTACAGAACGCAATGTTTGTAGCGGGGGTTGTGACACTGGTCCAGCTCTACGCGATCGGTCCGATCGGAGGTAAAGTTCCGATCATCATGGGAACCAGCTCCGGTTTCATCGGAGTTTTCAAGAGTGTGGCAGATACAATGGGCGGCGGACTTGCCACCTACGGCGCGATCATGGGCGCATCGGTGATCGGAGGTCTCTTCGAGGGCGTTCTCGGATTTTTCATCAGGCCGCTGCGAAAATTTTTCCCGGCTGTGGTGACAGGAACTGTCGTTTTATCCATCGGCCTTTCCCTGATCTCCGTCGGTATCAATTCTTTCGGAGGCGGAAACGGAGCGAAGGACTTTGGATCCGTGGAGAATCTTCTTCTGGCGCTCTTTGTCCTTGTCGTGATCCTTATTGTGAAACACTGGACAAAGGGAATCGCAAGCAATTCTGCGATCCTCATCGGAATCATCGCGGGCTACGGGGCAGCTGTTATCATGAGCCTGATCCTTCCGACAACAGGGATCACAGCGGACGGAACGGAGTATACGAAAGCCTGGGTATTGAACTGGGATAAGGTCGCGCAGGCCAGCTGGATCAGCATTCCGGAAATCCTTCCGGTAAAACCGGTGTTTGATGTTCGCGCTATCGCCCCGATCATTATTATGTTCATCGTTACGGCGGTTGAGACGGTGGGAGATATTTCCGGTGTTATCGAGGGCGGAATGGACCGTGAGGCAACGGATAAGGAGCTTTCCGGCGGCGTGATCTGTGACGGTATCGGCTCATCCTTCGCCGCGTTATTCGGAATCCTTCCGAACACATCCTTCAGCCAGAACGTGGGTCTGGTCACTATGACGAAAGTAGTGAACCGCACAGCCCTTGCCACAGGTGCGGTATTCCTGATCCTCTGCGGACTTGTTCCGAAGCTGGGCGCGATCGTTTCCATTATGCCGCAGGCAGTTCTCGGCGGCGCGGCGGTCATGATGTTTTCTTCCATCGTGATCAGCGGAATCCAGTTGATCACAAAGGAGAAGATGACAGCGAAGAACCTGACTATCGTTTCCGTGGCACTCGGCGTTGGATACGGAATGGGCGCCAACACAGCAATCTTAGCCCAGACACCGCAGGCGATCCAGCTGATTTTCGGCGGATCCGGAATCGTACCGGCAGCGGTGGTTGCGATCCTGTTAAATATTGTGCTTCCGGACGAGAAAAAGTAGAAAACAATTTGCGCACAAAGTAAATGCTAAAGAGAAAAGCGGAATGTATCCGGGTGATATGGAGGTATCGCCTATCGGATAAATTCCGCTTTTTTTAATTGTTCCAGATCTGCCGGGGTGTCCGCATCAGCGAGCTCCAGCGGGTCGCTTACGGGAAAATACCGGACACTGTCTGGATACTTTTTGAGCAGCACATTGCCGCCCTGATTGTCCGGGAGTGTGAGAAGTTCCTCAAAGTATCGGCTTCCGAAAAGAACCGGGTTTCCGGGGATCAGAAGATCGTCGCCGGAGACAGACGCAAGGCGGAAGATCGCGGAAGAGGAGGCTGGAGAGGTATTTTGGTCACATTGCGAAAAGGCGATCCCCATAGCCTCCAACGCCTCTCGGGTCAGCAGTGGCTGATCCCCCAGCGTGAACATACAGCCGGCCAGTTCGGGATGTTCCTTCAATAGGGCAGAGAGACCGAGATGAACCGTATGGTTTCGATAGGGCATCGCATGCAGCAGGACCGGGATATTCCGCTCTCTGCAGAGCGATTCGACTTCCGGTGATCTCGTCACAACGATCCTGGCGGCAAAAAGAGCGGTGTCAGTGGCAGATAAGATCCGGGAGATCAGCGGTTTTCCATGGAAGTCAGCCATGAGCTTGTTGGAACCAAACCGCTTTCCGAGTCCCGATGCCATGATGACACATCCGACAGGAAGAACCGGGTGGTCCAGATCATACATAAACACATCATCACGAGCCCGCAGTGCATCGAGAAAAGGAGTGGACTGACTGCGAAGGACTGCGATGACGCGTTTCCGGTCGAAAAGCCGGAAGACCGCATCGCAGAATTCCGGACAGGAGCTTTCGAGATAACCAAGTTCGTCGATCACGGCCCAATGGGCCGGGGAATCGATGGCGCGGGTGACGGAGGCAGCGCCTGGGCCAAGAAACCCGCTTAGATCCGGGACCATCTGGTTGCCGGGAGTTTGTGACACAGTCTGTCCGGCAGCAGGCGGTTGATAGGATCCGATCGTTATCCTCTCTCCTGTAAGATTGTCTGTCAGTTCCACATGATCACGGGGGACAACCCGCGTTGTGAAGCCGGGAAACGGACCGCGACCGGAAAAGTATGGCAGAGCGAGGATTTCCCTTAAAAGCGTACTCTTTCCGCTTCCTCTGCAGCCGGTTATGATCAGATGTCGTTTTCCCCCGATCGGTACGGGAGATGCGGAATCAGGGTCGGACTGATTTCCCGGAACTTCCATCAGCGGTATATTTAGAAAAGATCTGAGAATAGAGCTCGCGGCTGCTCTGGATGCAGGCATCGCGGTAGGTTTCGTAGTCATGTAAAAACTCCTTTGCTTCCGGTGTCAGAGCACTTCCGCCACCACCTTTTCCGCCGATCCGGCGGGCAGTGAGCGGGAAGCCGAGATTTTTTTCAGCGCGCTTCATAATGGTGAGTGCCTTCGTGTAGGCCATGCCCATGGAGATCGCCGCCGCCCGCAGCGAACCGGTCTCCTCGATCAGATGGAGCAGGCGGCAGGGACCTTCACCGAAGAAGCGGAAGTGGTCATCGCCGCAGAGAAAAACACGGATGTCAGATATCATGGAGGACACCTTCTTTCAGAAATTATCAGGGGTTACAGGGTGGGAAGCAGGATGAGACGCCTGTGATCCGGGCTCTGCGGGTCCGGAATTTCAAGAAGATTCACCGGACCGTAGATTTCGGTAAATGCCAGCTCCATATCTTTGATGGAGTCGGTCTCCGGCCGCAGTATACGGATCAGATGGCCGTCCTTCAACAGCATCAGTGTGTCACAGCAGGTGAGGGCCAGAACCGGATCATGAAGGCAGATCAGGGCGGTTTTCACAGGATTCCCACATACAAGTTCCCGGATCATCTGAACCATCCGGTATTTGTTTCCGAGGTCCAGCGAACTGTCCGGCTCATCGAAGAGCAGCAACTTCGTGCCTTCCACCAGAGTCCGGGCGAAGAGCACCAGCTGTTTTTCACCGCCGCTGAGGGTGAGATAATCCCGCCCCGCGAGCTCAGCCATTCCGACCTGTTTTAGAGCATGGTAGGCGTCCCTCCTCATATCTGCGGACGGCTGGCTCAAAAGTCCTAATTTTGAATAAAATCCCATCAGCACAACGTCCAGGACACTCATGGAGATAGAGATCCCGCTCTGCTGCGGAATATAGCTGACACGTTTTGCCAGTTCCTTCGCCCGCAGTCCGGCGAGCTCCAGTCCTTCCAGAACTACGTGACCGCCATGGGGCAACTCCCCGCAGACTGCTTTGAGAAGTGTCGTCTTTCCGCTTCCGTTCGGGCCGAGAATTCCGATCACATGACCTGGTGCATCAACGGAAAAGGAGACGTGATCCAGAATCTGACGTCCTCCGAGAGAGACAGAGATATCCTGAACAGAGAAAAATTCATTCATTTCAGATCAGTGCCTCCTTCCAGAGAGAATCAGAAAGATCAAAAACGGTGCACCGAGAAGTGAGGTGAAGATGCTGACCGGCAGCTCAACCGTCGCCAGAGATTTCGCCAATACGTCCGCTGTAAGTAGGAGGAAGCTTCCGATGATGCCGCTTAAGAGACAGGAGGACTGCTTATGATCCCCGGTGAGAAGTCTCGCCGTGTGGGGGGCGAGAAGTCCGATAAAGCTGATAAGCCCGGTAACACTGACCGCTGCAGCTACCGTGAGTGTCGCGAGAAAGAGAACATAAAATCTTGTCGTCCGGACAGAAACGCCGAGCATTCTCGCTTCATCCTCCCGGACGGACAGTGCCAGCACATGGCGGTGGAGCAGGAGAATCGCGATGGAAGTCACGAGAATGATCAGGACAGGAACCGGAATCTTTGCCGCGGTGACGCCGGCGAGACTCCCCATGATCCAGTATTCGATGGAGGCCAGTTGTTTTTCCGGATCCGCCATGAGCTTCAACACCATGAGAAATGTCTGTGCCAGAGCATGGACCGCGATTCCCGCGAGAACGATGGAAGCGTGTTCTTTTACGGGAGAAAGCGTGGTGAGACCTAAGGACAGGCAGACCGCAAGAAGTCCGCCGATGAATGCGAAAACCGTTGTGGACGGTGATGCGGCGGAGACAAATAATATGGCAAAGGCGGCACCTGCGCTGGCACCGGAGGAAACCCCGATGATATCCGGAGATGCCAGGGGGTTCCGGAAGACCGTCTGGTAGACGAAACCGGCGATACCCAGCCCAAATCCGCCGACGAGTCCCATAAGCGCCCGGGGCAGGCGGAGAATTGTGAAGGTCCGGACGGCCATCAGATCTCCGTTACGGAGACTTTTCAGCGAGATCGGGTATTTTCCGGTGGACAGAGCGGAAACAAAGGCGATGACAAGAAATGTCATCGCCAGAGTTAAAATTGTCATTGTCCGGTTGGGATCAGTCTGCGCTTTCCGGAGTGAATCCATAGAATGTTTCATAGAAATCCTTTTCTGCAGCGGCAAAGTCTTCTTCGGTTACAACCTCTGGGTGAAGGATGGAAGCAACATAGTAGCTTCCTAAAAAGCTTGCCGGAACAGGGGAATCGAGAGCTTCGATGTCACTCGGGATCTGGGCAACGTGACTCTCTTTTACGGCTGTGCAGTCGGCAAGAGCAGAATCCTTGAGAACAGAGTCTGCGTCGTAGTCAGCGTCAGCCGCGAGAATGATATAGTCCGGGTTCCAGGAGAGGATCTGCTCGTAGGAGGTGTCGGCCCAGTAGGTATCTGTGATATCGGAAGCCGCGTTCACGCCGCCTGCATTCTCGATGAGGGTGGACTGGTACATTTCTGGTCCTGCAGTCTGTAAGAGAGCGCTGTTGCCTGCAAGATATACGGACGGGGTCTTGGCACCGTCTAAGGAATCCTTTAATCCGGAAAGGGAATCGGAGATCCAGGATTTCAGCTCCTGCCCTTTTTCAACGACGTTCGCAGCAGTGGAGATCATATCGATGGTCTCAAATAACTTTGTCTGGTCTTCCGGATTGACGGCGATCACGGTGAGACCAAGCTCTTCCATAGCAGGAATGGAGTCTTTTAATTTTGTCGGAACGATCACAAGGTCCGGCTTCAATGCGGCGCAGCCCTCAAGGTCAAATTCCTTTGCTGTACCAACAGACGGAAGCTCAGTGAGCTTGGGAGCGCTTAATTTGTAGATCTTCCGTTTGTCTGCCTTTGCCTCAACGCCGACCAGCTGTCCGTCAAGATCAAGGGCGATCATCAGGCTTGTGGAGATATAGTAGCCGCTCACGAAGGACTCCGGCTGCTTTTCAATCGTAACCTCACGTCCAAGATGGTCTGTGACGGTAACCGGATATTCTACGGTAAGGTTGACTTCGGCAGCCGCGGATGTTTCGGCAGCAGATTCAGATGCGGCTTCAGTGGCAGCTTCGGCAGTCGTCTCAGCCGCGGTAGTTGCTGTAGTTGCAGTACTGCCTCCGCATGCAGTTACGCTCACGGATAATGAGAGCGCTAAGAGCAGGGCGGAAAGCTGTTTGAGAGTTTTCTTCATGATTTTTTCCTCTTTCAATGTATTTGTGTTGAAATCGCGTTGTATTTTTCCAACTATAACGGAATTATACCAGAAAGTATGATAAAATAAAAGTAAAAATGCAGATACAACCATAGAATGAGGAGCAGAGAATGAGAGTCATCAGGGAATATAAGCGGGCGGAGAGCCTGGAAGAGGCGTGGCAGTTAAATCAGAAGAAGAGCAACCGCGTGCTTGGCGGCATGGTCTGGTTGAAAATGGGGAAAATGCAGATCGGAACGGCGATCGACCTCTCCGGTCTCGGACTCGGCACCATCGAGGAGACGGAAGAGGAATTCCGAATCGGCTGCATGGTGACGTTGAGGGATCTGGAACTTGATCCGGGACTTCATACTTATACAGATGGCGCGGTGCGGGAATCGGTGCGCCATATCGTCGGAGTCCAGTTCCGGAATCTCGCCACAGTGGGCGGAAGTATTTACGGAAGATACGGATTTTCAGATGTGCTGACCATGTTTTTGGCGATGGACAGCTATGTCGAGCTCTATAAAGGTGGGGTGATCCCGCTAAAAGAGTATGCAAAGATGCCGTATGACCGGGATATTCTGGTGCGCCTGATCGTGAAGAAAGAAAAAGCGGTGTTCGATTACCAGTCTGTCCGCAACAGCCAGACCGATTTTCCGGTGCTGACCTGTGCGGTGGCAGGCACAGAGAGCGGATACCGGTTTTCCATTGGGGCGAGACCCGGAAAGGCAGTGCTGTTTGAACTGACAGATGCGGATATCCGGGAGGCAGATGTGGAAAACGTGGCGGAATACGCGGCAAAATGTGTAAAAAAACAGATCGAGACCGGCTCCAATACACGCGGAAGCGCGGAATACCGGAAGCATCTGGCGGGTGTGCTGGTAAAGAGGGCTGTCTGTAAATTGGAAGGAAAATAAGAAAAATTCAGACGGACCGATGAGACAAATGTAAAGTAAAGCTATAGAGGAATCATACCATGAACATTACCATGATATTAAACGGAAAAAAAATCTCTGCCGACATCGACGCAGATATGCTTTTGCTCGATTTTGTGCGGGACCATGGCTGCTACAGCGTGAAGCGCGGCTGTGAGACATCGAACTGCGGTCTCTGTACCGTATTTTTAGATGAAAAGCCGGTTCTCTCCTGTTCCGTGCTCGCGGCGAGAGCGGATGGAAAGACCGTTACGACACTGGAAGGACTTCAGGAAGAGGCAGCGGAGTTCGGCGCTTTTATTGCAGATCAGGGCGCGGAACAGTGCGGATTCTGTAATCCCGGCTTTATAATGAACGCTCTGGCGTTGTTCCGGGAAAAAGAGTACCCGGATGAGGACGAGATCAGGGAATATCTGGCGGGCAACTTATGCCGCTGCTCCGGCTACGAGGGACAGCTCCGCGGCATTCAGGCGTTCCTCGCATGGAAGAAAGAAAAAAGCGGAAAGGGGACGGAAGAGGCATGAAATATGTAAATAAACCGGTTCGGAAGAAAGACGCGATGCAGCTTGTGACCGGAAAGCCGGTCTATACGGATGACATTGCGCCGAAGGACTGCCTGATTGTAAAACTTCTCCGTTCTCCGCATGCGAATGCCCTTGTGACCTCCGTCAACAAAGCGGCAGCGATGAAGGTGGACGGCATCGAGGCGATCTACACGTGGGAGGATATTCCGCAGGACGGAAGACGCTACACGCAGGCGGGACAGACGTATCCGGAGATGAGTCCCTACGACCGCCTGATTCTGGATCGTCACGTCAGGTACGTCGGTGACGTGGTTGCCATCGTGGCGGGACGGGATGAGAAGTGTGTGGATAAGGCGTTAAAGCTCATCAAAGTCCAGTATGAGGTCTTAGAGCCGATTCTGGATTTCCATACAGCGAAGGATAACAGGATCTTAGTACACCCGGAGGACAACTGGGAGAGTCTTGTTCCGGTCGGGGCGGACAATAAGAGAAACCTTTGTGCCCACGACGAGACAGGATCCGGGGATATCGAGGAAGCATTAAAGAACAGCGACATGATCATTGATCATGTTTATCATACGAAAGCATGCCAGCAGACTATGATGGAGACATTCCGGACGTTCTGTACGATCGATACCTATGGACGACTGAACGTGGTGAGCTCCACGCAGATCGTGTTCCACTGCAGAAGAATCCTCGCGAATGCCCTGCATATTCCAAAGTCCATGATCCGCGTCAGCAAGCCGAGGATCGGAGGCGGATTCGGCGCGAAGCAGACCGCCATCAGTGAAGTTTACCCGGCATACGTGACGTGGATGACGAAGAAGCCGTCGAAGATCGTCTTCACCCGGGAGGAGTGCATGACAGCCTCCACCCCGCGCCATGAGATGGAAATTCATGTGCGTCTCGGTGCTGACAAAGACGGGACCATCAACGGAATCGATATGTACACCCTGTCAAATACCGGGGCCTACGGGGAGCATGGACCGACGACCGTGGGACTTTCCGGACATAAATCAATTCCGCTTTACGGAAAGGCGAAGGCATTCCGTTTCGTCAGCGATGTTGTGTATACAAACGTTATGTCAGCCGGCGCGTATCGCGGATACGGTGCTACCCAGGGACTTTTCGCGGTGGAGTCTGCCGTGAATGAGCTGGCGGCGAAGCTGCATATGGATCCGTTTGAACTGCGGATGAAGAATATCGTCAGGGAAGGCGACGTGATGCCGGCATACTACGGGCAGGTAAATACGAGCTGTGCTCTGGACCGGTGTCTGGACCGCGTGAAAGAGATGATCGACTGGGATCATAAGTATCCGGTCCGCGATATGGGAAATGGAAAGGTCCGTGCCGTTGGCATGGGAATGGCGATGCAGGGATCCGGCATTACGTCTGTCGACGTGGGAAGTGCCACGATCAAGGTGAATGATGACGGATTCTATACGCTGTCCATCGGCGCGGCAGACATGGGAACGGGCTGCGACACGATCTTAGCGCAGATCGCGGCAGAAGTTCTGGAGTGCTCCATCGATGAGATTACGGTGTTGGGTGCCGATACAGATTCATCTCCTTATGATTCGGGATCCTATGCGTCCAGTACGACATATGTTACCGGAAAAGCAGTAGAAAAATGCGCACTTCAGGTGCGGGAGCAGATCTGCAGGCTGGGTGCGGAACTGTTAAAGTGCCCGGAATCTGAGGTTGTGTTTGACGGAAAGTTCGTGAGACAGGAAAGCCATGGAAAGCTGCAGGACGAGATAAAGGCTGACACAGAGACAGCAGAGAATACGAAGGATAGCACCGGGTTTGGAGGAAGACGAGTCTCTCTCTCCGATATTGCCACCGCCTCCCAGTGCGGCAACAGCATCGCTCTGGAAGCGACCGTGACCAACAGTTCACCGCTCTCCCCGCCGCCGTTTATGGTGGGTGCCGCGGAGGTCGAGGTGGACCTTGAAACCGGTGAGGCGAAGGTCATTGACTATGCGGCAGCAGTAGACTGTGGAACACCTGTAAACCCGAACCTCGCGAGAGTTCAGGCGGAAGGCGGAATTCTTCAGGGAATCGGCATGGCGCTGACAGAAAATATTACCTATAATAAGAAGGGAAAGCTTGCAGAAAACTCTCTGATGCAGTACAAGATTCCGACACGTGTCGATATCGGACATATCCGCGTGGAGTTTGAGAGCAGCTATGAGGATGCAGGTCCCTTCGGCGCAAAATCCATCGGTGAGGTCGTGATCAACACGCCGCTTCCGGCTGTATCAGATGCGATCTTCAATGCCACAGGAACACGGTTCTATGAGCTCCCAATCACGCCGGAAAAGATCGCTATGGCCGTGGCGGAGAGAAAAGCAGAAAACGAGTGATCGGTTGACATAATTCGGTCAATATGACAGCATGTGGGCGTATGTTATAAAAAATATGGCTATGTAAACCAACCGGGACAGTTTTAAGATGGGCATAAGTGCAATGCAGGGTTACCGCATGCAGGCAGAAATTTTCCGGAATGGAAATACAGTGGGAGGCACAGCGGTGATCGTGCAGTTGGATGGAGTTACAGACGATCGCTTTTATAACAGAATACAGCGGTGTCATCGGCTGCCCTGGTAATAAGAGAAAGCTGGGGTCAAAGATGACGAAGAGAACATGGAAATTCAAAAAGTGCGCGAAACTGAATAAAATGGATCATGGCGGATATTCACTGGTAGAATTGATGGTAGTTGTTGTTATCATGGTGATCCTGGCATCTGTGAGTATCGGAGTTTACAACGGATATGTAAAACGCGCAAAGAGCGCGGTTGCCTATGAAAAAGGACATCGGATCGCGGAGGCACTGGAAATCTGTGAGGCGGAATATGATCTTACAGGAAATATCAGCATCAGCAGGTTATCGGAGATATCCGGTAAATTGATAAAAAAGCCGAATGATCCGAAGAGCGCCCTGTACCCATATGTGGGAGAGGACACGGATGATTGTACGGATTTTACGGTATCGTTAAAGAATCTGGGTGACGGAAAAGTGAAAATTCAAGGGTTCACTTACACGTCGGACAGTTATGAGATCACATGGACAAATGAGAATGGTGTACAGGTCACGATGAATTAAAAGCACTTACGTGCCTGAGATGCGTACTCGCGCGAAGATGCAGATTGCTGCAAGTGACCGCGCGAGACGCCCAGATGTGCCGGGGCACATTTTATTCTATTGATCGTGTGATTGGAAAGAGATCATGCCGCAGACCGACAAAAAGTGGAACATGAGACTGACTGCCAAAAGATCGGCGCATCCACCGGGGCTTAAATTCTCTGTCATGTACTGATGGTCCAGAGTATATAGCGTTTCTTTGAAATTTTCTTTTGTGACAACAGAGAGCAGGATTTTTGCCTGCTCTTTTCTTTTTTTCGCAAGTCCCGGACCTCCCCGGTGGACCATATTGGTGTCATCGACTTCAGAGATCAGGGTGAGAAGTGCCATGGCGGCGGAATCGTTCAGGGAAAAGCCCGCTGACAGCCATTTTCTCAGCGCGGGCAGTCCGATCTGGACCGCGGATGGGAAACCGGCGGCCGCCTCACCGCGGGCTCCCCGGATACCGTAGGCGGTAAAGATGCGTTCGCCGTTGGTGGGGAGAGGAGTCTGCACATTCGGGGGGCGATGCAGATCCGAGAGAGAGCATTTTCCCAGCCTCCGACATTCCTGAAGCACATCCGTGAACGGCAGCGGAAGCTCCCGCCCCGCGTGAACTTTTCCAAGCGCCCCGCAGAGGATCGCCGAGGCAAAGACAAGTCCCTTGTGGGTGTTGATCCCGCCTGTGGCGGAAAACATGGCGGTCTCAGCCCGCTGCCCGGCATAGCGAAGCCGTTCAAAGATCTGTCCGTCCGGCTCACTGCTGTGATCCCATCCCAGGCAGAAGAATTCCCTAAACCACGGGATCAGGGAGGCGCTGCTGTCAAGGAATGTAAAAAAGTCCATATCTTTGTGGGAGCCGGAGTTGTTCCGGTCCACCAGTCCCGGCTTTGGTGTGGTCGATACCTCGTAGAGGAGTCCCCGTACCGCCGCGGAAGCCGCCTGATCAGCCGCCCGGTCCCGGAAGAATTCATGGAAGAGCTTTGCCGTCTGCCACTGGATCAGCTCCATGGAGTGGGACTTTTTTTCGGCACAGACATGGGCGTCTTCCCCGCAGACAAGACAGGTTCTCGGGAGAAGTCCGAGATCATGCCGCTTTACGGAGATCCCATCGGGACCGCAGACGTCAAGGTTGAAGAGACGGCCCAAAGGGTGGCTTTCCTCGATGGAGACGAGAAATTTTTTGACCTGTATGGCCTGGGACTTTAAAAGAAAGAACGCGCAGTCACCGGTATTTTTCTCATAAACCTCCGTTTTCAGAATAGAGAAACGGGAGAGGCGGTCGGACAGTTCCCGTACTTCCTCCCGGAATGCCGCCCGGGCGAAGGGAAACGTCTTGACTGCCCCGGCAATATTTAAGGAAAACTCCACAAGACAGATCTCTCCGCCGGGGGTAAGAAGTTCCCATTTTTTCAGGACACGCCGGTCTCTGGCGGCGCGAAGTTCCCCGGAAGTCACCGGTGAGCCGGTAATTACATTATTTAGGTTCATAAAAAACACTCCATTTGGAATTTAGTTCGAACTTCCTAAATGCAGAAAATGCTGTGCAAAGATTTTTTGAATTTTGCACAGCATTTCAGCTATCATGCATCTGAAAAAACGTCAGAGAACAGGATCTGCAGGAGAATTCGCAGTTACTTAAAGCTTTCCTTTAAATACTTCGCCGTACACTCCGGCACCAGCGATAGAACTTCGTCGGTCACGCCCTGCTCATCCAGCAGTTTGCGAACTCTGGAAGCACTGATGACCTCCGGCTTTCCATCCGGTCCCTCTGTTGTGATCCGGTCGATCTTAATGAAGGAGATGCCGTATTTTGGGAGAATGCGGATCATTGCCTCGTTGTAGCGTCTTGTTACCGGATCAAAAGGCTCTTCCCCGGCGAAACGTTTTGTAATATGAAGGATCGGAGCGATCCTTGAGGCAAACAGTGTAATATCCAGTTCACTTTGGATCTTTGCCGCGTCCTCACCGTCCTTTAAGAAGTAGGTCGGAAATGTGGCGTTGGAGATCATATACGGACCGGATGGATGTACGATGACATTTGGAAGATGGTCGGTTCCTTCACGGACAAGGCGGAGCCGGTCTGCAAACGGGAAACGGGAACGGTTCTCCTCAACCACGAAGATGTGGAGAAGGGAACATGCCTTAGCGGCGTAAGTGATCAGCGCGAGATGACCTTTCGTGAAGGGATTGCAGTTCATGACGATACAGCCCACGTTCTCATCGGTATCTGTCCCGGCGAGAAATTTCTTATAATAGTTGTCCAGTCCGGATTTCTTATTCTCCAGC
>Ga0129313_1001343_pt1 | contig 15934 bp, 11 predicted proteins | sample O1105metagenome_FD_94436 | JGI IMG/M metagenome (GOLD analysis project Ga0129313, IMG submission 94436) | Orangutan group fecal microbial communities from fecal samples from Wisconsin, USA - O1105 metagenome | ecosystem: Host-associated > Mammals > Digestive system > Large intestine > Fecal... | reverse complement strand
AGACTAAGATGGAAATTAATAAAAGCAGTGGAGGGGGATATGTCCATGCAATTCCGTATGGCCTTAGTATGTCCACTGCGCTAAGGAGGCTTGTATGATTAGCTTTTTCTTATGTCTGATCGCACTCGTCGCCGGCTATTTTACCTATGGTAAGCTCGTCGACAGCACCTTCGGACCGGATGACCGTGAAACACCGGCCGTCAGAATCAATGATGGCGTCGATTACGTCGTCATGCCACAGTGGAAGCTGTTCCTGGTTCAGCTTCTGAACATCGCCGGTCTCGGCCCGATCTTCGGTGCCCTGCAGGGTGCACTCTGGGGCCCGGTCGTTTTCCTGTGGATCACCTGTGGTACCATCTTCGCCGGTGGTGTCCATGATTACTTCTCCGGTATGCTTTCCGAGCGAAACAACGGTGGCTCCATCTCCGAGGTCACTGGTAATTATCTCGGTGGTGCTATGAAGAACGTCATGCGTGTATTCTCGGTCGTTCTCCTCATCATGGTCGGTACCGTATTTGCGAAGGGTCCGGCCAGCCTGATCGTCAAGATGATCGATCCGAATGGCACCGGCACCGGACTGCTGGCCAGTGGTTCCTTCTGGCTCGCTATCATCCTGCTGTACTACTTCATTGCCACTTTCATCTCGATCGATGCCATCATCGGACGTATCTACCCGATCTTCGGTATCTGCCTGATCGCGATGGCCGTCGGTGTTATCTTCGGTATCATGACGAATCCGGCCTACACGATCCCAGAGATCTGGACGAACTTCTACAACATGCATCCGAAGGGAACCCCGATCTGGTCCTTCATGTTCATCACCGTCGCCTGCGGCGCGATTTCCGGATTCCATTCCACGCAGTCCCCGCTGATGGCACGTTGCCTGAAGAGTGAGAAGCAGGGCCACTTCGTATTCTACGGCGCGATGGTCGGCGAAGGCATCATCGCCCTCGTATGGGCCGCTGCCGGCTGCGCGATCTATGAGAAGACCGGTGGACTCTCCACAGGACTGCAGGAGAGCCTCGCAGGTGGTCAGTCTGCCGCCGTTTACGACGTCTGCATCAAGACCATGGGCTCCGTCGGTGTCGCACTCGCGATGCTCGGCGTTATCGCCTGCCCGATCACCTCTGGTGATACCGCCTTCCGTTCCGCACGTCTGACCATCGCCGACTGGGCCGGCCTCGACATGAAGAACTGGAAGACGAGGTTAATGCTGACGATCCCGGTACTCGGTGCCGGTGCCATCATTTCCCAGCTCGACTACACCATCGTATGGCGTTACTTCAGCTGGACCAACCAGACCCTCGCGATGATCGTCCTCTGGGCCGCATCGATGTACCTCTTCCGCGAGAAGAAGAACTACTGGATCACCGCTGTACCGGCAACCTTCATGAGTGCCGTCAGCGCGACTTACTTCATCCTCGCACCGGAGTGCCTCGGTGGCTTCGTGAACCAGAAGACCGCAGAGGGCGCGACGATCTACAACACCATGGTCGCTTATCCGATCGGCATCATCGTCGCCATTCTCTTCCTCGGTCTCTTCCTGAAGGCTACGAAGAAGCCTGCAAAGGCCTGAAACCGAATCAACCTCTTCCCCGCACCGAGCCGCCTGCATCCCTCCATCTGGCTTCGGCCAATGCTTCCATCAGGATGCGCTGACGCGGGGGAGTGCCTGACAACCGAATATTTTAGCGAAAGGCGGAGGTGGAGGCACTTCCGCCTTTTAGTTTAAATGCAGGTGTATCATGTAAAATCTCTTTACACCATACGCTGTCGTGCTAGGATTACATGTAAAGAATCATATGCGATCTATGCAGCGGATCATAGCCGGGTACGAATAAAAAATGCCGTGTATCAGGATATGAAGAACATGGGTGCGACTGCATATATCCGAATACCAAACTATTAAACAGCAAAGGATCGACGAAATTATGGGAATGTTTTTATCAGCCGTGGCGACGGATCTCTCTCCGGAGGAACTGAATATCGAAAAGAAGCACATGGTGAAGATCGGGCGTCTCGGCGTCAGCGATCGGGCCGTGTTCCTGTCCTCGCTGATGCTGGATCGAAGCCGCTACGTCCTCTTCACGGACATGAACCGCATCTTCAAGCAGGTCGCGATGTCGAAGGGCGGCTTCACCGGCAAGGGCATCTTCGGCAGTATGGCATACATCGTCGTAGAGCTGAAGAGCGGGCACCAGATCCGCTGCGCCGTGCAGGCTGAGCCATATGCAGATGCGATTCTCGAGGAGATCACGAAGCGCTGTCCGGAGCTCCCGACTCACAGCCGTGAGGCCGAGCAGAAGCTGCGTGCCGCGGAAGAGGAAGAGAAGCGGCGCTACGCCGACCACCTCACGCCAGCCGCCGAAGCAACGATCGAGAAGCTCGAGGCAGAGAAGGCGACGCTTGAGAAGCAGCCGGCGCTGTACCGTCAGCTCGCTGCGACGGCGAAGCAGCTCCGCATCGTCCAGCGCGTGAATCCGAGTGCGAAATGGGTGGCCCTCGTCGTGCTCATCATGGCCATCTGCGCGACGGCCCTCGGCATTGTCCGACTCCTGCAGGGCGGCACGACCGCGATCTACGTCGTGTTCTTCGGCTTCGCGATCATCTTCCTCCTCGCCGCGTCGCGTGTGCTGCCGAACGCACAGAATAACGTGCAGAAGGTGCGTGAGGCCAATGCTTCTGCCGTCGCACAGATGGAGCGCGCGCTCGCCGGTGAAGCCCTCGACGTGCCGGCCCGCTATGCCCACCCGGTTGTGCTCGAACGCATGATCCGCGTGATCCGCGAGGGCCGCGCTGAATCCCCGGCGGACGCCCTCGCCCTCGTGAAGAAGGACCTGCAGGCCCTGAACTCGAGCGTCACCGTCTCGCAGAAGGAGTACGACGAAGTCGTCGAAATCAAACCCATGTTTCTGAACTTCGATTACGAGTGATAGAGTCCTCTAAACTTCAGGTGGTGGGACGTGAAATCGAAATGCTCTACGGTTTCCCGCCCTCACCACCTGCCGTTAGACAGTGTTTCTCAAACATGCAGGGTCAAGAATGATGAATGAACAGCTGATAAATTTACTGATGAAAGATGGAGTCGATGCTGAACTTCTGAATGATGTATCGTGTTCTATAAATAATGACAGGTCACTTGCACTTTCGGAGGATTTGAAAGCGAGGATCCCGACGCCGGAGTGTCCGTACTACGGGCAGGAGATCTGGGATGCGGCGATCGCGGCGCTTCTCAGTGGGCGGAATCTGCTGCTGTCGGGGCCGAAGGCGACGGGCAAGAACATCCTCTGCGAGAATCTGGCGGCGCTGTTTGAGCGTCCGGTGTGGGATGTGTCCTTCCATGTCGGGATGGATGCGGCGTCGATGATCGGGGCGGACAGCTTCGATGGAAGTCGGGTCGTGTTCAAGCCGGGGCCGGTCTACCTCGCGGGTAAGTACGGCGGCTTCGCGGTGCTCGACGAGATCAACATGGCGAAGAACGAGGCGCTGGCGGTGCTGCACAGTGTGTTGGATCACCGGCGGGTCATCGATGTGCCGGGCTATGAGCGGCTGCAGCTGCATCCGGCGACACGTTTCATCGCGACGATGAACTACGGATACGAGGGCACGCGGGAGCTCAATGAGGCGCTGGCGTCACGTTTTCTCGCCATCGCGATGCCGATCATCTCGGAGGAGAACCTCTGCCGTGTGCTCGAGGGACGCTTTCCGACGATCCGGAAGAGCTGGCGCGACCAGTTCGTGAAGCTCTTTTATGAGCTGAATGACAAGGCGGAGCACGCGGAGATTTCGGAGCGGGCCGTGGACCTGCGCGGCCTGCAGGATGCGATCGGCCTCATGCAGCTCGGCATCTCGATCCGCACGGCCCTCGACATGGGCATCGTCAATAAGTGCTTCGACCCGCGTGAGCAGCAGCTGATCCGTGACGTGATCACCGCGCGGATCCCGGACCACGGCGGGAGAGATGTATTTGACTAAGTGGATGCCAGAAGTGTCCCTTCGGTGAGAATGTGTATGCGGTGCCGGTGAAAGCTTGAGGCCGACTGCATTGGACCAGGAGGTGTTTGACTGAGCAGATGCCAGAAGCAGAATGTGTATGCGGTGCCGGTGAAGACTTGAGGGCAACTGCATTGAACCAGAAAGCTACGATCGGTGCGCTCGGCAAAATCAGGTATCGAAGCTTTCTGAGGTGAGGTATGGCTGGAACAGAGGACGAGCGGAAAAGAGCGGAAAATCTGGTGTGGACGGCAGCGGGAGACTATGCCTTCACGCCGGATTTTCTGTCGTTTACGGAGGACGGCAGTGCGGACCTCTACATGAACCTCGTCATCGGGCTCACGCATAAGTGGCTCGGCCACCCGACGGAGGCGCTGCTCGAGGAGGTGTCCAGGAGCCGGCGCGCGGCGATCCTCAGCGACACCCTCTGGCTCGGCATCGAGTCCTACGTCTATGCGCGTGAGCTGCCGTCCCGGCCCGCACTGGAGACGCTTCGTGCGCAGCATGCCGAGGCGTATTTCGCACGCCTTCAGAACCTGAATCGCCAGCAGTGGATGGCGGAAAACAAGCGCCTCCTCGACCAGCAGACGATCCGCTGGAGCCGCGTGCTCGGCCGGAAAACGCGGGTGTATGCGCCCGACCGCAGGGCCCTCGCCGCCGCCCTCGAGCTCGATCCGGACCTCAGCGCGGACGAGGTGGCCGCCACCCTTCGCGCGATCCTCACGCGCTTCTTCGCCTACCGTGGAGAGGCGGAAGTGAAGCCCGTGCACATTCGCCTGAACACGGTGGAGGCCTGGATTCTGCAGCACGTTTTTAGGACCGAGCACCAGCACACCGACACGCTGATGATGAAAAACACGTACGCGGCCAATGCCTCCGCCGGGACGCCGGTGGCTTCGGATGGCAAGCACGGCGGCGCAGGGGCGATGGGTGAGCGCGCCTACATCACGGCCTGCTTCGGACGCTCGCTGTATACGGACGAGGATCTGCAGCAGCTTGAGGCGCGGCTCTGCGTCGGCGGGCACCGCGGCTGCCACGTATATGTGACGGATGGGAAGTTCGACACGGGCTCTTCGGATGGTCGGACCTGGTTGCGCGAGAAATCTGGTGCACAGATGAACGACATCACCCGGACAAATCAGAGAACGGAAGATAGGGCAGGAAAAGCTTCGGGGACAGGCTCCCGGACAGACGTGGCAGCGCCGCGTGGCGGCTTTTTCGACTCCGAGACCGCGAAGGTGCGGCAGGACAGCGCGCAGCAGGCGCTGGCGAACCGGCGCTTCTTCGAGTCGGAGGGGGAGCTGGCGCGCTCGCTCGTGCGGCGCCTTTCAGCGCGCCTCGAGCTCACGCTGTCGGATCTCCGTGAGAATGTCGCGGTACATGCTCCGGTGGGCCGCCTCGATCCGGTGCGCGCCTGGCGCATGCCGATCGTGCATGACCCGGATGTCTTCGAAAAGCAGCGCCCGGAGCGGGAGATGCCGCTCGATGTGACGCTGCTGCTCGACGCCAGCGCCTCCCGCATGCAGATGCAGGAGCAGCTCGCTGCCGAGGCCTGGATCCTCGCGGAAGCGCTGAAAAACTGCCACGTGCCGGCCGCTGTCTGGAATTTCCGCTCGCTCCGTGGCTACACTGTCCTTGAGAAGATGAAGGACTTCTCCGAGCGGGACTGCGCGTATCTCTTTCATTTCTATGCCGCCGGTTGGAACCGCGACGGCCTCGGCCTGCGCCTCGCCGCGGAGGAGCTCCTGCACGGAAGCCGACGAAACTTCGCTGTTTCTGAAGCACGAAGCACAGGCATGCCGGCAGCTGATCGACGCCTGGAAGCACAGAAAGCCACCATGTCAACGGAGCATGGAGGTGTGCGAAATCACAGCATGCCCGGTGCTGGCGGGCCATCTGCACTGAAACCCGGCATGGCTGCCGGCGGGAGCCCCGGTGACCGAAAACACATTCTGATCGTCCTGACGGATGCGAGCCCGGATGACTCGACGCGCCTTTCATCCTGTGCGAAGTACCCTTTCGGCAGTGCCTATGAAGGCCGCCCGGCGGTCGATGACGCCGCCGACGCCATCACGGAGATGCGCGCGCAGGGCATCCTCGTGTACGGACTTTTCCTCGGACGAACGGAAAACCTCGGGAACCTCAGCCTCATGTATGGCCATCATCAGGTCCGGATCCACGACATTGCCCAGCTCGCCCGCGCCGCCGGCGAGATCTTCACGAAGGCCGTCGAAGAACTGTGAAGCAGGTAAACAAAAAAGCGATGACTCAAAAGGGGAGTCATCGCTTTTTTGTTTATTTTACTACCGGGCGCACGATCATGCTCTTATCGCCGTGCGGGTTCTCGGCCTTCACGAGGGTGATGCGGAGATCCTCATCGACCACGAAGGTGTAGATCATGGTGTCATCCGGCTCCGCGCCGGCCTTGCCGTAGTTGAAGGTGACGGTCACGGTGCCGAGTGCGTTCGGGGTAAGCACGAAACGGGTGGTGCCATCATTGATATTCATGGTATCGGACGGATCCTTCGCTGTGTAGGTTTTCTCGACATCGAGGATGTTGTTATCCATAGTGTAGCTCCAGTCCTCGCCGATCGTCGGATTCGAGAAGAAGTCGAAGCGTGCCCAGTGGTTCGCGGCTTCCAGGGTCATGATGCCACCCGCCTCCTCGGTATCGTAGTAGTTGATCTGCAGATCCGACGCATCACCGCTGGTATATGCGCCATCAAGCGCCATGCCCGCCTCCTGATTTGCGTCGGTGTTCGTGTATGCGTCATCGAACTCCATGCCTGCCTCCGGCTTCGCTGCTTCCTGATTCATATCCGCGGTCGGTACGGATGGACCGCTGGTTTCCGCCTCTGTGGTCTTCGGTGTTACGCCCTGTGCCTTCACACCCGCACACGCCGTCGTCGCGACCGTCGCGATCAGGATCCCCGTGAGGAGGATGCTCTTCATGCTGCTGTTCATCATATTCTTTCTCATAGTATTATTTCCTTTCGTTTTTGAATCGGATATCCTGTGTTTTGTTCCTTACATCCTTAATCACCGAAGAAGAGAAGGATGGGTCACAGGAATTATTTTTATTTTTTTACACTTTATGAATCTGAATAATAATACCTCCATATATCGTCGAATCACACATTGTTTCGCTGCTGCAGTGCAAGACCGATCAGTCGGTCTGCCTGATCCGCCATAAACAGTGGAATATTCAGCATATCATCATCCAGTTTCAGATTATCGAGAGAGAAGCGTATTCGAAGCTTCACCTTATCCGGGAAAAGTTCCTTAAACTTCTTCAGACTCCTGCTGGAGGTGTTGTCTTCGGCTTTCACTTCTACAGGGAAAATATCATTTTCCCGCTGAATCAGGAAATCTACTTCATAAGGCGGATTACTCTGTGTCCAGTAGCGCGGAACCACCTCAAACTGTGTGATCAGTGTCTGGAGGACGAAATTCTCGGTCAGCGCGCCCTTAAATTCTGTGAACAGGCGGTTGCCTTCACCGAAGGCTGTAGGTGCCAGCTGGGCCAGACGGCGGAGCAGACCGACATCCACCAGGTAGATTTTAAAGGCAGACAGGTCATCGTAGGCTGCGATCGGAAGGCCAGGCGCAGTACTTCGGTATATCTTATGAACCAGCCGTGCATCGACCAGCCATTGCAGTGCATCCTCATATTCACGGGCTCTGGCACCTTCTTTGACTACCTTATAGATGAACTTCTTGTTTTCGCGAGCCAGCTGAGATGGAATGGATTTCCAGAGCATCGAGATTTTCGGGAACTCACGAGTATCGGGATGCTTCGCAAAATCCCGCTCATAGGCATTGATAATGCCGGAAAGCGCCTCCTGCATGGCCGGAATATCACGGGCTTCTGTCCACATGAGCACAGACTCAGGCATACCACCGGTGACATAATACATCTTCAGTTTCTCATAGAGCGGATTAAAAAATGCATCTGGGATGGGTTCAAGCGTATCAACGCTATCGAGATATGCTGCCAGATTTTCATCTCCATTCGCAAGCAGAAATTCCGAGAAGGTCATCGGATCGATCTGCATGAAGTTCACCTTGCCCACAGGAAAAGAAGAGGGCTTTGCCAATGCAATCCCCAGCAGTGAACCGGCACAGGCGATATGATACTGCGGCGCATTTTCGCAGAAATACTTCATGGAGTTGATCACCTTCGGGCAATCCTGAACCTCATCGAAAATGATAAGCGTCTTTTCCGGCACGATCTTCTGACCGCTTGCCAGCATCAGGTTCTGCAGAATCCGGTCAACATCCTTCGTGGTTTCAAAGAACTGCCTATACTCCTCGTTTTCATCGAAGTTAAAATAAGCGGTATTCTCATAGTAACGTCTGCCAAACTCCTTCAGAACCCAGGTTTTACCCACCTGACGAACGCCTTTAAGGATCAGCGGTTTCCGATAAGGCGAATTCTTCCAGTCCAGCAGTTTCTTTATAATATATCGTTCCATAGACTCGCTCCTCACACTTTTTATAGCGAATTTTATACATGATTCTCACACTTTTAAAAATATTATATTGCGAAAGCAGAGACGGCGCAAATCAAAAATCACATTATTATATATAAAAGTGTGAAATCTATCACACTATTATATGAATTCACGTGCATTTCTATCACACTTTTATGTAAAACAGTGTGCGTCTTAAGAATTTTTCAATGGGGCTGACCATATAAACTGTTAGGTCTTTAGACCATCGGATGGATTAAGCGCATAGTAAACAAACTATCAATTGTGCTATAATCACAGTGATTTAGATGATCTGGGAAGATGTGGCGTTTCATATGCGAATGTAAGTCGCGCATTCATACCCATTGAAAAATGTGGAGACATCGGAGAAGGAGAGCGGGTGTTATGAACTATTTAAATCTTCCGGTGGGGGTTTCGAATTTCGAGAAGCTTCGAAGTGAAGGGTATTACTATGTCGATAAGACTGGCCTGATCGCTGATATATTGCATACGAAGGCAGAGGTTATGCTCATCACCCGTCCGCGCCGTTTCGGTAAGACCCTGGGTATGAGCATGCTGGAGGCGTTCTTCGACATTCGGAAGGATCATAGGGCGCTGTTCGAGGGTCTCGAAATCGCATCTCATCCTGCGCTGTGCGATGCGTGGATGAACCGGTATCCGACGGTCTTCATCACGCTTCGTCAGGTGGAGGGACTGAACTTCCAGGATGCGTATGGGCAGCTTCTGTATGAAATCGCGCTTCTATATCAGGAGCATGCGTATGTTCTGGACGGCGTATCGATGAGCGAGCCGGAGAAGCAGCTCTATCGAAGGCTTATGAACCGTGAAGCTGATCGGACGGACGTGCTGCGTTCGATCGAGTTCCTGACGCAGGTGCTGCATAAGCATTATGGACGGAAGGTCATTCTGCTCATGGATGAGTATGATGTTCCGGTCGCCAAGGCGAACTCGAACGGCTACTATCAGGAGATGCTCGATGTCATGAAGGGCCTCATGCGCGCCGTGAAGGATAACGCGTCCCTTCAGTTCGCTATCATTACCGGCTGCCTGAAGATCGCGAAGGAGAGTATCTTCACCGGCACGAACAACTTCGTTTCTGATTCGATCCTGCACGCCCGTCTGGGCGAGTACTTCGGCTTCCTGCAGGAGGAGGTCGACCGTATCCTGGAGGATGCCAATGTCTCCGACCGGGCTGATCGTGTGAAGAGCTGGTACGATGGCTACCACTTCGGGGATTCGGATGTGTACTGCCCGTGGGATGTGATGAACTATATGCTGGAGCTGCAGCGAGACCCGCAGGCGGAGCCGGTGAGCTACTGGAAGAACACCAGTGATAACGCGATCATCCGTTCCTTCATCGACGATGCCGGCGGTGACATCACGCAGAAGCTGGAGACCCTGATGGCCGGCGGCGTCATCGTTCAGCGTGTGGATGAGAACCTGACCTATGACCTCATCCATTCATCGGAGGATAATCTCTGGAGTCTGCTGTACCTCAGCGGCTATCTGACCGTCGCACGTGCCGAGGACATCGAGGGAGAGGTCCCGAAGGGGTGCATTGCCCTGATGATCCCGAATGCAGAGATCCGTGACATCTTCGAAACAACGGTCATGCGCTGGTTCGATGACAGTGCGAAGATGTGGAACCGGACGGCGCTGTTTGATGCCGTGTGGCAGGGCGACAGTGCGGCCATCACGAAGGCGATGAATGCGCTGCTTCGCCGGACCATTAGCTACCATGATTACCGCGAGGATTTCTACCATGCGTTCCTCGCCGGCATTTTCACCGGCGCCGGCTATATGGTCGACTCGAACAAGGAACATGGCGAGGGCCGCAGTGACGTGGTCGTGCACGACGGCATCCACGCCCGCGTCGCGATCTTTGAAGCGAAATACACGAAGTCCCTCGACCAGCTCGAGCGTGCGTGCGACACCGCCCTGCAGCAGATCGATGAGCGCATGTACGCGAAGGAATACGAGGACGACTACGATGAAATCCTGTGCTACGGCATCTCGTTCTTCAAGAAACGGTGTATGGTGAAGAGGAAATAGTAAAAGAATATGGATTGTATAAGAAGCGGGTGTATGAGAAGTGCAGCCGCTTTTTTTTTCGGAGAATAAATGAACGAAGATCATCTTCGGACAATATCAGCTGAGCAGTGTCTTTAGACCATAGGATGGATTAAGCGCATAGTAAACAAACTATCTATTGTGCTATAATTAATCTCAATAATTGCTTTAAGGCGAAATCAAAGATTTTCAGAGGTAAGTTCTATGGGACTGTTTTCAGATGTTCTTGAGGCGAATCGAGACCGTGGTTACGGTGGCTATATTGATCCTTGTATGATCATGAGTTCGCTGGAGACCAATGACAAGCGGTTTGCTGATTACCGAATAGAATTAAACAGATATACAGAATCAAAACCAGACGACACGATTAAGGAAGGAATGCGTCAGGCATTTTTGCGTAGATCCGCAGATCTTGAAAAGCTTAAGGCCGGATATCTGATTGCTGAAAAAGCAGTTCTGGAGATAAATAATCGTGGAAAAATCCAGTCTGATTATATGAAAGATATGCTGGAAACATTGCAGTTTCAGTTGCGCAATGCGTACAGAGCCATTTGCCAATTACGATTTGAAATCGATCAGAAATTTAACTTTCAGCACATTCCTGATTTTCAAGCGGATCAGGAAGATAATATCCGAATGGATATTTTAAACAAAATAATCAATACCACTCTTCATCATATGGAGGAAGGCTTATTTGTAGATACCAGCACATTCAGAAAGGTTGTTTCAGATTGTGCTGAAGTTATCCGATGTATGAAAAAAGAGGATTTTGGAACCAGTGATAAGTCGGTTTTTTCATATTATCTGATGGAGACGCTTGGCTTAAAAGCAGGGCAGCACAAATGCTGTAATTGCGGGAAACCGTTATTGGATAATATAGAGTATTGCCTGAATTGTTACGAAAGGAATGTATAAAATGAGTGAGAAGCATGATTTAGCTGTTCTCTATAGTATGATTGATAGACCGATTACAGAGTTTGTTGAAAGTGAACCTTTCAAAAGACTTGAACAGGAAACAGACCTGATCTGTCGTATAGAGCCATTTGGTCTTCCTGAAATAAAGAAATTAATTTGTTGCTCAGATATCCTTGCATCACAGGACTGGGCAGATAAATATGCTGAGGCCAGGAAACTGTATACCACCGGCATGAATTTTGATGTTCTGGCATTACTGTTGGAATATAAGGATGCAGCAGAATTCGAGGCGAAAATTCTCGCTTGCGTAGATTCGAATATACTTGCACGAATAAATGCATATTTCACAGAAATTAAACAGGAGAATGAGAAGGACAAAAAAGAACTGTCCTCATTAAAAAGGAAAATCAAGAAAGATCAAAAGAAATCGCCAGAAAAGACTTCGTCTGAAGCTTCTTCTCAGGAATCAAATGTAGAAGGCCGTGATGGTGGGGAGGTTGATGCAGGTGCAGGTGTTCAGTCCGCACTAAAGGCGGCCGGAGCGACATCGGGTGTTGAGGTTCATATGGAGGAACTGAATAAGGCTATTGGGGAGAGAGATAAGTTTCTGACAGTGTACAAAAAGCATGCATTAAAAACAAAGGAATATCTTGCTCAGTTGAATAACATTGAGGTGATGGATTCGAAGAGGCAGGAGGCGTATAAAACGATAGATGAAGTTAAACCTTCTGTCGAAGAATCATTTCTCTGTCACTACATTCAAACAGGGGAACTATCTATAGAGGAGGAAGAGTCGCTTAGAGATTATGGATTCCTTCATAAGGTTATTGCGCTTCTCGATAAGTCCAACTATACGGATGTGGCATTTCCTGTTCTGGCAAAACTTCATTCAGATAGTGCAATCGACCTTGAAAGTGATGTGATAGCGGAATTTATCAGTGCACATGGCAGATTGTTAGCCGAATATCTTGAAAGTCAGTATTCGGAGATCCCTGGTTATCTTGAAGATGAAGAAAATCGTTTATTTTTAGAGTATGCTATCAAAGGAACAATTTCAGGGAGTGATGAGTATGTGCCATGGTGGAACAGTATCAGCAGAGTATCTGACTGGAAAGCTGTTCTGGAAACTGTTGCCGAAATAATTGAAGATTCTCTTTTGAAAGTTGCAGTCAAACTGCTACACCACGTAAATGGCTCCAGTATGGATGCTTTTATGAAGCTTGTTGAGTCTGATCAAGCGGATGCATTTGGAATAACACCCGCAGAGTTTGTTATTGAACTTGTCGGGCAGGAGGCTCCTGAGCAGAAGAATCTTGTGAGAGGATGTATACGGAGCGCAGATCAGAACGTCCGTAAGTTACAACGTAAAGTTGCGGCTGAGGAAAGAGAAATCAACCGGCACAGTCAGGAACTGTTCAGCGCCTTATACCAGCCACTTGAGCAACTTGAGCAGCTCGCTGTTAATTTGAGATTATCAGACGGTGAAATAAAATGCAGTCTTGTAGCAAGACATGTGATCGATGCATTATCGGTTTTGCGCGAAAACTTAGCTGCCCTTGGCCTGGATACTGCAGACGAGGTTAAAACATGGAAACAACAGTCATTTGTGGAATATGATCCTGAAAAGCATAGGATGCCTTCAATGATTGGCACCGCTGGTGAGCAGGTCAAACTTCAAACATTAGGTTTTTCCTACACGGATGATGAGGGCAATAATAAGATCCGAGCTGCTGAAGTGTATATTCCGGCTCCGGTTGAGGAACCGCCGGTAAAGGTTACTGGGGAAAAAAGCGCTGGCAAGAATCAGAAAAAACATGTTTCAGATACAACACCTTCTAAAATTAAGAAGGGCTATCCGAAGAATGGAAGCGTTGTTAAGAAGCCAAAGAGATCCAGTCAGAGCCAGAAAGGGAAAAAGAAATGATCTATAAATACGGAATAGATTTTGGTACAACAAATTCTTCTATTGCGATCAGGTTTGTTGGCGATGACAGGCAGGAGCATACTCTGGTTGTTGATGTAAAAGATACACTTCCGAGAGAAACGATTCCATCTGTAGTGCTGGTGGATGATAGAGGAAATATTGTTGCCGGTGAGGATGCTCTGAACCAGTATACTCAGGGAGCTGGCAACCGTAGAAATCAGAGATTCATAAAAAAAATCAAGCTTGATCTTGAAACCAAAGGAAGTAAGCTTGAGTACGATATCAACGGAAGGAAAGTATCTGGTGTCGATCTGATTGCAGCTATCCTGAAGGTGCTTCGTCTGAAAGCAGAAAAAGCAGCAGATGAGCTTGAAATTGAAACATCTGGTGTAGTGCTTGGAGTTCCGGTACAGTACGGAGACATTCAGAAAAATGTACTGAAACAGGCACTTTTTAAGGCTGGTTTCTATCGAAATATGCAGGAAGCCGAACGTGATACAGAATTCGTTTCCGAACCGGTTGCGGTAGCAGTTCATTATGGTCTCAACCTCACGCATGACACAACGGTAATGGTATTTGACTTCGGTGGCGGTACACTTGACCTAGCCATCGTGAACCTGAAAAATCAGGTTGGTACCGATAAGCTGCATCCTCACAAGACGATTTCCAAGGAACGTATCACTCTCGGTGGCGGAGAATTAACCAGACAGAATATTATTAACAGCTTTTGCGACACCAGAAAATATGGCACGAAAAGAATTGGTTCCGAATTTGGTTTTGGTCCAAATCTCACGCCAGAAAAGCTTTGGGAAAAGCTCCTTCAGTGTGAGGATGGGATACGGTTTATAGACGCGGTCGAGAAGTGCAAATGCGATCTTTCTAAAGCCAGCAAATACAGGTTCTCATTTATCGGAAGAAATATCCAGCTGGAAGAGCAGACCTTTTATCGAGATGATTTTTCGAAAGCCATCGAAGATAAGCTGGATGAGATTGATGATCTGATTGAAACATGTCTTGAAAATGGAAATATTGAGGATCCTTACGACATTGACCATGTTATCCTGGCTGGTGGTTCTTCTATGATCCCTGCGGTGCAGAATCTGCTTGTCGACAAATTTGGATACAACAGAGTTTCCAGCAAACTCGATGAAAACGATGCGTTGATCAAGACTTTCAAAAAAAATAAAGCTACGGAAAGCGAAGTCCTCACCAGTATCGTTCGTGGTCTGGCAATGGTTGGATGTAAGGACGAAACTTTGATTGATGATACCGTTGAAAGCGATTATGGCGTTTGGGATTCTGTGGAAAATGAGTTTATTCCAATTGTACGTAAGGGTATCCTGGTAAAGAAAACCGTTCTTGATCGAATTACTCGTCAGGGGATATATGAAGATGTCGAGTGTCTGGACAAGAATGTTTCTTCTGTAGAGATTAAGGTATATCAGAAAAACCTGACTGGTGAACATAGGCTTGGGACGATCAATATCCCGAACCCGGGTGGTAAAAAATATCGTATTTACATGCAGGTCGATAAAAAGAAAGGAACCTTAGAGGTCATCATCTTTGATATCGTGCAGCAGCGCTGGATCGATGAAATCCCGCTTAATGAAAGACAATACGTTTTAAAGTAAGGAGTACTGGAAAATGGCAATGAAAATTGAGAGCTATAATGCTTCTTATCCTGCTGCATTCTATGAAATTGGAACCGTTTATTCTTTTTATGGAAATACGCGCTCGTCTGGCATTCCGGCTAAAGAGGAATATATCAGTCATTATGCCTCTGTACTGAAAAGCCTGGAATCAGATAATGATAGTAAGGGCATTCGGCCTGTAAAAAGTAGAGATTCTGTAAAGACAGCAAGGAACAACGGGCGTCTGACCAGATATTATGCCGTTGTTGTTTCAAAATCAGCTACGAGCATCGAGATCATGTTCGTTAATGATGACAATGGCAGAGAGTCTTATCTCACAAGAAAATATGCTGTCGGTAAGTCATGCACCACAGATGGAAAAGAACTGATGGCACCAAGGACTAAAACCAATGTGAATGGTTTGAGAGGAGCAATACAAAAGACAGGCGGCATTACAAGAGTTCAGAATAATAGCGACATCGGAAAAGTTGGAGGTATCACGAGGGCTGGTCAGACGTCTATGGCTACAGCGAGTGTCGGTGGAATCACTCGAATGAAGTCCCAGAGCACTGGTGATGCCAAAATCCCAGCTTCAACTAATCCGGTAGTACCTAGGGTTGGTGGAATCACCCGAATGAAAAAGTAATCTGACGCCGGGCAGGTCTAAGATCTGATGAAGGAGCAAGTATATGTTACATCCTGTGACACATGAGCCGATCAAGCTTACAAAGGAACAGCAGACCTGCGTCGATTATGTCGGCGACAAGCGAAAAGATCTGGTCATTCGTTCTGCCGCAGGTGGCGGAAAGAGTCTGGTGCTGCTGAATCGTGCGATGAAATATCTGAAGGAAGCGAAGGCAGAGGGAAGAAAGAATGCGGTCGTCATCTTCACCTATAATCATGTGCTT
>Ga0129313_1001327_pt1 | contig 16129 bp, 11 predicted proteins | sample O1105metagenome_FD_94436 | JGI IMG/M metagenome (GOLD analysis project Ga0129313, IMG submission 94436) | Orangutan group fecal microbial communities from fecal samples from Wisconsin, USA - O1105 metagenome | ecosystem: Host-associated > Mammals > Digestive system > Large intestine > Fecal... | reverse complement strand
CGTCGAGCATACAGTTGTCTTCGCCGTCCTGGAACGGGGCGTCGATGCTCACGTGGTGACCGTCAGCCATGAGGCTCTGTCCAATCTTCTCCTCGTCAATCTTTGTCGCGTCAGCAAGCTCCGACACGGACGGGTGGCGCTGGTTCTCCTGCTCAAACTTGTTAATCTCGTGATTGATTTTGTTGAGCGAGCCAACCTGGTTGAGGGGCAGACGCACGATGCGGCTCTGCTCGGCGATAGCCTGCAGAATGCTCTGACGAATCCACCATACGGCGTATGAAATGAATTTGAAGCCACGTGTCTCATCAAACTTCTGCGCAGCTTTAATAAGTCCAATGTTGCCTTCGTCGATAAGGTCGGTCAAGGTGAGACCCTGGTGCTGGTACTGTTTTGCAACAGACACAACAAATCGAAGGTTGGCAGTGACGAGTTTGTCCTTGGCACGTTCGCCTTCAGGACCACCCTTCTTTATTTTCTGCGCCAGCTCGATTTCTTCGTCAATAGAGATAAGTGGAGCGCGTCCGATCTCGACAAGATATTTGTCTAATGCCTCACTCGAACGGTTTGTAATACTTTTCTGAATCTTTAATTGTCTCATCTTTATACCTAAATTCTATCTGCTTGTATCTTGTATATGGTTATAACGCTTTGATTTTCAAAATATTGTCAAAATCATGCCCTAAAACCTTGCAAAGGTAATGAAAAAAACTGTAACTGCCTAATAATGTGGCGTTTGTTTCGTGTTAAATAAAATTAATGTGGTTGTGACGTTTCCAATACGGTGGCAGAGATGTTGTGCAAAATGGTCTCGCGTTGTTGTTCAGAGGCTATGAAAAGCGCTGTTGACAACACTTCGCCGTCTATGGCGTTGTCGGTTATCACAGATAGAGTGCGCATCCCGTCTATGGTGTTGCCCGTGAGAGGGTTTATGATGTGTCGTCGGGTCGGGGAGTCGTTTCCCGATGTGGTTAGGCAGTTGTCGTGTAGAGTGACCGATTGACTCTTAGAGGTATTTGTGCAGACCGACCATCCTGCTGTTTGGGTGTCAATGCTGCCCATTGCCACTATCGAACTGTTGCCAAAGTTGATGAGCGCGTGGCTTATGCCGTGTGAGGAGAGCAGTGTGCGAGTCTGTTCTGTGGCGTAGCCTTTAACAAAGCCTGAGAGGTCGAGGCTTAGCCTGTCGTCAAGACGCATGGCTGATTGGTTGTTTATATATAATGTGTCGATGGAGCGCGGACTGTGACCGACACTCCCAATGGTGATGTCAAACAGTCCTAAGGTCTGCTTGTGGTAGTCGCGACACATCTCCAACATGTGGCACAGTCTCTCGGGTAGGGACACGGCTGTGTTTGCCGGTGCGCTGTTAAGTACCGACAATGCCGATGTGGGGTCGAAACGGTTTGCCTCACGTTCTATTGCCCACGCGTTCGCCGCCACCTCGTCCATGATGGCGTTGAGTTGCAGCTCGCTGTGCGTAGTGCTCACCACGGCGATGTCTATGCGGGTGTGCATGGCAGCAAACCACGCGTAATAAAGCGACGCCCCCGCTGGGCTTTGGGCTGACGGAGGCGTTATGATGTGATGGACTGTTGTCACGGCAGTTCTTTTATCTTCACGTTTTTGAACCATACTTCGTCGCCATGGTCCTGTAGCAGGATGTTGCCTTCTGTGTGGTTGCCGAAGTTGTTCCAGTTCTTGTATTTGCTGTAAGCCACAAGTGCGTTCCACATCTGGTTGTTACGCTCATATTCCAACATCTTGGTGCCGTTGAGCCAGTGCTCAACGTGGTTACCCTTCACCACGATGATGGTGTTGTTCCACTGCTTTATGTCGAAGGGTTTATTTTCTGGAGCAGGTATGAGGTCGTAGAGAGAAGCAAGCTTGCGATTGCCTTTCACGCCGAGCTTGGCGTCGGGATGGCGCAGGTCGTCGAGTATTTGGAACTCCCAGCCTATGGCAGAGCCTGCACCTTTGTTTTCTGCTGGGTCTACAAAATACTTTATTCCGCTGTTAGCACCCTCCGTTATCTTGAAGTCGACACTCAGTATGAAGCATTTGTATGTGCGTGTTGTCACGATGTCGCCGCCGTTGGCAGCCTCGCCACCGTTGCCTGCCATCACTTTCAATACGCCGTTTTCTATTGTCCAGCCTTTTTGTGGAAATTTGTCAAGTTTGGCGCCGCGCCATCCGTCGGTGGTCTTGCCGTCCCACAGCAGACGCCATCCGTCAGCGGCTTCAGCCTTTGATATGTAGTTGTCTTTGCCAGATGCGTGCAGCATGGCCATGATTTTCGCTCCGTCGGTCTTGCAACATGGTGTAGCGTTGTTTGTGCAAGTCTTTGCTGCGGCAGTTTTACAGCATGTCGTAGCGGTCTTGTTGCCGCATTTTGCAGCCTGTTTTGTCTGTGCTATTGTGGGTGTGGCAGCCTGCATTATGACGGCAGCCAACAGTAAAATGGTCTTTTTCATAAGTCTTGTCTTTATTGTTTGTGTGGTGAATGATGTGTGCGTGTTATACCTTGTAAAACTCCAGCCACTCGCTTCTGGGCGGCATGCCTCCAGCGAGGAGCGCGTTTGCAAACTCGTTGTTGGTAAACCGCTTGGTGCGTGGGTCGAAATAGAGTTGAGTGCCGAGCCGCTGTGCGATCACTCCGAGGCAGAACACCTGGCTCAACACACCATTTATCTCGAACGGCGAGCGCGCCTTCTCCTTGCCCTGACAGGCGAGCAAGAAGTTTTTGTAGTGGTTGCTGGGGCTCTCCTGCCATCCTGGGAGCTTCACTTCCTTGCCGTCGCGGAATATCGGTGTGAGCGTAGAACCGTGGCTTCCGCCCTTGAATATGATGTCGGGAGTGTATATCTCCTTGCCGGGGTTGAGGCTTTGTACAGGCGTGTCGCCCTGGTTGGTAGACGGTACGTCGGGGTTGTATTCAGACTTGCCGTAGCCTTTGGGCAGCGGAGGGTAGTTTCCTATGCCGTCATACCATGTCACGTCACATGGCGGCATGCTGCCGCGCGCGCCGAAGCGGAACAGTATGGTTGACGAGAATGGGAAGAAGAAGTCGTTGTGTCCTTCCTGGTCGATGAGCGAAATCTCATATGGCAGTCCGAGGTCAAGGAACTCGTGTGCCGTGTCGAGCAAGTGGGCGCCCCAGTCGCCGAGCGCACCCATGCCGAAGTCGTACCAGCAGCGCCAGTTGCCCTGGTGATATTTGTCGGAGAAGTCGTGCCACGGACATGCGCCGAGCCATGTGTCCCAGTCCATGTTGGCAGGTATGGGCTGTCCATCCGGCATCTTGTGCATGCCTGCGTCGTAGCCATGCCAGCGGCGTGGGTTGTTCATGTGGGCGTTGATGGCTGTCACATCTTTTATTATACCCCTTTCTTTCCACTCCTTAAACTGGAAGTAGTTACCCTCGGAGTGTCCCTGGTTGCCCACCTGTGTCACCACCTCTGGGTGTTTGCGTGCTGCTTCCATCATGAGTTCCGCCTCTATGAATGTGCGCGACATGGGTTTCTCGAGATAGATGTGTTTGCCGTGGCGCAGCGCGTCCATGGCTATTGGGAAGTGAATGTGGTCAGGCACAGCTGCCACGACGGCGTCGAAGTGGTCGCTGTAGGTCTCGAACATCTCGCGGAAGTTGCGAAACCGCTTTGCCTTCGGATATTTGTTGAGCACCTTCTGACATTGCTTGCCGTCGAGGTCGACATCGCATAGTGCCACCACATCGATTAGTCCGGTGCGTTCAAACTCTTCGATGTCCTGCTCACCGCGGTTGCCGATGCCGATAAATGCTACTTTTACCTTGTCTGTCTTGGCGGCAGTCCATTCTTTAGACGACATGGCGTTTGCCATGCTTCTACCGCTGTCAAGTCCGAAGGCTGCCGCCGTCAGACCAAGACTTTTGATGAAATCTCTTCGTTGCATAATTGTATGGTTTGTTTATGTTAGTGTCTATGATTTGCTGTTCTTTCTCCGTCTGAACAATAGATGCACGACGAGTCTTACAACAGCGGTAGTCGCGTAGAGGGCGAGGGCAAATGCCAACACGTAGAACATACTGGTCAGCAGTTCTGACCACGGCGCATTATACTCTGTTATGGCGTAGATGTTCAGTCCCATGCCTATCGCCACGCATGCAGCAAACAGCCACAACTCTATGCGCAGGCGTCTTGCCGTGATGTGAATGTCGATGTCTTTCATGCTTTTGTGAGTTTGGTGTTGTACACGTTGTAGTCAATCTGATATTCTGTCGGGAACGGCAATATCTCGCCGCGCTCTATGGCGTTGTGTCCCCACAGGGTGAGCAGAGAGGCGTAGTAGCCCTCCTCGGCGATGCGTGGCGGCTGCTTACCACGTATTACCGCCTCAACAAACGCCTCGGTGAGCAGCGATGTGCCGTCGCTGTCGGGGCGCCGTCCGAGTATGTACTCGCCGTGGTTTTCGTTCGCCGTCTCTGGGGCCCAGCTCGTTCCTGCAAACGGAATGTTGCCGAACAGGTTGTTTTCCCAGTCGTTTATCATCTGCATGAAAGCTGGGGCGGGGTCTATGTCTTCAAAGAAATATTTGCCGCGTTCTGGTTCAACGGTGCCGAGGTCGCCCATAATCTGCTCTTCCATACCATAGAACTTGTTGGCGATGTCGCTGGCAAACGTCATCATGCGCCCGTCGGCAAAGGTGTAGATGCAGTTTATGTTGTCGTACACCTCACGTCCGTCTTTCCAGTAGGTTATGGCGCCGGAGCCCATCACCTTCACCGGCAGACAGCCCATTGCCCATGTGCCGACCTGTAGCTGGTGGCAGGCAAGCTCTGTCATCAGGCCGTGTGATGTGTCTTTGTATAGGCGCCAGTTGATGAAGCGCTCAAGTTCGGGCTTGGGGACGGGACGTCGCCAGTCGCCGTTGCGGTTCCAGAATGTGTGTACACACGTTATCTTGCCGAAGGTGCCACGGTGGATGAGGTCCATCGCTTTGATGTAGCGTGGGTCGAAGAGCCGTTGCTGGCCAGTGAAGAATATGCGTCCTGTGGCGATGTGCTTGCAGTACATGTCAAAACACTGCTGTAGGTCGTAGCCGATGGTCTTTTCGCAGTAGACGTGCTTGCCTGCCTCGAAAGCGTCGAGCACAATCTGGCAGTGTGTGTGGAGCGGCGTGGCTACCACCACTGCGTCGATAGTCTTGTCTTCGAGTAGCCGTCGGTAGTCCTTGTATGCCTTTGCCGTGGGCACAATCTTGAGTGCCTCGTCGAGTGATGGCTGGTACACATCGGCAAGCGCCACAATCTCGGCTTTGGGGTTTTGTGCGATGAATGACATGAGAAATCGTCCGCGTGAACCCGGACCGATGATGCCAAGTCGTGCGCGCTCGTGTGTCGTCTCTTTCACTTCGGAAAAGGCTGATAGCCACGGACTTGACGCTGCAAGGGTTCCGAGTCCTAACACTCCAAGCCCTTTCAGAAATTCTCTTCTGTTTATTCTGTTTTCAGACATCTTAGGTTTTCAATATAATGTGAGTATTTTTAATAATAGTTATTTGTAGGTTTTGCAAAGATAGTGCTTTTTTTCTTTTGACGATAATGTTTTAATGAAAATTTGACGATGGTATTTTTTTATTCAAAAAAATATGCGTTTTATGCCGTTAAAATACGTTTTTATCTTCCATAAAAGATAAAACTGTAAAAAGTGGGCATTTTGTTCGTTATAAAAGATAAAAGTTGTATATTTGTGGAGAATTTCTTTTATAAAAGATAAAAACCTATGGAAGCAATCAACAGACGAAGCTACATGGACAAGATTGAAAAATATCTTGGCAAAGAAACCATCATCGTGCTTGTGGGACAACGTCGTGTAGGCAAAAGCTACATGATGAAAATGGTGCGTGAGAAGAAGATGAAGGATGCTGGCAACAATGTAATCTATATCGACAAGGAAAAGCGAGAGTTTGACGACATCCAAACTTATCAGGACCTTAACAAATATCTTGACGACCATTTCGCTGCCGACAAGCACAATTTTATTCTTATTGACGAAGTGCAGGACATCAAAGAGTTTGAGCGCTCTGTGCGAAGCTTCCGCACAGAACCCAACACCGACATCATCATCACGGGCAGCAACGCCCGCATGCTGAGCAACGAGTTGAGCACACTGATAGGCGGTAGATACAAGGAAATCTACATTCAATCGCTCAGCTACAACGAGTTTTTAGAGTTTCACCAGTTGGCGGACAGCGATGAGGCACTCGCCCGTTACATACAGTATGGCGGGCTTCCCGGATTGGCAAAGATCGGGTTAGACGAAGACGACGCACGCGAATATCAGATGGACATCTACCACACGGTGCTCTTGAAAGACGTCATCATGCGCAACAAGATACGCAACGTGCCTTTCTTGGAGAACCTTGTGCGCTTTCTTGCCGACAACACGGGCAAGCTGATCTCTGCCAACAGCATCGCAAAATATATGAAGTCGCAGGGCGAAGCCATCACATCATCGGCAATCATCAACTACATCTCCTTTCTCTGCGAAGCCTATATCCTGCACAAAGTGAGCAGATACGACATTCATGGCAAGCGCATATTCGAGACCAACGACAAGTTCTATTTCGAAGACAGCGGCATAAGAAACGCCATCGCTGGCGGCACACGCGAGGGAGACGTGGAGAAGGTGATAGAAAACATCATCTACCTACATCTGCGTAGGCTTGGCTATCAGGTGTTTGTGGGACAGCTACAGGCAGCCGAGATCGATTTTGTCGGCACCAAGCCCAATGGTCAACGCATCTATGTGCAGGCTTCTTACATCATTGCCGACGAGACCACACGCGAGAGAGAGTTTGGCAATCTTAGAGCCATCAAGGACAACTATCCCAAGTATGTCATCTCCATGACACCCTTGCTCACTCGCAACGACGACAATGGCATTACCCACCTGCATCTGCGCCATTTCTTGCACGATGGACTGTAGCGGGTTATGACGCAGCCATCTCTTTAACCAAAAATCGAAATAACAGAATATAGAAAAGGAGAGAATAAGAAACATCCCAGTCAGGTATATCAACTTGACTGGGATGTATTATTCATGTAATAGCCTTTTCTTAAACTGCATCGCTATTATTTCAATATTCTATTATTTTCTTTTCACAGAAGTTTTTAACACGCGACCATCTTCTGTCTTCACAATGTTAATTCCATTTACAGGCTGACTTATTTCTCGGCCAGTAATATCATAACGCTTTATAACCTTTTGAGGAGCATCATCGGTAATGCCTTCAATTCCTGTTGTTGCATTTATTATGCACGTTGCCATAAAGCCGCCATCTGCCGAAACAGCATAAATAACGGCGGTGCCGAAGCCTGTGCAAACAACTTTTCCCTTGCTTACAATAGCCACCTTTGTGTCTGATGATTCCCAAGTGACATTTTGGTTGCTTGCATCTTCTGGCAACAACTTCGCTGTCAGTTGAACAGTCTCACCAATATATGTGAAAGAAATGCTTGCCTTGTCCATTTCTATTCCTGTAACTGGCTGCAAAACCGTTATCTCACATTCTGCCTTGAGATTATTAGCTTGCGTTGTGGCATACACTTTGGTTTTTCCTGCCTTAACGGCTGTTACGACACCATCAGAAGACACCTTTGCAATATCTTCATTATATGAATTCCATATAACGCTCTTGTTGTCAGCATCGGTAGGCCAAACATCTGCTTTTAGTTTCGTGGTTTCGCCAACGTTCATTGTTACATCTGCCTTATCCAATGTTATAGATGTGGGAAGAATTTCTTTTCTTTCAGCTGTCACTTTACAAACAGCAGTAAAGCCACCATCTTCTGTTGTTGCAGATATTTCTGCCGTGCCATATCCTTTGCAAGTTACGATGCCATTCTCTACCGTTGCAACTTTTTCGTTCGACGACTCCCATCTAACATTTTTATTGTCAGCGTCTTCTGGCAATACTGTTGCACGAAGCAAAGCTGTCTCTCCTATTTCTGAAAACAAAATATTCTCTTTTTCGAATCTAATTCCTGTTACTGGAACCTTTTCTTCTAAGATAGTCGCATTTGACCAAGGCAATTGACTTTTATAAGCTTCAACACTGCCTTTGGGTACATATATCGTTGCTGTTTTTAGCAAACTTCTTACAAAACTTTCGCTGCCTTCAACTTTAATAGGTGTTCTACTTGGCGAATGAATTATAAGTTTTTTTGCTAATAATGCTCCTCCGACGTAATTCCAACAACTAGAACTGGTTTCTATTAAGGTGTTGATTTTTTTCAATTTGTCATTTAAAAATATTGTTGTACCATCCTTTAAAAGAAAAGCATTTGCATTCCATGTTGACATATCCTTTGAAAATGAAATCGTATCCTTATCAAGGACTCCAATATAAAAGTTCCGTTCTAAGCCACCACCAAAACATTTGTCTTCAAAATAATTTACATTTTCAATGTTCACTTTGATGGTGTCTTTTTTAAAGGTGTACAATGGCAGATATTTTATCGTAGATGGTAAGTGGACTGTCTTGGCACAAATATTTAGAGTTACTTTCAAAGAATCAACACCTTCTCTTATTATCAAACATTTTTTAGCCTTTTCCACTTTAGAATAATAAGATAATAGTTTAACATCTCCACCAATAACCAAGGTGTCAAGGTCTGAATAATAATCTTTTCCTCCGGTAAACTTAGTTATTGTTTTTGGCAATGATAAATATGTCAGACGTCTTTTATAGTTGTCATTCGTGAACATATAGCTACCAATGGTGTTGTCTTCCGTTATTTTGTAAGAATCATAATACGCCTCCCCACCAGCAACAATATTGGCATCAGACAAGTCCAGATGCGATAGTTGTCTGTTGTTTATCAATTCTTTAATAAACTTGACATCCGTACCGTTTATGTATCCCGTAACTGTAAGATTCTGTACGCTTGCTTGATCCTTAAACGGGATCTTGCTTGACAACCAACCAGGATATTGGTTATCAACCTCCAATGTTGTGTTTTGGGCAAACATTGTTGCCAAGTTGGTGCAGATCAGAAGCACCAACATACTTAAAAATTTGTTCATAGCTTCACTATTTTTATGTCATCTTTTTCTATCTTCTGCTTTGATGCGATACACACCATCAACTTCTTCAATAACCTTTGCAGCCAACAAATCATTGCATATTTGCATACCTTCAGGCATGTTATGATCATTGATGAATTCATGAATCTGGTCTCTTGTTACAGGACCTAAATTTTGAATAAATCTCTCTACTTTGTGATAGTTTGAGAGTTTTGAAAAATCTGTTTCCATAATCTATTACATTTTAAAAGTTACACTTATAATCTTCTAAAATGCGAATGCCACGGTTTTTCTTTTACCTACGGATACAACACGTGGACGAAACCTGTCCACATTGCAGCCGTAGGAAAAGCTGAGAAAGACGACAAGTAACGCCCACGATATCGTGAACGCTCGCTATAAATCGTTCTTTCAATGCTTGTTTTGAAATTTCCTACGTTCCAATGTGCATGACCGAATAGCAAACGCTAATATATTCTCCACAAAAATGGAGGCCGACATCCGCTGACACCATTCTCCTCTGCAAATTTAATAAATTATTTTTTACATATACACGTTTTCTTAAATATTATTTGTGATTTTTTAATGGCGATATGGTTAGGTCATGAAAAAAGCAGCGAGGGCGTGCCAAACTCATGTTATTGAGTTCGGCACACCCTCGCTTTATTGTGTTTAGTCAGGTATAGTCAGAAAGTGTAATCGTGTCTGCATGGTGGCAAACTGTGCGCTTGCGGCATGCAGACAGGATGGTTGTTGTTATGCGTTCTGCTTGAGAGCGGCGATGCTCTCCTTCAGTGCAGCAATCTTCTCCTCAGAGTCGCTCTGCTTCTTACGCTCCATAGCTACGACAGCCTCGGGAGCGTGTGCCACGAACTTCTCGTTGGCGAGTTTCTTCTTTACACCAGCAAGGAAGCCTTCAAGATGCTTGAGCTGTGCCTCCTGCTTCTCTATCTCTGCTGCCACGTCGATGAGGTTGCCGAGGGGTACAGCGAACTCGTCGGTGCCCACCATGAAAGCAGATGCGGTAGCGTCTTTCTCTGCCACGACGTCAATGGCAGACAGGTTTGCCATCTTGGTGATGACCGAAGAGTAAGCCTCGAAGTTGTTCTGACCTACCACCTGCAGCACAAGGGCGTCCTTGTTGGGTATATTCTTCTGGTTGCGCACGGTGCGTACGCCGCCCACAATCTGCTTCACGCTTTCGATGGCGTTGGCAATGGTGTTGTCTTCGTCAGTGGGGGCGTCGAGCTTCAGCTCTGCACGCATGATAGACTCGCCGTCCTTGCGGTCGAAGATGTGCTGCCACAGCTCCTCAGTGATGAACGGCATGAACGGGTGCAGCATCTTGAGCAGCGTCTCGAAGAAGCCGAGTGTCTGCTCGTATGTCTTGCTGTCGATAGGTGAGCCATATGCCGGCTTCACCATCTCGAGGTACCAGCTTGAGAACTCGTCCCAGAACAGCTTGTAGACAGCCATCAGAGCCTCAGATAGACGGTATTTTGTGAACAGGTCGTTGACTTCGGCATTGGTCTGCTTCAGCTTGGCCTCAAACCAGCGGGCTGCAATGGTGCATGCCTCTGGCTGTTTGCCGTCAGCCACCTGCCAGCCCTTGATAAGACGGAAGGCGTTCCATATCTTGTTGTTGAAGTTACGTCCCTGCTCGCACAGGCTTTCGTCGAAGAGAATGTCGTTGCCTGCTGGGGCAGAGAGCATCATGCCCATACGCACACCGTCGGCGCCGTACTTCTCAATCAGACCAATCGGGTCGGGTGAGTTGCCGAGACTCTTCGACATCTTACGTCCGAGCTTGTCGCGCACGATGCCGGTGAAGTAGACGTTGCGGAAAGGCACATCCTTCATATACTCTTCGCCTGCCATAATCATACGTGCCACCCAGAAGAAGATGATGTCCGGACCTGTCACGAGGTCAGAGGTGGGGTAGTAGTACTTTATCTCCTCGTTGCCAGGGTTGTTGATGCCGTCAAACAGAGAGATAGGCCACAGCCAAGAAGAGAACCATGTGTCAAGGGCGTCTTCGTCGTGGGTGAGCTGGTCGGCGGTGATGTCGGCGTAGCCTTCAATCTTGCGAGCCTCCTCGACAGCCTCGTCGAGTGTCAGCGCCACAACAAACTTTTCCTCTTCGCCCTCTGCGGTGGGCAGGAAGTAGGCGGGTATGCGGTGTCCCCACCAGAGCTGACGCGAGATGCACCAGTCCTGAATGTTCTCCAGCCAGTTGCGGTATGTGGTTACATATTTTGTCGGGTGGAATTTTATCTTACCTTCGAGCACGGGTGGCAGCGCGATGTCGGCGAAGTGCTTCATCGAGAGGAACCACTGCTTGCAGAGACGCGGCTCCACAGCGGTGTCCTGGTTACGCTCAGAGTAGCCTACCTTGTTGTCGTAGTCCTCGATTTTCTCCATCAGTCCAGCAGCCTTCAAGTCTTCTACAATCTGCTTGCGCACGTCCATGCGGTCCATGCCTACATACATGCCAGCAGCCTCAGAGATGGTGCCGTCGGGGTTGAAGATGTCGATGGTCTCGAGGTTGTGGGTCTTTCCGAGGGCGTAGTCGTTCACGTCGTGTGCGGGTGTCACCTTCAGACAGCCTGTACCAAACTCTATGTCTACGTAGCGGTCTTCGATGACGGGTATGACGCGGTTTACCAGAGGAACTATTACCTTGTGTCCGCGCAGCCACTGGTTCTTCGGGTCTTTGGGGTTGATGCACATGGCGGTGTCGCCCATGATGGTTTCGGGACGGGTGGTGGCAACCACAGCGTAGTAACGGCCGTTCTCGTCCTGGTGCAGCACCTCGCCCTCGCAGCCTGTCGGCACAACGGGGTTGGTGTCGGCGTCAGCCACATAGTAGCGCAGGTTGAACAGGTGGCTCTTCTCGTCGCGGTAGATTACCTCCTCTGTAGAGAGCACAGTCTGTGCTTTTGGGTCCCAGTTCACCATGCGCAGGCCGCGGTAGATGAGGCCCTTCTTGTAGAGGTCAACGAACACCTTGAGCACGCTCTCCGAGCGCTTCTCGTCCATTGTGAACGCGGTGCGGTCCCAGTCGCAGCTCGCACCGAGTCGGCGCAGCTGCTTGAGGATGATGCCTCCGTGCTCGTTGGTCCAGTCCCAGGCGTGCTCGAGGAACTGCTCACGTGTGAGGTCGCGCTTCTTGATGCCCTGCTCGGCAAGGCGGTTCACAACCTTTGCCTCGGTTGCGATGGAGGCGTGGTCGGTGCCAGGCACCCAGCAGGCGTTCTTGCCTTCCATGCGTGCGCGGCGCACGAGAATGTCTTGTATGGTGTTGTTGAGCATGTGGCCCATATGCAGCACACCAGTTACGTTTGGTGGCGGTATGACGATGGTGTAAGGTTTGCGTCCGTCGGGCTTGCTGCTGAACAGCTTGTTGTCAAGCCAGTATTTATACCATTTCGACTCCACTGCTTGTGGATCGTATTTGCTTGCTAATTCCATACTGTTTGTGTGTATTTTATTTATTTAATTTATTGTCGTGTTGTTGTTGTCTTTATCGCCTGTCACATTGTGAGTTGGGCGTAAATCGCTGCAAAATTAGTAAAAAAGAGTGGAAAATCGTGAGGCATACATCATTTATTTGCTTTATGGCCGACCTGAATAGCGTGGAGATTGGTTTTGGAAAATGCAGACATTATCTGCTGACGTCTTGTATATGATAGTATCTATAAAATACAGATTGCCGTCAATGCCGACCAAAACGTTGTTGGGTGACGCATCAAAGATGTCGTGTGTACCGTTCGTGAAATATTCTCCGTCAGTTTGTGACATAAATCCTAACTTTACCAACTCGTCTGTTATCTCTCGGTCCGTCGCTTCGCGGCTTGACAAAATGTATGGTTGGCGTAGAACGGCACATACATTTCCTTCTTTGTTTTCTGAAAAACCGACAAGTGTGTATGCACAGTCGGGAAAGTAGAAGTTATGGGCTTCGATGCGTTCAAAAAATGGTGTGAGATTGTCATCTGAATAACGGAAGTCATTCAGCTTATAAACGAGATTCTCGCTTCTTGACAAATAAACCTCGTTCTCAGAACCACGATCCTCAAATGTGCCGAGGTTGTCTGATAAAATCCAATATCCATTGGCTTTCGCCCACTTCGTCAATTGAGCGATTTGGACTCCCTTGCAAGTCGTTGTGCCCGCAAGCGCTTGAATTGATTCGAGCACTCCTCGCGCGATAAGTTCAGCTTGCTCCAGGACTCCACCGACTCTTTCTTTATTGCATTTATCTTCTTGTGATAATCGTTCAGTTTCATCCATTATTCCTTTCTTCTATATTGCTTTTGGCGATAAAGTTTTATATTACCATGCAAAATTAGTAAAAAAGTGTGGAAAATACCAACTTTACATTAATAAATAGCAGTTTTATATTGATTATTGATGAATGTTTGTTGTCTGTGCGGTTGGGCGTGATGGAGTGGAAGGGTAAGGATTTGGTTCAAAATGGTTGCGTTTGTTGTCTCGTATCGGTCGGTATGAGCATGCGTTACGGTCGGTATGAGCATGTGTTACGGTCGGTATGAGCATGCGTTACGGTCGATATGAGCATATCTGTTGGACTATATGAGACTATTTGTAGTGCCTTGTTACAGAGCCTAAAGGGGGAGTGGGGATGTCGTGTAGATGGGTGTGGCAAGGCGAGGTTGCGTCCGTCGGGAGGTGTCGGCGGCATGATTGTGGTCGGCAGACACAGGGGTGGCGCTGTGAAAATAAGTGAAAGACTTTGATATAAACATGAAAAGAGCGTCCTCATTGTCAAAAATTATGACTACCTTTGCGCATAATTATGTTCGCGTACGGTGATAGGCAGCTACAGATGTGACTGCCGTGCCGTGACGATTTTCGTTAAACAGACAGATTATATGCATACAAGAGAAGAAAAGCTGAAGGCTTTCGGACGCCTCCTCGACGTGTTGGACACACTGCGTGAGGAGTGTCCGTGGGACCGAAAACAGACCAATGAGAGTCTGCGCCCCAACACTATAGAGGAAACATACGAGCTGTGCGACGCGCTTATCAACAACGACGATGCCAACATTTGCAAGGAGTTGGGTGACGTGTTGCTGCACGTCTGCTTTTATGCGCGTATCGGTCAGGAGAAAAACCAGTTTGATGTTGCCGACGTGTGCAACAAGTTGGTGGACAAACTCATCTTCCGCCATCCCCACGTCTACCACCCCTCGCAGGTGGGTGCGCCCGACCCGAAGCCGCTGCCCTATGGCGAGCAGCCAGGAGAGGCGGAAGAAGACGTGAAGACCGCACAGCAGGTGATAGAAAACTGGGAACAGATCAAACTCAAGGAGAAGGACGGCAACAAGAGCGTGCTGTCTGGTGTGCCGGCGGCTTTGCCTGCTCTCATCAAGGCGTATCGCATACAGGACAAGGCGCGCAACGTGGGCTTTGACTGGGAAGACAAGGGCGACGTGTGGGCGAAGGTGCGCGAAGAGCTTGCCGAACTGGAGGTGGAGCTGCGCAAGGAGGACAAGGAACGCTCTGAAGAGGAGTTTGGCGACTTTCTGTTCAGCCTTATCAACGCTGGTCGTCTCTACAAACTCAATCCCGACACGTGTCTTGAGAAGACCAACAAAAAGTTTATCAGCCGCTTCAACTATATTGAAGCGCACAGCATAAAGCTTGGCAAGCCGCTCAAAGACATGACACTCGGCGAGATGGACGCGCTGTGGAACGAGGCTAAGGCGCAGGAGAAGAAATAGTGGCTCCGCTGCCTCTGTGTAGAAACAACTATCTGTTGGCTGTCAGATTCCTTCGGAGTTTGGCAGCTATGTGGACAAAAGAATAAGAACTATGAGAAAGACAATTGTTTTCGTACTGGCGTCGGCGATGGTGCTGTGTGCCGCCTGCAACGGCAAAAAGCCCAACAACACGATGGGCGGCGCACCAGTAGAAGAATGTGGTGCCGACACTACTGCCTATGGCGTGTGTGGCGACGGCACGGCTATGCACACCCTGCAACTTATCACCGACTTGGGTGACACGCTGGAATATGCGCTTATCAAAGCCGACGACAGCGAGAGTAGTGTGGCTGGCGGACTGATGGCTGGCGACAGAGTGGCAGTGACAGGCCACGACACTGCTGACGGGCGTGTGGCAGACAAGGTGATAAACCTCACGTCACTGCTCGGCCGCTGGACCAGCATAGACAAGAACTTCGTGATAGAAGAGGGTGGCACGGTGTCGTCTAGCGTGAAAGCAGAGACGGAGTCGTGGACCAACTGGAAGATTTTCAACGGTCATCTGCTCCTCAACAAAGACACGTTTGACGAGGTGATGATAGGCGCAGACTCGCTGTCATTGGAGAATAATAAGGGCATATACGTGTACAAACGCCAGCAATAAGCAGGGCTGGAATTAAATAAATACTGATTTGGAACCATTTAAAGTGCATATCCTGGGATGTGGCAGCGCCCTTCCCACGCTTCGCCATAACCCCTCGTCGCAGGTCGTGGAGGTGCGGGGTAAGATGTTTATGGTAGATTGCGGCGAAGGCACGCAGTTGCAGTTGCGCCGCGTGAAGGTGCGATTTACGAAGGTGAGCGCCGTGTTTATCTCACATCTTCATGGCGACCATTGCTTCGGACTGATAGGCATGATTTCGACTTTCGGCATGCTCGGTCGCACCGCAGCCCTGCATATCTATGCCCATAAGGACTTGGAGACCATGCTGAAGCCGCAGATTGACTATTTCTGCAACGGACTGGAGTATGACATCGTGTTCCATTCCATCGACCCTACGCAGCAGAAGGTGATATATGAAGACCGTAGCATAGAGGTGGAGACGGTGCCGTTGCGCCATCGCATGCCGTGTTGCGGATTCATATTTCGCGAGAAACCCACGCTGCCGCATATCCGTCGCGACATGATAGACTGCTACGAGATTCCGCTCTCACAGGTCAACAACATCAAGAATGGGGCTGACTGGACGACGGAAGACGGCGTGGTGGTGCCGAACAGCAAACTCACAGTGCCAGCAGACGCACCGCGTAGCTACGCCTATTGCAGTGACACGAAAT
>Ga0129313_1001326_pt1 | contig 16129 bp, 12 predicted proteins | sample O1105metagenome_FD_94436 | JGI IMG/M metagenome (GOLD analysis project Ga0129313, IMG submission 94436) | Orangutan group fecal microbial communities from fecal samples from Wisconsin, USA - O1105 metagenome | ecosystem: Host-associated > Mammals > Digestive system > Large intestine > Fecal... | reverse complement strand
ACGCCGAAGGCGGCATTTGGTTTTCCTGCACGATTAACGAGCAAACGGTCTGCGGAGCAGACAAAGGAGCATCGAAGATGCGAGTTTGCGAGTAGTGGAAACCCCAAAGAAATCAAAAGGAAACCAAGCGACGCCGAAGGCGGTAAACGGCACGGATGCCGTAGAAAGTTATAATTCCACCGGAAATATGATGGTGGAGCATATACACGGAGGTAGAGGTATGAGTATTAATATTCAGGCAAAAACAGACGTATCTTTTTTGTTTTCCGGTCTGGGAAACGGTGCATCAGGCGTGGCAGGCAGCAATTTTTTGAGTGATTATGCCAGCATCAAGAATGGCAGCTATGCCAAATTGATGAAAGCGTATTACAGTGAAAATGCAAATGATTCCGTAAAAACCGTGGCAAAGAACAGCAAAACTGCTTCGACAGCTCTTTCTTCCGAGGAATCCAAGGCCTATGCCAAAATTCAGACAAACACAGATGCACTGAAAGAGTCTGCGGATGCTCTGTTGGGAAAATCCTTATTTGAAAAAAAGGATATTACCACGAAGGATGAAAACGGTGTGGAGAACACGGTGAAGGATTACGATAAGAATGCAATATATGATGCAGTAAGCAGTTTTGTGACAGATTACAACTCCGTGATAAAAGCTGTGGCGGATACAGACGACAGTACTGTTTCGCGCCGTGTAACCAATTTGACGAACGAGACCTTAAGCAATCAGAAAAACCTGTCCCGGTTGGGTATCAGCGTAAACCTTGACGGTACATTGTCTTTGGATAAGGAGACTTTTATCAAGGCTGATATGTCCAAGGTGAAAAGTCTGTTTAACGGAAACGGTTCCTATGCCTACCAGGTATCGGCACAGGCATCTCTGATTAATTATGCGGCGGACAATGCCGTGACTAAGGGTAGTGCTTACAATGTGAACGGGGTCTACAGTTCCGCTTTCAACAACGGAAATTTATTTAACAGCTATTTTTAAAATTATTCAAAAAACTTAAAAAATTTCTATTGACATTTTGAGGCGAATCATATAGAATATGACTTGTTCGCAGGAATGGCGGAATTGGCAGACGCGCACGGTTCAGGTCCGTGTGGTAGCAATACCATGAGAGTTCAAGTCTCTTTTCCTGCATGAAAAATGCGTTGAACGAAAGTTCAGCGCATTTTTGTATTGTATCAAAAGTTTCGGGTATTGTATATGGAATAGAGTATTTGTTATAATTTGCATGTATCAGGTCAGTCAGGCACTCAAAGTCTATGGACGATATTTCGGAAGCAGTCAGTGATTTGGGCATGGTATGTTGTGCGGGTGGTCAGAAGAACTGGGTGAATTGGTACTGACTTGAAGTTTAGATGATTCCGCCAGACAGTGAAAGTCTGTCCGGGCGGAAGAGGCAGAAAGGTTGGAAAACCTATGGAGAAGAAGGAAAGCAAAGAGAAGAAGGAAAGCAAAGAGAAGAAGGAAAGCAAGGAGAAGAAGGAAGGCAAGGAGAAGAGCGGGCGCAGGGAGTGGTATAAGCTGGACTTGTCGGCTATCGTTTATCCCACGCTTCAAAGAAGAGATTTTTCATCGGTATACAGACTGTCGGTTGTGCTGAAGGAGGAAATAAAGCCTGATGTACTGCAAAAGGCATTGGACATGACATTGCCCAGATTTCCCACCTACAAGGCGGCTATCCGAAAAGGATTGTTCTGGCGGTATCTGGAGCCGAATGACCGTCCCGGTCCTTTTGTACAGGAGGATGTGAAAAATCCCTGCCAGCCTATGCATTTTAAGGCAAACAACAGATATCTTGTACGGGTTTATTACTTTCGGAACAGAATTGCACTGGAGGCTCATCACAGTCTGGGGGATGGTACAGGGGGCATGTGCGTACTCCAGACTCTGACCGCTACCTATCTGAGACTGCTTGGGCATACAGAGATTGAGAACGGCGGTTTTGTACTGGATATTGGCAGTGCACCGGCGGAGGGCGAGCTGGAGGATGCTTATATGCGCTATGCCAACGCCAAGGTCTGTCCGCCACGGCTTCAGGAGAAGGCTTACCGTGTCAGAGGAACCGCAGAGCCTTTTTATACACTGAACATCATTGACGGAATCATGTCGGTGTCGGAAGTGATGGCTGTGGCAAAGAAGTACAATGCTACAATTACGGAATACCTGAACGCCGTGTTGCTTCAGGCTCTTTTGACAAAGCAGCTTGAGGAACCTCATTTTCGGCTTCGCCCGGTAAAAATTGCAATGCCGGTGAATCTGCGGCGTTTTTTTCCTTCTGTCACGCTGCGCAATTTTATTACCATGATTTACCCCGGCATAGACCCAAGACTTGGGGATTATACTTTTGAGGAAATTGTCGTACAGGTGCATAATTACATGCACTATTATATTAATGAAAAGCTGCTTCGGGGCGATATTACCACCAATGCTGCAACCCAGAGAAATCCCGTGATTCGCGTGGTGCCTCTGTTCATTAAGGATTTTGTGGTAAAAACCTTTTACACAAAAGTGCAGGACAGAAATTCCTCGGCGGGTCTGACCAATATGGGAGCCTTGAAGGTACCGGAGGGGATGAAACCCTATATCGAACGGTTTGACATATACATGGGCCAGCCTTTTTCAAGAAGAACCAACTGCGCCATCATCAGCTTTGAGGATATACTGACAGTTAATTTTGCCAGCAGTATCATCGAGGCGGATGTGGAACGGTACTTCTTCCGCAAGCTGGTGCAGGATGGAATTCATGTGAAGATAGAGAGCAATCGCGGAAAGGTGGAGGAATAGCATGTCATATTGTGTAAACTGCGGCGTGGAATTGGATGCTTCCGCAAAGGAGTGTCCGCTTTGCAATACGCCGGTTTTAAATCCAAAAGAATTGGAAAAGATAGTGCGGGCGCAGCAGCCCTTTCCCACGGAAAAGGGAACTGTGGAGACGGTAAAGAGAAAGGATCTGGGAATTCTGGTTTCCATGGTGGTGTTGGCTACGGCCGTTACCTGCGGTATTCTGAATGCCCTTGTCTTTCAGGGAAAGCTGTGGTCACTGGCGGTTATCGGTGTCTGCGTGATTCTGTGGGTAATGCTGATTCCGGCGGTTATCTATACGAAGCAACCGGTGTATGTATCCATTTTGTACGATGGGATTGCGGTGGTGGCTTATCTGTATATGCTTACCTTTCTGACAGGTACAAGCGGATGGTTTTCCGGTCTGGGGGTGCCCATTGTACTGCTGGTGACCGCTATAGCGGAAGCCTTTACTTTATGTGTGCGCAAACTGCCGAAGTCATTTTTGACAATTGCACTGTACCTGTTTACCGCATTGGGACTTTTGTGCGGCGGACTGGAGATTTTGATTGACAGATATGTAAGCGGTAAAATTGCGTTAAGCTGGTCGGCGGTTGTGCTGACGGTGACAGTGATTCTGGACATTGCCGTTATCACATTGCTGTCCCGCAGAAGACTGCGCAATGCGGTGCGCCGCAGACTGCATTTTTAGGAATATTCAGGCATGTAGGCGCCCGCAGGCATCAGGAGCAGGGCTGATTGTCATCACATTTTACATCGGAGGAAAAGAATGGGAAAAACAAGTAAGAGAAACCAAAATCTGATGAATGTAATTAAGAGGGTTCACGGTCTGGTGGAAAATCCGGATTTAGAAAAACACAGACAGTCTCAGGATACCATCGGTGCTATTTTGGGAAACACAAAGGCTATCAATTACCGTGAAATCAATATCGGCGGTATGTATGCGGAGTGGGTCAGCGTCAACAGGGCACACATGAAGAAATATGTGATTCTGCACTGCCATGGCGGCGGATATTCTACGGGAAGCAGTCTGTATGCCAGAACACTGACCTCGAAGCTGGCGGAGTTCACCTCCATGGATGTGCTCTGCTTTGACTATCGTCTGGCACCGGAGAACCCTTATCCGGCAGCCACGGAGGATGCCATGAAGGCTTGGAATTATCTGATGCTTTTAGGCTACGGTGCCGGGGATGTGATTTTGACGGGAGATTCTGCCGGAGGTAACCTGGCGCTGTCTCTGATGTTGAAATTGAAGGAGGAAGGACGGATTTTGCCCCGTGGACTTGTTCTCATGTCTCCCTGGACCGATTTGACCTCCTCGGGGAAATCCTTTGCAACCAAGGCGGAGTTAGACCCCGTTCTGGACAGCGCATATATCGACAGGATGATACAGGCCTATGCCGAGGGACAGAATTTGAAAAATCCCTATATCTCCCCGTTGTTTGGAAATTTTGAAGGATTTCCGCCCACCTATATTCAGGTAGGGGAGAATGAGATCCTGTTAAGCGATTCTCTGCGGTTGCATCAGGCCCTTGCAGATGCCAATGTATCGGTGAAAATAGATACCTATTCCGGAATGTGGCACGTCTTCCAGATGTCTCCGGTGAAGGCAGCCAGAGATGCCATGGATAAAAACGCAGAATTTATTTATGATATTTGCAGATAGAAAAAAGGAAAAACAAGCCGGGTGCAGAATATATAAATTGGAGAATGGTTTCGCTTACGACTTTTACAGTCAGAAAAGGAGCAAACATGACAATCAGAGAGAGCTTGGAGCAGAGAGAGAAAGAGTATCTGAGTCCTTATGCGTCCTTGAGTATGTCGTCCAAGGGCAGGTTGAAACCGGAGGTGGAGTGCGATATCCGTCCGGCCTTTCAGCGTGACAGGGACAAGATACTGCACTGCAAAGCATTCCGCAGACTGAAGGACAAGACACAGGTGTTTCTGTCGCCGGAGGGCGACCATTACCGCACCCGACTCACTCATACTCTTGAGGTATCCCAGAATGCCAGAACAATCGCTAAGGCGCTGAAGCTGAACGAGGATTTGGTGGAGGCCATTGCACTGGGACACGATTTGGGGCACACCCCCTTCGGACATGCGGGAGAGAGAGCCTTGAACAGAGTATGCCCCATCGGCTTTGAACACAGTCAGCAGAGTGTTCGTACCGTGGACAGATTGGAGAGGAACGGGCAGGGTCTGAACCTGACCTTTGAGGTCAGAGACGGTATCCTGAATCATCAGACCATCGGCAAGCCTCATACCCTGGAGGGCAAGGTGGTGAGACTCTCCGATAAAATTTCTTACATTCATCACGACATGGATGATGCCGTTCGGGCAGGAATTCTGAAGGAGAGCGATGTTCCCAAGGAAATCAGGGATGTCATCGGCTGTACCCCAAGCGAAAGATTGGATCATTTTGTGCATGACATAGTGACCAACAGCATGGGGAAAAATGATATCTGCATGTCTGAGCCTGTTGCCGAAGCCATGAAAAAGATGAGACAGTTTATGTTTGAGAACGTCTATCAGAATCCTGTGGCAAAGAGCGAGGAAGGCAAGGCCGAGATGCTGATGGAGACGCTGTACACCCATTTTATGAAAAATGTAGACAATCTGCCTGAGGAATTCCTGAATCTGCTTTCCGAGGGAGAACCCAGAGAACAGGTAATCTGTGACTATGTGGGAGCAATGACGGACCGATTTGCCATTGCGGTTTATGAAGAGATTTACATACCCAAATCATGGACTTTGTAGAAGTGAGGTATAAATGTATTACCCGGAAGAGATAGTTGAGGAAGTCAGAGCAAAAAACGATATAGTGGATGTGGTGTCCGGGTATGTGAAACTGCAGAAAAAGGGCGGAAATTACTGGGCATGCTGTCCTTTTCACGGTGAGAAGACGCCTTCTTTTTCCGTTTCCGGAAGCAAGCAAATGTATCACTGCTTCGGCTGCGGGGTCAGCGGCAATGTTTACACCTTTGTCATGAAGTATGAGAACTATACATTTCCCGAGGCGGTCAGACTGTTGGCGGAGCGTGCCGGAGTCAGACTTCCCGAGGTGGAATACTCGGAGGAACAGAAGGCAAGAGCAAACAGGCGGGCGAGACTTCTGGAGGTGAACAAGGAGGCAGCAAAATTCTTTTATTTTCAGCTTCGTTCCCCCCACGGAACCGTAGGATATCAATATCTGCAAAAGAGGGAGCTTGCCGATGAAACGATGCACAGATTCGGACTGGGTTACGCCGGAAAGAACGGCGCCGAACTGGTGCAGTACCTGAGAAGCAAGGGGTTTGAGGATGACCTGATAAAGGAAGCCGGTCTGGCCAATTTCTCGGAGAGGCACGGGCTTGTGAGTCAATTTTGGAACAGAGTCATGTACCCCATACAGGATGCGAATAACCGGGTAATCGGTTTTGGCGGCCGTGTCATGGGAGACGGGGAACCGAAATATCTGAATTCGCCGGAAACCCCGGTGTTTGACAAGAGAAGAAACCTATACGGTTTGAACTTTGCAAGGACGGCACGCAGCGGAAATATTATCCTCTGCGAGGGATATATGGATGTCATCGCCATGCATCAGGCAGGATTTACCCAAGCTGTGGCTTCCCTGGGCACCGCATTTACCCCGGAGCAGGCGAACCTGCTGAAAAGATATACGGACAATGTGCTTTTGGCATATGACAGTGACGGTGCCGGCGTTAAGGCGGCGCTCAGAGGTATCGGCATATTGCGGGAAGCAGGACTGACCGGCAAAGTCATCAACATGAAGCCTTATAAGGACCCGGATGAATTTATGAAAGCTTTGGGAAAAGAGGCCTTTCAGGAACGCATCAATCAAGCGGAAAACAGCTTCTTTTTTGAAATCAGGATTCTGGAAGGGCAGTACGATATGAACGACCCGGAATCCAAGACAAAATTTCATCGGGAAATTGCGAAAAAACTCTGTGAATTTTCGGAGGATTTGGAGAGAGACAATTACCTTCAGGCCGTCGCGGAGAAATACTTTATCGGTATTGAGAATCTGCGGAGACTGGTGGCAACCTATGCTGCTCAGACAGGGCTGGCAAAGCCGGTTGAACGGCCGAAGTCGGGAGTCCGGCAAAAGAACAAACCTGAGGAAAATGCGAAGAAATCCCAGAGACTTCTGATTACCTGGATAACGGACGAGCCCTCGCTATATGAAAAAATCAAGAAGTATATCACTGTGGATGATTTTACGGAGGAGCTTTACCGCAAGGTGGCGGAGAGGTTGTTTGCTGATATGGATGCGGGAAACTTTAACCCGGCAGGGATTATCAGTACCTTTGAGGATGCAGAGGAACAACATGAGGCGGCGGAACTTTTTAATACCAGTCTGCCGGAGCTCGGCACAAAACAGGAGCGGGAAAAGGCATTTCATGATATCCTACTTGCGGTCAAAAAGAACAGCTATGAATATTTTTCCGCCAGACTGGGCAGTGATGTGAACGCACTGAATCAGGTAATTGAAGGAAAGAAAGCCCTGGAAGAACTGGCAAAACTGCATATTTCACTGGATTAAGGTTAAAAATAGGGAGGTATCTCCCAAAGGAAGGATGGAATTATTACAATGGATGAAAACACACAGGCAAGGTTTGACGAGAAGGTCAAGGAGCTTTTAGCGGCTGCCAAGAAAAAGAAAAACGTGCTGGAGTATCAGGAAATCAGTGATTTTTTTGCGGACATGCCTTTGGAGGAGGAACAGTTCGAAAAAATACTGGAGGTACTGGAGCAGAATAACGTGGATGTTCTTCGCATCACCGAGGAAGACGATGTGGATGATGAGGAAATCATTCTCACTGAGGAAGACGAGGTGGATGTGGAGAATATTGACCTTTCCGTGCCCGACGGTATCAGCATCGAGGATCCTGTGCGCATGTACCTGAAGGAAATCGGCAAGGTGCCTCTGCTTTCCGCCGAAGAAGAAATTGAACTGGCGAAGAGGATGGAGCTGGGGGATCAGGAAGCGAAGAAGCGTCTTGCCGAGGCGAATCTTCGTCTGGTGGTCAGCATTGCAAAGCGTTATGTCGGACGGGGAATGCTGTTCCTGGATTTGATTCAGGAGGGCAATTTAGGCTTGATTAAGGCAGTGGAGAAGTTTGATTACCGGAAGGGTTACAAGTTTTCCACCTATGCTACCTGGTGGATTCGTCAGGCCATAACCAGAGCCATTGCCGACCAGGCGAGAACTATCAGAATCCCCGTGCACATGGTGGAGACTATCAATAAACTGATTCGTGTCAGCAGACAGTTGCTGCAGGAGCTTGGGCGTGAGCCGTCTCCCGAGGAGATAGCGGAGGAGATGAACATGCCCGTGGATCGTGTGCGGGAAATTTTAAAAATCAGTCAGGAGCCTGTTTCCCTTGAGACTCCCATCGGTGAGGAGGAGGACAGTCATCTCGGCGACTTCATACAGGATGACAATGTACCAGTGCCTGCGGATGCTGCCGCCTTTACTCTTTTGAAAGAGCAGTTGGTAGAGGTTCTGGGCACACTGACGGAGAGAGAGCAAAAGGTGCTCCGCCTCAGATTCGGACTGGATGATGGGCGGGCACGCACTCTGGAAGAGGTAGGTAAAGAGTTCAATGTCACCCGTGAACGTATCCGACAGATAGAGGCAAAGGCACTCCGAAAGCTGCGCCATCCCAGCCGTAGCAGAAAGCTGAAGGATTATCTGGATTGATGAAGGACAAACAGATTGTGTTGTCGGAGCGGCTTAAAATGCTGGCTGAAATGGTGACACCGGGGAATTGTGTGGCCGATGTGGGCTGCGACCATGGCTTTTTGTCTATTTATCTGGTGCAAAAGGGCATCAGTCCCCATGTGCTGGCTATGGATGTTCGGAAAGGTCCTCTGGCAGCAGCGTCGGAGCATGTAGAAAACTGCGGGCTGGGTGCATACATAGAGACCAGATTGTCGGACGGTTTGACCGGAGTGGCAGGAGGCGAAGCGGAAACAGCAGTGTGCGCCGGAATGGGCGGCAGACTGATGGAAAAGATTCTAAGGGAAAGCATGGACAAAGTAAGGGGCATGAGGGAATTGATTTTGCAGCCTCAGTCCGAACTGAGGGAGTTTCGTGCCTTTCTGCGCAGAGCAGGCTTTCGGATTACGGATGAGAATGCGGTGTATGAGGAGGGCAAGTTTTATTTTGCCATGCGGGCCGTGTATGATGGCGGTAGTGTTGAACCTACGGATAAAAACGGAGGGAGAGAGCAGACGCTTTTCGACGAATATGGAGAGCAGCTTCTGCGGCAAAGACATCCGGTGCTGAAACAGTATCTTTTGTTTCGCAGGAGGGTGGCAGTTCAGCTTACGGAAAAGCTTTCATCGGAGAATACCGGGAGGGCATCCGGGAGACTGGTAGAAATCAGGCAGGAAATGACTGATATTGAGATGGCATTGAGTTGGTTCGGAATGTAACGGGCGGAGAATACAGGAAAGGGAAGGTGTAATATGGTAACTGTAACAATACACGGGGAAAAGAGGAAGTTTGCACAGGGAACATCCTACGAGACGATAGCGGCGGATTATCAGAAGGAGTATGACGGAATGATTGCCGTTGTCACAGTGAACGGAAAAATCCGTGAGCTGTTTAAAAAGGTGACAAAGGACTGTACGGTGGATTTTTTTACAGTGAAGGATGATGTGGGCTATAAGACATATGTAAGAACGGCAACCATGCTGTTTTTGAAAGGCATTTATGACTTGTTCGGTGCGGAGGCTGCACAGGAAAGCTGTGTTGAGTTTGCCATCGGGCACGGATATTATGTAAATGTAGCGGGAAAGGTTCCGGTTACCGGGGAGAGCGCAGAGAAAATCAAGGCTCGCATGCAGGAACTGGTGGAATTGAAAACTCCTTTTATGAAACGTTCCTATCCTTTGGAGGATGCCATGGAACTGTTTCACAGCAAGGGCATGACCGATAAGGAGAGATTGTTCCGTTACCGCATGAGTTCTGCTGTCAATATCTATGAAATTGACGGTTATTATGATTATTATTACGGCTATATGCTTCCCAATGCAGGATATGTGAAGTGGTTTGACGTGATTCCCTATGAGGACGGGTTCATGCTGCTTCTCCCTACGAAAAAGAATCCCACTGTGGTGGAACCCTTCGACAATCGCAGAAAACTGTTTGAGACCATGGAGGCTTCCCAGGACTGGGGCAGGAAAGCAGGAATTGAGACCGTGGGTGATTTGAATGACCAGATTTGCAGCGGTTCCATGAGCGAACTTATTCTGGTACAGGAGGCGGAGCAGGAGAGAAAAATCGGAGAGATTGCCAAGGAAATTGTCGGTCGGGGCAATGTGAAGTTTGTCATGATTGCAGGGCCTTCCTCCTCGGGAAAGACAAGCTTTTCCCATCGTCTTTCCATTCAATTGCGGACTCTGGGGAAGGTGCCCCATCCCATTGCGCTGGATGACTATTTTGTAAACCGGGAATTGACGCCAAGAGACGAGAACGGCGATTACAATTTTGAGTGTCTGGAAGCTATTGACGTGAAGCAGTTCAATGAGGACATGATAAAGCTGCTCTCGGGAGAGCGGGTGGAACTGCCCACTTTTAATTTCAAGACAGGGCAGAGAGAGTACAGAGGAAATTACAAGCAGCTGGGAGCGGACGATATTCTGGTCATTGAGGGCATTCACGGATTGAATGAGAAGATGTCCTATGCGCTGCCCAACGAGAGCAAGTTTAAGATTTATATCAGTGCTCTTACAACGTTAAATATTGACGGACATAACAGAATTCCCACCACTGACGGAAGACTGTTGCGCAGAATGGTGCGGGATGCGCGGACGAGAGGAGCAAGTGCCCAAAGAACAATCCAGATGTGGCCCTCGGTGAGACGGGGAGAGGAGGAAAATATCTTTCCCTTCCAGGAGGGAGCGGACGCCATGTTCAATTCTGCACAAATATATGAATTGGCAGTATTGAAAACCTATGCAGAACCGCTGCTTTTCCAGATTCCCAAGGATGCACCGGAGTATTATGAGGCGAAGCGGCTGTTGAAATTTCTGGACTATTTCCTGTGTGTACCCAGCGAGAGTCTGCCCAACAATTCCATCTGTAGGGAATTTGTAGGCGGAAGCTGTTTTAATGTATAGGTTTTTCCGAAAAAACGCGATGTAAAACGGGGGATATCACTTTGGAAAATACTCAGGATAAATTCTCTGTGAAAAAGTGGAGAACCGGACTGGCCGCAGCGGCAAACTATGTGGTGAAGCTTGTGGGAGGATGTATTTTTATTTTTTTAGTATGGTATGCGCTGCGGTATACCTGGTTTATCATGCCCGGAGGACAGGAGATTCCGCTGGAGATGCATGATGGCATATGGAAGAATTTGATTTGCGTGATACCGGTTACGGTACTGATGACAGTGCTTTTACTTGCGGAGAGGGAGCTTTCTGTAAATGTACAGCAGTTTGTCTCAGGCTTTTCTGTTACGGCAGCGATTCTGTGGATTGGGGGATTGAGTCTTTGGTGGGTGAATTCCGCTGTCAGAGTACCCCATGGAGATTGCGCTTTTGTCTATGGAGGCGCCTCCTATTTCCTGGAGGGTAATTTTACGTTTCTGGATGGAGTAGGGGGTTACTGTTCCATGTACCCCCACCAGCTGGGGCTGATTGCACTGACAGAATTGTTGTTTCTGTTTGTCGGCACATATAACTTTCATGCTTTTCAACTGTTATGTGTTTTGTTTGCCATGGGAATCGTTTTCGCAGGCTATCTGGTTCTGCGGGAAATTACCGTCAGTATGGCTGCTGCGGTAATTTATTCTCTTACAATCAGCTGCTGTTTTCCCCTTATTTTTTATACAAGCTGGGTATACGGAGATGTACCGAGTATTTTCTTTGCGGTGATGGCGGTATGGATGCTGTTGCGCTATAACCGGAGCAAAAGAGCAGGCTGGCTGGCGGGAATGGTTTTCATGGTTACTGTGGCTATGCTCAACAGGAAAAATACAATGATATTGATTGTGGCATTGTGCCTGTCGGTTTTGGTATCCATGTTGAGAAAGCGCGATTTCAAGCTGCTTTTTGCCACGGCTCTCTGTGCTTTGGTGCCATGGTTGGCTTACATGGGAATATATAAGATGTATGAGCTTCGTTCAGGCTACGAGCATTATCCCGGGATACCTGTTGTCACATGGATTGACATGGGGCTTCATGAGGTGAATGGTGTCTGTGGTTGGTATGACAATTCCGCAAAGGAATTATATTATTCGGTGGAGGGGGATGCGGAGCTGACAGCATTTTTCTCAAAAGAGAGAACTGTGGAAAGATTGCGGGAATTAGCGGAAAACCCCTCTGATGCGATACAATTTTTTAAAAAGAAAGTTTTATCCCAGTGGAACATGCCCTTGTATCAATCACTGTTTTTCGGAACCATGTATGTGGAGGAGTATACACCGCCAGCGGATTCCACAGTGTCAAAGATAGGGAAGGAATACTTTTCGGCGGTACTTTCGTTTTGCGACCGCTTGCAGTTTGTCATATATCTGGGCTTTCTTTTTTATTTCTTATTAGGAATCAAAAGGGACAGTGACATATTGCAACAGGTGACGACAGTTGCCGTAATCGGCGGCTTTTTGTTCAGCATTTTGTGGGAAGCCAAGGCAAGGTATATTCTACCATACTATGTTTTTATGTTTCCCTATGCGACTATCGGTTATCAACGGATGGCTCAAGCGGTGATGACTCTGTTTGGAAGAAAGGGTAGATTTAAAGAAAAAGACAATATTATTGAATACAGAAAGAGTGCGTAGCGTTTGTTTTTCTTGCTTTTTGAGGAAAGGCAAGGTATAATAACGCGGTAAGTAAAACAGACGGTCGCGGCTGTGGCTGCCGCTTTGGCGGCAGTGCGCAGGTGAGGAAAGTCCGGGCTTCATAGGGCAGGATGCCGGATAACGTCCGGTGGAGGTGACTCCAAGGCCAGTGCAACAGAAATATACCGCCAACACTCAGTTGTGTGGAAGAAACGGCGTAGCCGGTTCTTCCGATTGTATATAGCATGCTGTATACAATCTGGTAAGGGTGGAAAGGCAGCTTAAGAGACTACCGTCCGTCTGGTAACAGACGGAGCCATGTAAACCCCATCCGAAGCAAGACCAAACAGAAAGCGACAGGCTTGCCCGGCCTGCTTTCAGGTGGGTCGCTTGATACGGTTGGCAACAGCCGTACTAGATAGATGACCGTCCAACGACATAACCCGGCTTATCGTTTTGCTTATCATTTTAGACCACCTACGGGTGGTCTGTTTCGTTTATGTGACAAAACGATACAGACAAATGCAACCGTGAGTATGTTAAGGGGATTACCAAATAAGACAGAACCGGAGGTTACAGTGAAGAGTAGAGTATTATTGATAATAGTATGCTGCCTGTTTTTTTCGGGCTGCCGAAGGGAAGAGAGCGGTGAAAACACCGGAAAGCCGGATGTTGTTTTGGCGGAGATGGAGCTATTACGGTTTGATGAGCCGGAAAACGAAAATCTGGCGGATATGCTGCAACAGAACGGAAGCGGAATGATGGTACAGATTGGAGCCGGAAGCCAGTTAGGCAGCGGTGTGATTTACGGAACCGGGGAAGGAGAAATACTGATTCTCACAGCAGCTCACGTTCTTGAGGAAGCGGAAGATTCCGTTCGTATAACTTTTTCAGACGGATTCAGTGTGGCAAGCGATACTTACTCCTGCTTTGAACTTGCAGATGCTGGACTTATCAGGGTGGACGGTGCAGAGATACCGGAGGAAAATCTGATCCATTACCTCCGCGCCTGTGTGGATAAGGAAAGTTTTGACGCAGTTAGGCCGGGAGACGGCTGTATCGTCATGGGGAGCAGGACGGGGGTTGCCGCGGAAGCCTACGAGGGAACGGTGCTGGACAACTGGATTTTTATGGAGGATTATGAGCAGTATATGATGTGGGTGAAAGCGCCTGGAAAAGCGGGAATGTCCGGCGGAGGTCTCTTTGATTTGCAAGGGCACTTTTTGGGAATTCTCTCGGGAGGAAACGAGGACGGCGAACTTGCGGTGGTCCCGTTTAGCCTGATTTTGCCGGAGCTGCAGGACTGAACTGATGTAATTTTGTAACAGTCAGCCCTTACGCATTCATAAAAACGTCTGCTTCGCATTTGTTGCCACCTTGCGGTTCATCTGTTACGATTTCATAGAAGTTTTAGACTTGTCTCCTTGACAAGTTTTTGAATATGGTAGACAATGTAAATTAGTGCAAACGGGCGGATTTGCCCGGGGAAAGGATGGATAAAAATGACAAAGATAGATGTATTTTCCGGCTTCCTGGGAGCGGGAAAGACTACACTGATTAAGAAGCTGCTGAAGGAAGCGTTGGACGGTAGCAAGACCGTTCTGATTGAAAACGAGTTTGGAGAAATTGGCATTGATGGCGGCTTCCTGAAGGAAGCGGGTATTGAAATCAAGGAGATGAACTCAGGATGTATCTGCTGTTCTCTGGTTGGCGATTTCGGAGCTTCCCTGAAAGAAGTAATAGAGACTTATGCGCCCGAGAGAATTCTGATTGAGCCCTCCGGCGTAGGTAAGCTGTCTGATGTTTTGAAGGCGGTGGAAAATGTCGCAGCAGAGCTGAATGTACAGGTAAACAGCGCAGTGGCAGTGGTGGATGCGTCCAAGGCGAAAATGTATATCAAGAATTTCGGTGAGTTTTTTGTCAATCAGATTGAGTTCGCCGGGACCATAATTTTGAGCAGAACAGACAAGGTCAATGCAGAGAAGCTGGAGGAGTGCGTAAAATTAATTCGTGAGCACAACTCCAAAGCTACCATTATCACAACTCCGCTGGAGCAACTGGACGGAAAGGATGTTCTGGAAACCATTGAGGGTGCTGATACTCTGGATGAGATGATGCGGGAGATGATGGAGCATATTCACGAGGACGAGGAGCATGAGCATCACCACCATCATCACGACCATGATGAGGACGAGGAGCATGAGCATCACCACCAGCATCACGACCACGATGAGGACGAGGAGCATGAGCATCACCACCATCATGACCATGATGAGGACGAGGAGCATGAGCATCACCACCATCACGACCATGATGAGGACGAGGAGCATGAACACCACCACCATCACGACCATGAGTGTGGCTGCGGTCATGACCATCACCATCATCATGCGGACGAGGTGTTTACCAGTTGGGGTAAGGAGACCCCTGTCAGATTTACCACAGAGAGGATTGAGAGTATCCTGACAGCTCTGGATAGCGGTGAGTATGGTGCAATCCTTCGTGCTAAGGGAATGGTTCCCGCCGAGGACGGCACATGGATTTATTACGATTATGTTCCCGAGGAGCATGACATCAGAACCGGAAAGCCTGAGGTGACCGGAAAGATTTGCGTTATCGGTGCAGAACTGAAAGAGGATAAGCTGGAAGAACTGTTTCGCTAACAGCGAGAGAAGACTCTGTAGAAGTCAGGCCGTGAATGCGGCAGAATGTGAGGAAAAATGAAACCCGTATATGTAATCAATGGATTTCTGGAGAGTGGGAAGACCGAATTTATCAGTTTTACGCTGGCTCAGCCCTATTTTCAGATTAAGGGAAAGACTCTTCTTCTTCTCTGCGAGGAGGGAGAGAACGAGTACGATGAGGCTCTTTTACAAAGGAGCCGCACCGAAGTTGAGCTGATTGAGGAGGAATCTGACTTTACTCCCGAGAACCTGACAAATCTGGAAAAGAAGCATAAACCGGAGAGAATCATTATCGAATATAACGGCATGTGGAACTACAAGAATGCGAAAATGCCCTGGTACTGGAAGATTGAGCAGCAGATAACCACCATCGACGGTTCCACTTTCCCCATGTATTATACCAATATGCGTTCTTTGTTGGCAGAGATGATTCGCGGCTCCGAGATGATTATTTTCAACCGCTGTGATACCGTCAGGGATCAGTTGAATACCTATAAGCGGAATATAAAGGCGGTCAATGCGCAGGCTGATGTTATCTTTGAGGATTCCAACGGTGAAATAGACGAAATATTTGAGGAAGATTTGCCCTACGATTTAAATCAGGAGACAATCGTACTTGACAATCAGGGCTACGGCATCTGGTATCTGGATGCCATGGATCACCTGGAGCGCTATATCGGCAAGAAGCTTGAATTTGTGGCAATGGTGTTAAAACCGGAGAGCTTTCCGGCAAACTACTTTGTGCCGGGCCGTATGGCTATGACCTGCTGTGCGGAGGATATGGCATTTTTGGGCTATGCCTGTGAATTTGCAGGCGCCGGTGCTCTGAAACAGAAAGAGTGGGT
>Ga0129313_1001322_pt1 | contig 16164 bp, 14 predicted proteins | sample O1105metagenome_FD_94436 | JGI IMG/M metagenome (GOLD analysis project Ga0129313, IMG submission 94436) | Orangutan group fecal microbial communities from fecal samples from Wisconsin, USA - O1105 metagenome | ecosystem: Host-associated > Mammals > Digestive system > Large intestine > Fecal... | reverse complement strand
TTGAAAATAAAGCATTTCTGCCTTATCTTCAACGTTCTTCAACCCCTGTTCGCGACGCGATTCGAACGCGCGACCTTCCGCTTAGGAGGCGGACGCTCTATCCAGCTGAGCTACGCAAACATATCTGTCATGCCGGCAGCTGTCCTTTGCTGCTGACACAGTGGAGTTATTATACATCATTTTTCCTCTCCGTGGTACTGAATCTTCCAGTATAATGAAAAGAAAACATCGTGTTCGCACGAAGCCGGAAAGCTGCTTCTGCGACTTATCAACAGGAGAAAAGATATGAAGGCACCCGAAGAGAAAGAGGAAAAACGCATGGAGCGCATTGCCCGCAGTGAGAAGAAGCACCGCGCACTGGCGGACTGGCTGGAGCTCGTCACCGAGGTCATGGAAATTGCAGTGGCGGTCATTGTTCTTGTCGGCTTTTTCATCAGCATCATTCCGATTCTGAAGGAAATGCCGAGTCTTTTGGACAATACCAACGCCTATTCCTTCCATGTCTTTCTGGAGCATGCATTCAACCTTGTCATTGGCATTGAATTTGTCCGTATGCTGATCAAGCACACTCCTGGAAGTGCTCTTGGCGTTCTCCTGTTTGCCATTGCCCGTCACATGGTACTGGACAGCGGAAGCGGTCTGGAGCTTCTCATGAGCGTTGCCGCGATCGCCGGTATTTTTGTCATCCGCAAATATCTTTATGTACACTCCTTCGAATCCAAGGAAGACACCACAACCTTCGACTGGATTCGCGGAGAAGACTCTGCCGGGAATCACGGCGAGGATGAATCGAACTGACTGCCTTTTCCGCTCACTCCACCTTCGGATTCAGACGGATTCGAATCATCTGTCCATCCAGCACATACTGTGCAAAATTGGTTTCATCACCATTCCGTATGAACTCGCACATCCATTCCCCATTTTCAAAATGGCCTTCCTCCACGGACAAGAAATTCAGCTGAGAGAACTGACGCGAAGACAGCTGCCGGTAGCTGTCTTCACTTTCCGGAGACGGCCTTCGGATAAACTCGGCCATGGCTCCCGCACCGCACAGATAGAATTCCTCTGGAGCAGTCTGAACCAGAATCGCTCTCCCTCTGGTACTGATCTTTTTCTTTCCGCTCTCCGTCCAGACGTTGCAGGTATAGCCATACCTGCTCGGATTGCAGTTGGTATATTTCATGTTGATATGATAATCAGGAAGTTTTAAGTACCGATATGTCTCAAATTCCTCCTGTGCAAAGGCATAGATATGCTCCGTCCCATGATACCGAATCAGAAGCGGTGCCATTTTGGCAAGAATCCGCATGGACAATGCTATATCCGCTGAGTCCGGATTCAGTTCCTCATCCTCATTCAATGCACTTTCTGCACCAAAGCAGGCAACGCCTTCCGCACCATACTTTCCTGCTGCCAGGATCAGATTCATCGCATTGGCTTCTCCCCGAATCGGCGATTCCGGAATCACCAGTGGATTGTCCCTCCGGTGATAGGCTCTGCAGATCCTGTCGTAATCATACCTGGTCGGATTATAAATATCCGGTGCAATGAAATCCAGCTCCGGTGCTGCAGCCTTCCAAATATCCAGCATGCGTGACACCGCAGCTCCTGCATTGTAGCAAAGTCCGGCTTCTTCGAATCCGGACTCGCCTATCATGACATTGGTATAAAGCGGGATGTCATAAATACCCTTCCCTTCTTTGGCAAGAGTTCCGACATAAACTGCTGTGTACCACGCCGAAAATACTTCATGGGAATATCGTCCAAATGCTGCTTTCCATGGGGACATTCCATTCCTTCCGAATGGAGCCGTTTCTCCCCAGGCATCCGGAATCTCCACGTTCTTTAATTCCGTCGGCACCAATGCCTGGTAATCCTGTTCCGCCTCTTCGGAATAATCTCGATCGGTATTGGCATATCCCATTTCATTCTCAATCTGAACCGCAAGAACCGTCTTTTCCGCTTCGTCATATTCCTTAAGAAAACGCATCAGCTCGCCAAAAGCCCTGCAGTCTTTTTCCAAAGTTGCTTTGCAATGTGGTGACAGAGACGCCACCGGCGCTCCGTCCGGCCCCTTTGCAATGTGGTAAATCCCCGGATGAAGTTTTACATATTCCGGGACATAGTTCGGATGACCATTTTTACTCATTCCGAACCAGAGAAGAATCAGATGCTTTCCCTCCGACCGAACCTCATCAATCAGCTCCTTAATCAAAGAAAGATCAAAGCTTCCCTCTTCCTTCTCCATCTGATTCCAATATACCGGCGCTTCCAGGGTGTTTCCTCCAAAAAGTTTCAGTGTGCGCAGCGCCCTCCGGATCAACCCACTCCCCGTTGAAGAATTGTGTGCCTGCACTCCAAGTGGCATAATCTCGTTTCCATTTTTATCTGTAAAAATCCATTTCCCCATTTTTTGAATCCCCTTATAGCAAGAGCTGCCATTTGGGACGCTCTCCTTCTCTTTCTCTTTCGCATGCTCTGTGTACAGTCAGTACTTTTGCAGAATTTTCACATCATATGGTGCAAAAATGATTTTTTCTCCGGCTGTATATGTTTTTCCTGCTGCCACATCCATCACCGCGGTCTCCGGAATCAACCGCACCTCCTTCTCCTGGTGGTTCAGGCAGAACCAGAAATCACCCTTGCCGCTGCTGCGCTTCGTGATCTCCATCTCCTCTGGTACCTTCTTCGTCAGTTCCTGTGCGCAGGACACAATTTCAGCCTCTTCACAGATCATCCTCATGAAATCATGATAGAAGTCTGCATTCGACCTGGTACCGACATAGTAAACTTTTCCTTTTCCGAAGGCATTGCGCGTCAGAACCGTTGTCCCCGCATAGAAATCACTCTGATACTCCGCAAGGCTTTCTGCCTGCTCGCAGTGGGAAATTGCAAATGCAAAGCGTGCCGGGTATTCCGTTCCATTCCAAACAAAGCTGTTCTCTCTGTTCTTCAATGCATCAAATTCTTCCGTCCAGATTCCTGCCAGCTCTCTGAGCTCGCCCGGATATCCGCCGCAGACAACCTGATCGTTTTCATTGGTAATTCCGCAGTACAGGGAAAGAACCAGTGTTCCGCCATTCCGGACAAACTGCTCCAGAGAATCCTTCACCCCCGGCTTCACCATATACAGCTCCGGTGCAATCACCAGCTGATAGCGCGAAAGGTCTTCCTGCATCCCAATGACATCCGTATCAATGTTGGCATCAAACAAGGGCCGGTAATACTGCAGCACCTCTTCCGGATATTCAATGTCCAGAGAAAGCCCTGAGGAACCTTCGATCGCCCAGCGATTGTTCCAGTCGTACAGAATTGCCGTTTTCGGCTTCGCCATACTGCCAAGCGTTGCATCTCCGATCTTCTTCAACTCCGTGCCAAGCTGTGCGCACTCACGGAACACGCGATTCTCATCATTGCCGACGTGCTGGATGATCGCTCCGTGAAACTTCTCACAGGAGGCCATGCTCTGCCGCATCTGGAAGAACATCACTGTATCCGCACCGTGCGCTGCCGCCTGATAGCTGATCAGCCGCATCTCTCCCGGTCGTTTCAGGGTCGCACTCGGAAGCCAGTTCGATACGCTCGGCGTCTGCTCCATCAAACAGAACGGGAGATCCCGCTTCACGCCCCGCATCAAATCATGCTTAAATGCAATGTCTGCAGGCCCTTCCGTTGCCTCCGGATAGTTGTCCCAGGAAACGAAATCCATGTATTTTCCCCACTTCTGATAATCCAGACCGTCATAAAGGCCCATCAGATTGGTCGTAATCTGCGCATCCGGAATCCATTTCTTAATCGCCGCATACTCCGCCCGGAAATTCTCCAGCATGCTGTCCGACATGAACCGCTTGTAATCCAGCGTAATGCCGGGGAACATGCTTCTTCTTTCTTCAAAATGTTCGCTCAGAAGATTCGGCGCCACAATCTCTTCCCATTCATAGAAGGTATGTCCCCAGAAATGCGTGTTCCATGCCTTATTCACAGCGTCCAGCGAGCCATATTTCTTCCGAAGCCATACACGGAACGCATTCTCACAGTTCTCACAATAGCAGGCTCCTCCGTACTCATTGCTGACGTGCCACGCCACAATATTTTTCTGATCCTTGTAATGCTCGGCAAGGCGTGATGCAAGCTCTGCTGAGAAATGCCGGAAGGCATAGCTGTTCGGACAGGAATTGTGACGTCCGCCGAATTTTCTTTTCATTCCGCTGAATTCCGTGCGAAGAATTTCCGGATAGCGCTTTGCCATCCACGCAGGATGCGCTCCGGTCGAGGTCGCCATGCAGATGCTCATTCCGTTTTCTGTCACACGCTTCACCGTCTCATCCAGCTCCGAAAAATCATATCTTTCCTCGGATGGCTGAATCATCGCCCAGTTAAATACGTTCAGAGTAACGACATCCACCCCCGCTTCCCTCAGAAGCTCCATATCCCGTTCTCTGGTCTCCCTGGGCCACTGCTCCGGATTGTAATCTCCGCCGTACAGCATCTTGGTTATCTTTGCATCACAAATCATGATTTCTCCTCCATTTCAAAACGAAATTCCCGCATCAGGTTCTCATACCCATCGAAGTGTTCACAATTCTCATACCGAAATGATTCTGCCAGCCGAAGCATCTCTTCACCACTGTGCTCACGCAGTATTTTTTCCAGAAGATGCTTCTTCTGAAGTGAATACAGGATAGCTCGCTGACGGAAAGACAGCATATAACGTTCTTCCTCTGTTGCCTCCGGATAATACACATCGCAGAAAGCATTCACTGCCTTCTCTCCGCGCCTTGCATCCTCATCGTGATCCCATGTTTTTCCGAACTCTGCTGACAGCTTCATCCAAGGTGAATCCGCCTTCGGATAAATGAGACCCATAAATCTTGCATCCTTGTAGCTCCAAAGTGTAAAGGACACCTGATACTTCCCGCAAAGCCTTACCGTTTCACGCAGAAGCATCTCCGTGAATTCCGGATTCTTCCAGTCCGTCTCATACCCGGCTTCTCCGCAGAGAACCGGCCTTCCGAACCTCTCCCGTATCTCCAGAAGAGAAGTAAAAACCCGTTCGAATACCACTCGCCTTTTGTCCGGCTCATAATCCTTACGGTATAAATCCGGATCCCAGACGGTCGGATAGTAATGAAACATCAGCGCTGTCTTCTCATCCTTCAGCTCATGAAGACAGTCAAACTTCATTGCGAAATGGTCGCCTTCCAGAAACAGGAGGTGGTTCTGATCATATTTGCGGATTTCTTCCGTTGCTTCATCATAGAACTCCTGAATAAGTGCAGTTCCTGCAGCAGAGGATCTGTCCGAAAACACGCAGGGTTCATTCAGAAGATCATAACCGAGAAGATACGGTTCTTCGCAATATCTTTCCGCAATTTTTCCCCACAGTTCTGCCATCTGCCTGCGGAAAACTCCATAATGCCAGAACTGGGTATATCCGGTGCTGTTGTCACTGTGCCAGTCCGGGTTCTGTCCTCCCGGAACAGCATGAAGGTCGGGTAGAATATAGATCTGATACTTTTTTCCGAAGGCAAGCAGCCGGTCCAGCCAGCGAAATCCTTCTTTCCGGAAACGGTCCGGTTTCTCATCCTCCAGAAACAACCGGTAATTAAAAGGTACCCTCAGGAGGTTAATTCCAAGCTTCTTCAGATAGATGAAGTCAGCTTCTGTCACAAAATTGTCCGCAAAACTTTCAAAAAACAGCTTTGCTGTCGCCTCTCCATACACGGCCGCAAAGCTGTCCCGCATCTGTGACTCTGTACACGGCATTCCTACCATAAAATGCTCGATGTTCAGCCAGGAGCCGATTCCCAGCCCCTTGAACAGAATTGGTTTCCCATTGCGCACGAATTCTTTTCCGCTTATCCCAATAAATTCCCCCATGTTTTCCCATGTCCTTCCTGTATTTACAGCTTCACTCTCTTAAAAATAAAATCGCTCAGATTCATCGTCCGAATCATATCGATGACCTCATCCATGGACGTTTTGTCAAATTTCAGCAGTATATTGTGAATCTGTGTTTTTACCGTAGACATTTCCACCTGGCGCAGCTTGCAGATTTCCCGTCTGGATTTTCCCTCGAGAAGAAGCCCCAGAATTTCCAGTTCTGTCGTTGTCAACGAAGATACAATATTGACCGCATACAGAAAGCTGGTTTCATACGAGCGCACCCGTTTGAACTCCCCCAGAATCCTTGACGCAATTTCCGGTCGAAGCGGACAATTGTTCTCAAAGGCATTTCGGATGCTCCCAAGAATCTCCTCCTGGCATGCATTTTTCAGAATATAGTCACAGACTCCGAGCTGAAATGCAGTGAAAATCAGTTCATCTTCTTCGTATACCGTCAGAATAATAATCCGAATCCCCGGATCATCCTGAAGAATTCTCTGTGTCGCGCGGATTCCCGCATCCGGTGTCTCCATTTCAATATCCATCAGGATAACATCCGGTTTGGTCTCTTTCGCCTGCTTCACGGCATCTTCTCCGGACTCCACATCGGAGACCACCTGCAGATCCTCGGATGAATTGATGATCTTCACATATTTTCTCCGGATCGGCTCCATGTCCTCTGCAATTAGTACCCTGATTTTCCTTTCCATGTGTCTCTTCTATCCCTCCTCCGCATTGCTTTCGTTCTGCAGAATCGACGGCAGAACAATCCGGAATGTGGTTTCCTCATGTTCCTTGCTTTCTACCTCAATCCTGCCTCCATGCGTCGTAATGATCTTATAGGTTAATCCAAGCCCGATTCCCCAGTGCTTCTTAATCGGTGCAGAAGAGTAGAACGGCGTGAAAATATTCTTTATATTGGAAGCGGAAATTCCGGTTCCGTTATCCGTAATGGATATCTGAACCCAGTTATCAATGGAATAAAGACGAAGGGTCAGAATACTGTCCCGATCCGGGCACTTCTCCATCGCTTCCCTGGCATTCATCAGAATATTATGAACGGCCTGCTCAAAGTACACCTCGTCCACCATCACCGACGGAATACCACGTTCATACTCTTTCCGAATTTCACAGTCTTTGAAATCCGGTGCCATATGCTCCAGAATTTCATCCATCAAACGACAGACGTCTGTCTTTTTCAGAACCAGCTCCGACATTTTCGTACTGCGATGAATTTCATCCAGTCTTCGATACAGATTGTCACAGCGTTCCAGAATTTCCTTCTTATCGTCTGCTTCCTGCTCGCTGACTTCAAGCATTTCTACCTCCGCGGAAAGTGCAAGAAGCTCATTTTTCATATAATGGCAAAAGGTTTTGGATGTCGTATCTGCTGCATCAATCTGCCTGCGGATATTAAGCTCATTACATTCCAGCTTTCTTCTGTTCACGATGGAATGCCACAGGAAATACATGATGACGAAAGTCGCCAGGACCAGATAATACGGATAAATCTGATAGATCAGATTACTTCCGGAAAGAGGTACCGAGCGATAGGAGACAAAATCTGCAAGCTTTGACACCTTGATAAAATTCATCGGTGCAAACCAGAAGATAAACAGATATGCAACTGCAATGCAGGCAAAACAAAGGCTCTCACCCCAGGCATAGTAGCGAAAGAAATACGCCGGAGCCACTCTGCAATTCACCCAGAAGACACGGCCGACCGCATATGCGATTAATCCGCAGTTCATGACGCAGGTTGCTCCATGACAAAGAGATTCCAGCTTTCCGAACGAGGATGCCTCCAACACCGAAGGATACAAGAGCCGGTACAGCATATGCTGCACCAAAGGGTCATAAAATACGAACTGAAGTCCAAGAAATATCGCCAGACTTCTGCTGATTTTTCTGTTGTTTCGTACAGCCGACAGAAATGTCATGGAAAACCGGACAAAAAGCCAGATGACCAGCAAAACCGACAGGTTCATCAGGCGAATGATCCAGTTGCGGGGCAAGGGTGCGAACATCAGCAGCTTCCAGATTTCCTTCGGAAGGGAAAAATAATTATTCACGACATTGTAGTAATACGCATCCCGGGCGATATACGATACCAGTGCGACAATTGCCATGGTAAAAGCTGCAAGTGCCCCGGACAGGTATTTATCGGAGGCTTTCTTATCTTTTCTGGTCATAAAGAACAGGACCAGCACCAGAATAATCAGGATAAAATAGAACATCTGACTGGCTATCCCTCCCTTTTTCCGCTTACATCATCGCAATCCGGTTATGATATACTGCTCTTGTTATTGTATCATTCTGCAACCCCGGAGGTGCTTCCGCATGACAAACACTTTTCTTACATGCAAGCCAGATTCCAAGTCTGTAAAGACAAAACACGTTCGATCACTTTCGGCTCTGACCGCTTTATTGACTGTAATTTCCTTATTGACCGGCTGTTCTTCCACTCCGGCAATCAGGCCTTCCGAAGCCGCCTCCTCTGACCCTGTTATTCTGAATGTCTGTGTGTGGGCCGATGAGCTGACCTATGCTACCGCAGCTGCAAACGCCTACAATGCTCTTTCCAAGAATATCACCGTCCGAATTCTCCCACTGTCCAATGTCGATTATGACCAGCATCTTGATGATGTCCTGACCGAATCCTCTACCTATGATCTCGTCGGCATCAAGGGCATCGCCAAAACCGTACAGCTTGCCAATAAGGGTATCATTCTTGATCTTACGGATTATGTCCGAGCTGCCATTTCTGACAATACAATTGATGCCGCTGCCTACGGCAACATGTTCAACGATATTACCTATCAGGATCACTATTACGCCATTCCGTCCCGTACCACCTGCTGGGCACTGTTCTACAACAAAGACCTATTTGATCAGGCAGGTCTCTCTTATCCGGAACAGATGACCTGGGACGAATATGCGGATCTTGCCGAAAAGCTTACCGACTCATCACGCGATGTCTATGGCGGTTACTTTCTCCCCTGGATTCCCAGCTGCATCGCTCTGCAGAGCGGAACCTACCTGACAGACGACGATACGGCCCCCCTCCGCCAGTCCCTGCAGTATCTGAACAGTCTTTATGCCGCCTCCCATGTCAGCTATCACGAAATGGAAGAAATCGAAACTCCTCCGGAGGATGTTTATAATACCTTTGAAGCCGGACGGGCAGCTATGGTCCCGAACGGCGAATGGATGGTAAATCTTCTCCTTCAGGATGAGGCTATCGGTAAAACAATCCCCGACTGGGACATTGCCCCGATGCCTGTCAGCCCTGGTCAGGAGGCCAATACCACCTGGGGACAGTATCAATATATGAGCATCTGTTCCTCCACTTCACACCCCGCGGAAGCTTTCGATTTTCTGCTTTTCCTGTGCGGAAAATCCGGTGCGGAGATCTACGCAAATCATGCCATCATTCCGGCTTACTCCGATGATTCCATCGCTGCAGTCTACCAGAAAGCAGTTGGTCATGAATCCGCCCGATATTTCTTTGAAGCCAGGAAAATTCAGGAGCAGCTTCCCATCCCCGGTTACCAGGAAACCATAGAAGTATTTAACCGGGAGGCGAAAAGCTATTTTGCGGGTGAGCAGACTCTCGATGAAGCGATGCAGGATTTTGAAGCAGAGCGCTCCGATATTTTTTCCGATTAAATCTGTTCAGCCCTTCAATCCCGAGAATGCAATTCCTTCAATCAGATATTTCTGCGCACATACATACAGGGCAATCATAGGGATCAGTGAGCAGACGGTTCCTGCCATGATCAGACCGTATTCCGTCTTGTACAGAGTCCGAAATGCAGCAAGTCCCAGCTGTATCGTCTTGATCTTGTCATCGTCCAGATAGATCATCGGCGCCATATAGTCATTCCACATGAAGTTAAAGGTGAACACGGTCAGCGTTGCAAGACCAGGCTTGCAGAGAGGAAGAATAATTCTCCAGTAGTTTGCAAATTCACCGCAGCCGTCGATTCTTGCCGCCTCGCAAAGCTCATCCGGAATTCCCAGCATAAACTGACGTAATAGAAATACGCCGAATGCACTGAACAGATTCATGCAGATCAGCGCCCACGGGCTGTTGTACAGCCCAAGCGTCTTATTCACGATGAACTGCGGAATCATGATTGCATGCCACGGAACCATCAGCGTAGCAAGATATGCAAGAAAAAGCTTGTCTCTTCCCGGATAATGCAGCTTTGCAAACGAATATGCCGCCAGTGAACAGGTGAAAAGCTGTCCCAGCGTAACGATCAGTGAATAAACCAGCGTGTTGACGTAATAGCGAAGGAATGGAATTTCTGTCCATACCTCCACATAGTTTGAGAAACGGATCGGCTGCGGAATCCAGCGGATCGGATACAGGAAAATCTCATTGTTATACTTGAAAGAGGATGACAGCATCCAGACAAACGGAATGATCATTGTAATTCCAAAGAGCAGAAGCACTGCAAACAAAACCGCACTCCGAATCGGATGATGATCCTTCTTTTTCACTACAGCTTCTTTTGCCATGATCGATTTCACTCCTCATCTTTGTCACATGTATGTGACCCATTTCTTCTGACCTCTGAACTGAATCAGGGTAACTACAAGAATAACCGCAAACAGGAAATACGCCATTGCCGATGCATACCCGTAATGCATATACTGAAATCCTTCCTGATAGATCCGGTAAACCAGTACATTGGTTGCCCGTCCCGGTCCGCCTTCTGTCATGATCTGAATCAGATCAAAAACCTGGAACGAAGAAATAATGGAAAGAATGGTAACCATAAACGTTGTCGGAGACAGCAGCGGAAGCGTAATGCTGAAAAACTTCCGCACCGGACCGGCGCCGTCCACCTCCGCCGCTTCATAGAGCTGCTTGGGAATTCCCTGAAGTCCTGCCAGAATCATGACCATGTAATAGCCAACCCCCTTCCAGATTGCAACGATCATGACTCCCCAGAGTGCAGATTTCGTAGAAAGCAGCCATTTCGGCGGATTTGCAATTCCAATGGCACGCAGCACATTGTTGATCGGTCCTACATTCGGGTTAAAGAGAAGCGTCCAGATGATACCTACGGCAACCATTGATGTGATGTAGGGAAAGAAGTACATGGTTTTAAACAACCCGGAGCCTTTGATTCCGGTATTCAAAGCCACCGCCAGCAGCGTGGAAAGAATCAGCGTCACCGGAACCGTCACCAGCGTATACAGAAAATTATTCTTCACTGATACAATGAAATAATCATCCTTAAACATGGCGATGTAATTCTTAAAACCGACAAAATCCATTTTGGCAAAGCCATCATAGTTCGTCAGTGAAATTACAAATCCCATAACAATCGGGATCATCATAAAAACAAAAAAGCCAATAAAATTCGGCAGTACAAAAAGGTAGCCGGAGATGATTTCTCTGCGCCTTGCTTTGGCAAATCCTTTTACACCGGCCTTTGTTTTCTTAGAAGTGTTTTTCATAATCGGCCTCCTCACTGCAGTAATTCTGTTCTGAATTTTCTTTTCTTCTTCAGAAGCAGAAGAGGAGCTTTTCTCCGTTTACCCGAGAAAAAGCCCCTCTCCAGAGAATGCTTATGCGGAAACTTCCGCTTTTCACCTTACTGTCTGGCTCTTATTACTTCAGTCCCTCGGCACGAAGTGCATCTGCCTGATCCTTAAAGTTTGCCATTGTCGTATCAATATCCTGCTCATCCAGGAAGTACAGCTGAGCCTGCTCATTGAAAGCATTCAGGAACTGATCGTATCCCTCGCTCGTAGGCTGCTCCTGAATCTTCTTCGCCTCGAAAAGGACCTGTACCGATTCCTTTCCGGAAGCATCCTTCAGAGCCTGTGCTGCGCTGTCCGTAGAGTATGCGTGGATCATTCCGGAGGAAGCGTAAACTTCTGCGCCCGGCTCTCCGCAAAGGTACTTCAGGAAGTCAAACGCTTCATCAGGATGCTTGGTAGAGGAAGTAATTCCTGCAAACTGGAACTGTCCCCAGCTTGTTCCGGCCTCAACGCCTTCCGGAACCGGCATCGGAGCAACCTCCCAGTTGACATCGGTTTTTTCTTCAGCCTGCGCCTGCATCAGCATATTGACACACCACTCTCCATTCGGAAGGAGTGCAACATGTCCATTCTCAAACTCCGAAATGTAATCGTACGTACCGGAAGAAACATCCTCATAGCTGTAATGAGAGCCATCGGTATACAGGCTCTTCAGCAGCTCGATCGACTCCTGCAGATACTGTGTATCTTCATCATTCGCATAGGAGCCATGCTGCACTGCGTCGAATACATAAATCCAGGGAACCCAGTAACCACCCTTGATCGGTGTTCCGTCCTCAGCAGTCTTGCCATCGTAGAAATCTCTGAGCTTGTCCGCATACTCCTTATATTCGGGCCAGGTAAGCTGTCCGGGCTCCTCGAGGCCGGCTTCCTTCACCATATCCGCATTGTAGAGAAGCGCCCAGCAGGTTGTTCTGGTCGGCAGAATATAATACTTATCGTTATAAGTACTGTTGCCCCACATGTCGCCGTACTTGCTGGTATCCAGATCGCTGTTTGCAATTCGGTCTGTCAGATCAAGAAGCGCTCCGCCGGCTGCATAGGTCGTAGCCTGTGCCATACCACGGATGTCCACAATATCAACGTCAGACTGGCCGGCAAGAAGAACCTTCAGCTTATCGTCATAGCTGTCACTCGGGATGGAGGTGAGCGTCACATGAATCTTATCCTGAGAGCTGTTGTACTGATCCACAACCTTGGAAATATAGTTCTCCTCATCACTCCAGATGTAAAAGGAAAGATCTACTGCTCCCTCTGCCGCAGAGTCAGCTGCTGCACTATCCGTCTTTTCTGCTGCCGCAGAGTCGGAAGCTGTTGCAGTGTCCTTCGATGCAGAAGCTCCGCATCCTGCCAGCATGCCGCCTGCAAGAATGCCGGTCATCACTGCTGCCAGTGCTCTCTTCATTGCCTTACTCTTCATAACTGCCCTCCTTAATTGGTGGAAACAACGTTTTGTTCCTTTTCCCCGGGAACATTTGATAACGTAAGAGTAAGGCAGAATGAACCAGCCGGATAGGATGATTTTTTATAAACCACTTCCGGACTTATTCCGTGCAGAAGACATACTTCTCCAGCCGCCGGAACGCTTCCTCCACCCGTGCTCTCGGCAGAGCGAGGTTGAGACGGATGGTATCGGGCTGGCGGAACGCAGAGCCGTCCTGCCAGATCACGCCGACCGCAATTCCGGCGCGCAGCAGCTCATTCAGACTTTCCCCATGCTTCTCAAGCCATTCATGGCAGTCAAGATACAGCATGTAGGTTCCCTGCGGCTTCGATACGCGGACTCCCTCAAAGTGCTCTGCAATGTAATTGCAAGCCCAGGATACATTCCCGGAAAGTACCTCTCACAGCTCGTCCACCCACGCTTCTCCCGCCGGTTCATAGGCGCCGATCAGCGCATGCATGGAGAGAACATTCATATGGTTATAGCCGGAGAGCCTGGACTGCTTCTCCACGCGGTCACGCAGATACTTGCTGTAAATAATATGGTATGAGCCGATGAGGCCCGCCAGATTAAAGGTCTTGGACGGCGCATAGGCTGCAATGACACGATTTCTTGCATCCTCCGAAACGCTCTGCGTCGGGATATGCCGGTGTCCCTCCAGAATCAGATCCGACCAGATTTCATCGGAGAAGACAATGCACTCGTTCCTTCGGAACACCTCCATTGCCTGCTCAATTTCTTCTCTTTCCCATACGCGTCCGCAGGGGTTGTGCGGAGAGCAGAACACGGCAAAATGAATGTGATTCTCGCGGATCACACGATCCATATCCTCGTAGTCCATGCGCCACACGCCCTGTTCATCCTTCTTCAGGGGAGACGTCACGCAGGTTCTCCCGTTTTCCTTCACGGTAAACTGGAAGCCGATATAGGTCGGCGAATGGAAGAAAATTCCCTCTCCGGGCGCAGTAAACGCCTGCATGGCACTTGCCAGGCAGCCAAGAACGCCATTCTCATAGCCAATGGCCTCCTCCGTCAGCCCCTTTACCTGATTGCGCTTCTCCTGCCAGCGGATGATTGCGTCATAATACTCCTTCGACGGATCAAAATAACCGAACATCGGGTGCTTCGTTCTCTCAATGATGTGCTCCTGAATGGACGGCACCGTGGGAAAATTCATGTCTGCCACCCACATCGGGATCCGGTCAAAGCCCTCCTGCACCTCAGCTCCCGGAATCGGGATGACGTCCACAGCAATAGAATCCTTGTCGTGCCGGTCAATGATGGAGTCAAAATCGTACTTCATTTCTCTTTCCTCGCCTTTCGTGTTGTGAGATATGGGCAGTTTTCTGTCAGATCGCGAACATGAAGAACCGCTTTACTTCATAATAATCATCGGCTTCAAACCGAACAGTCTTGGCATCCAGCCGCTCTGCTCCGGGATAATAAGAGAACTTCTCCGCATCCTGGTATTCCTTGTACTCAATATCCGCGCAGAAGTGCTCCGGGAGTCTGGGAAGGCAGGCGCGAAGGTCCCCTGCCATGGCTCTTGCCATTCCCTCACGAATCAGCTGCAGCGCCCTCTCCGGCTGAATGGAAATGCTGGCTCCTCCGTGAGAACGAAGCACCGGAACAGCCGTAATAGAGGGAATCAGCTCCTTTGCTTCTCTGCAGATGTCCGCATCGCCGCTGATGAAAATGGTCGGTACTCCGTAATATGCTGCAAAATAAGCGTTGTATCGGAATTCGCTGCAATATTCTCCATTCAGCAGAAGCTTCTGAATATTCGGCTCCGAGGTATGGGCCAGCGGATTCCCCGTGGAATACGCGTGTGCATGATAACCGACCATCGCGCAGGCATCAAAGCCTGTGGAAATTCCCGCCATCATGCCATCCGGAGATTTCTCCCAGCCCCGCATCAGAACAGCATTGTCCGGAAGAAGAGAGGGAATGATATTTCTTGCCGAGCCGTGTCCGTCTCTCACCATGATTTCCGCATCCGGTCCCGCCCCCTCGCAGGCTGCCGCAGCTTCTCTCGACATCTGCTCCGCAAAGCGTTCATAATCACTTCCGCCCTTTGAGATTTCCGACCAGTCACAGATCCCACAGGTTCCTTCAATATCCGAGCTGATGAATACGTTCATTTTCTCTCCTTTCGCCGGGCCGGTGACTGCCCGTTTCTGTTTCTGATTCACAATTTCCCAAGGATCTTGTCATGGAGGCTCAGGCTCACATAAGAAAATCCGATAAATACCAGCACATACGGCAACGCGAAAATACACAGAACCGGCAGCAGAACCGCAAAGAGCTTCATCATGCCAAACCGCCGTCTGAGATATCCCGCACCACCGATGATTCCGAAGCAGATCAGATACAGATAGCCGCAGGTTCCCAGTGTCTGCACAAGGTTCGCCACATTGACATTCTGCAGCGGATACATCAGGGAAATGTAGTAACACAGAAAAGCGGTCAGCGCGACAGCACCCGTCCAGACCGGAGGATAGAACTGAAGGAGCGGCTGCGGCTTCTGCACCTGGAATTTCAGCCTCCGCAGAATGATCAGACTGAGCTGATAAATGATCAGTCCCTGAATCACGCCCAACAGAATCATGGAGATGATATAAATCCGCAGGAGATAATCCACGTTGAAGATCGATTTCATCGCTTCCACCATGCTGGCGGTATCCGTGCCTGCCATCATCCCCTGCGAACCGTAGACCTTCTCCATGGTATCGATCATCATCTTCTGCATTTCCTTCATCTCGGTCTGCAGATTGATTCCGAACAGCGAAGCCAGCACGACGCTGCTCAGGATGTTCGCAAGTGCCGACAGAACCATCACCAGGAATAAGGTCTTCCCCGGATCCTTCTTCTGGTTGAGCATCGCGCCGTACACCATTCCGATGAACGATTCACTTGCCGCATAGAAAAATCCGCTGAAGGTCCCGCACAAAATGGCAATCAGCACCGTGACTGCAAACACCGGCAGACTTTTCTTCCAGCCGTATTTTGCCGAATAAGCGACCATCGGAATCGGAAACGCAAACAGGAACACTTCCTCCAGCATTCCGCCGGTCTGCCGGTTTAAAAGAAGGAGCATTCCGAAAATAGCGGCGATCATGGCTCCGAATGTGATTTCCTGCGTTTTAAAATTCTTCATATTGTAAAATACAAACCTTTCTTCTTCGTCCCGCTAAGATTTCTTAACATCTTTGCGTTCCGTTTTTTTCCTGTGTTACCATACACATATGCATTGATTATAACCTTATCCTATC
>Ga0129313_1001319_pt1 | contig 16197 bp, 13 predicted proteins | sample O1105metagenome_FD_94436 | JGI IMG/M metagenome (GOLD analysis project Ga0129313, IMG submission 94436) | Orangutan group fecal microbial communities from fecal samples from Wisconsin, USA - O1105 metagenome | ecosystem: Host-associated > Mammals > Digestive system > Large intestine > Fecal... | reverse complement strand
CTTGAGAGATCCTTCAAGATTCTGAAGGGTGAGGGTAAGATCACTGAGATCAATGTCGCTGAGACGCTGAAGGACATCCGGAGGGCGCTGCTGGACGCGGATGTCAGCTTCCGCGTGGCCAAGGACTTCTGCGACAGGGTGAAGGTCAAGGCCATGGGACAGAATGTCCTCACGGCAGTGAAGCCACAGCAGATGATGGTCAAGATCGTCCACGACGAGTTGGCCGAATTCATGGGCAGCGCTTCACAGGACATCAACATCAAGGGGAATCCCGGAATAGTCCTGGTGGCGGGTCTCAACGGTTCCGGTAAGACCACGTTCTCGGCCAAACTGGCCAACAACATCAAGAGCAAGAGAGGCATGAAGGTGCTTCTCGCCGCCTGTGACACGTTCCGCCCGGCGGCCATCGAGCAGTTAAAGGTGCTCGGCGAGGGGATCGAGGTTCCGGTCTACACGGAAGAAGGTGTGAAGGATCCGATCCGGATAGCCAGGAACGCCATTGCCAAGGCCAAGGCGGAAGGATATTCAGTGGTCATCATCGACACCGCCGGCCGCCTTGCCGTGGATCAGGAGCTTATGGACGAGATCTCCGCGCTGCACAGCGCCGTCAAGCCGACCGAATCCCTCTTTGTCGTAGACGCCATGACGGGTCAGGATGCCGTGGAGACAGCCAAGGTCTTCAACGAAAGGCTTGATTTTGACGGTGTTGTACTCACGAAGATGGACGGTGACACCAGGGGTGGCGCCGCGCTCTCCATCAAGTACGTCACCGGCAAGCCGATCAAGTTCATCTCCTCCGGAGAGAAGATGGAGGCGATGGACGTGTTCCATCCTGGACGTGTCGCCGACAGGATCCTCGGAATGGGTGACGTTGTCTCCCTCGTCGAGAAGGCGCAGGAGCAGTTCGACGAGAAGCAGGCGCGTGAAACCAGAAAGAAACTGGCCAAGGACAAGTTCGGACTGATGGACTTCTACAATCAGATCCAGCAGGTCAAGAAGATGGGCAACATCAAGGATCTGGCCGGGATGATCCCTGGGCTGGGCAAGGCCATCAAGGACATCGACATCGACAACGACAAGGCATTCAAGGGAATAGAGGCCATCATCATGTCCATGACTCCTGAAGAGAGGGACAATCCTGAGATCATCAACGGAAGCCGCCGCAAGAGGATCGCGGACGGCAGCGGCACCAATGTGGCCGAGGTGAACAAGCTTCTGAAGCAGTTCGAGACTACCCGCAAGATGATGAAGACCGCGCTGACAGGCAACCTTGCCCAGAGGCTCCGCGGATTCAGAAGGTAGAATCATAAACAGCAAAACAGCTGCCTCTTCTTTCCGAAGCGGCTGTTTTTATATTCATAAAGCAAAATATTCCTTGCGCCGAGGAGCCTCGGCAAGGCGGTCTGAATATACCGCCGGGGCGAACGGACGCATGTTGTAGCGGGAAGCCATCACCTGACCGTAGGCTCCGGCGCTGCGGATCCCAATAAGGTCACCCCTGTGACTCTTGGCGAGCAGACGCTCCTTACCGAAAGTGTCCGCCGACTCGCAGACGGGACCGACCACGTCATAGACACGATTCTCGCGCGCATCATTGTCCTCATAGTGAGCCGAAAGGTTCTCGATCTTGTGATAGGAACCGTAAAGGGCAGGACGGATGAGATCGTTCATGCCGGCGTCCACCATCAGGAAACGACGGTTCTCCCCCTTCTTCACAAACAAGACCTCCGTGACTAGCGAGCCACACTGCGCCACAATGGAACGCCCAGGCTCCACATGGACAACCTGGTCGGGACGACGCCTAAGATTCCTGTCGATGGTTCCGAACCAGGTCTCAAAGTCGGCCACCGGATTGACATCCGGCTCATCATAATCGATGCCCAAGCCTCCTCCCAAGTCTATGTTCTTGACGATCATCCCGTTAGCCTCAAAGCGGGACACGATGTCATTGACCTTGGCGCATTCCAGCTTCACAACATCCTCAACATCAAGGATCTGCGAGCCGATGTGGAACTGAAGCCCGTAGAAATCGATGTTCGGGCAAGCGTTCACCAAGGCCACGGCCTCGTCAAAGCTCCTGTCGGAGATTCCGAACTTGTCCTCATACAGGCCGGTGGTGATGTAGTGATGCGTGTGGGCGTCGATGTTCGGGTTGATCCTAAGGCTGACGGGAGCCCTGCGGCCAAGCCTGCACGCCAAGTCACCGATGATCTCGATCTCCTCAAGAGACTCCACCACGAAGGCACCGATGCCGACCTGAAAGGCCTGGCATATCTCCCTGTCGGACTTTCCGACTCCCGCGAAGAAAATCTTCCTGGGATCGTAGCCGCACCCCACGGCGAATTCAATCTCGTCACCGCTCACGCAGTCCGCTCCAAGCCCCTTGTAGCTGATGATGTCGTTGAGACGGCTGTCCGAATTGGCCTTTACCGAATAATGCACCTGTATGCCGGTCTTTTCGGAAAGATCGGCGACCTTGTCCACAGTACGCATAAAGAGGTCGATGTCATAGTAGTAAAACGGTGTCGCGACCCTGCGGAAGGTAGCGTAATCATCAATTCTCAGCATAATAAACATTCATTAGACACTCCCCCGAAAGCGAGCGCGCTCGTTATTTTATTGTTCGTTAACATACAACAATTGCAAAAGTAATCTAAAATTTCTAAATTCGCATACTATTGTACGTTCAGAGGAGTTTTCTGACACGAGATAGCATTTGAAAATACTTTTAACATTAGGACAAAAAATGGAAAAAGGACCTATTTCACAATTCATCACCCACAACTACCGCCACTTCAACTCGGCATGCGTGGTTGACGCCGCGAAGGCCTACTGCGACCTTCTCGACAAGGGAGGAAAGATGTTCCTTGCTATGGCCGGTGCCATGAGTACCGCCGAAATCGGACTTTCCCTCGCGGAAATGATCCGCCAGGACAAGTTCTCGTTCGTCTGCTGCTCAGCCAACAACCTTGAAGAGGACATAATGAACCTCGTCGCTCACTCACACTACTACAGGATCCCGGGCTACCGCGACCTTACTCCTCAGCAGGAGCAGGAGCTGCTTGAGAACCACTACAACCGTGTGACCGACACCTGTATTCCGGAAGAGGAGGCTTTCCGCCGCCTGGAGGGTGCCCTCGTCGATGTCTGGACAAAGGCGAAGAACGAAGGAAAGAGGTATTTCCCTTATGAATATATCTACCAGCTTCTCCGCAGCGGCGTTCTGGAGCAGTACTATGAGATCGACCCTAAGGACAGCTGGGTGATGGCAGCCTGTGAGAAGAACATTCCTATCATCTGCCCTGCATGGGAGGACTGCACCACCGGCAACATATTCACAGCCCACTGCATCCGCGGCGAGTTCCCTACCGACCTCGTGAAGACAGGCGTCGAGGTGATGATGTTCCTCGTTGACTGGTACAAGGCCAACGCCACGGGAGCCGGTGTCGGATTCTTCCAGATCGGTGGCGGCACCGCCGGTGACTTCCCTATCTGCGTCGTTCCGATGATGGAGCAGGATCTCGGATGGAAGGGCACACCACTTTGGTCATATTTCTGCCAGATCTCCGACAGCACCACATCCTACGGTTCATATTCAGGAGCCGTTCCTAACGAGAAGATCACCTGGGGCAAGCTTTCCCCTACCACTCCTCGATTCATCGTGGAGAGCGACGCTACAATCGTGGCTCCACTGATCTTCGCCTACGTGCTGGGCTGGTAGTCCCCACCCGTCACAGATCTTAAGGTGATGGTCGGCAACCCATAGTCGGTCATCACCTTATTCATATAGAAAACCATAACCACCAATTGACCAAACACATGAAAGCGCTAGGAACCAATTACCCGCTTCTTTTCAGCATTTCCAAGAAGCTGCAGAAGATCCACAGAAACAATGTCTCCGGAATCAAGGAGACAATCACCGTCCGAAAAACAATCGCCAAAGTCAAGAAGAAACTTGACAAATGGGTCGAGGAAGGGAAGCACCGCGACTCCTATGACTCGATGGACGACCTTCTGAACGAACTCGAAATCACAAGTGAGGAGCTTTCGTTCTACTGTTCCAAGGTTCTGAATAAGAAATTCTCGACATGGAGGAAGGATCTTCGCATAGAAGAGGCGAAAGAACTTCTTATCCAAGAGCCTGAAACCCCGGTGTGCCACATAGGCTTCGCTATAGGGTTCAATGACAAATCCAACTTCAGGCAGCAGTTCCGGAAGACAGTCGGCTGCACGCCGACCGAATGGCGGGAAAGGAACATTAAGGAATATTCCGATTCGAAGAAGTAAGAGGTCACTCCTCTCGGTCGCCGCGTTCCGACAGGTTCAGATGCCTGCCGGAGTGCGATGACCGGTAAGAGGCAAAAAAATATTCATTTTTTCTTTGATTGTTAAAAAACTTCATTATCTTTGCAGTGTACTAATAAACTATTACACTAACAAGATATGATAAAAATCAAAGATCTCGCTTTCAGCTACGGCAATGTTCCGGTTCTGAAAAGCATCACGACAACGCTTGAGGAAGGCCGCATCTACGGTCTTCTGGGCGAGAACGGTGTGGGCAAAACCACGCTTCTGACACTTCTGTGCGGGCTTAAGAGAGTGACCGGCGGCAGCATAACGACCGACGGAGAGAATCCTTTCGACAGGACCCCGTCCCTACTCCAGAACCAGTACTACCTTCCGGACGAGGTTCTTCCGGTGCCTATGAAGGCCGAGAGCTTCGCGAAGGAGAGAGGCAGGTTCTGGCCTAATTACGACCACACCAGATTCCTTGGAATCATGAGGGAGTTCGAGAACGACCCTGACAAGAAGATGAGCCAGATGTCAGCCGGACAGCTGAAGAAGGTCTACATCTCCCTCGCCCTGGCCTGTGGATGCAAGTACATATTCATGGATGAGCCGACCAACGGTCTGGACATTCCGTCCAAGGCGCAGTTCCGGGGCGCGATCATGAAGTACACTTCCGAGGCTTCCACCATCGTGATCTCCACCCATCAGGTGCGCGATCTGGAGAACATCATCGATCCTATAATGATCCTTGACCGCCAGGACGTTCTGCTGAACGCCACGGTGGAGGAGATCACAGGCAGACTGTACTTCGACTACGGAACGCAGCTGCATCCGGAATCCCTTTACAGCGAGCAGCTTCCGGGCGGATTCATCCAGGTCCGTCCCAACACGACCGGCGAGGACAGCAAGATCAATGTCGAGGCCCTCTTCAACGCTGTCCACAAGAACAAGGAACTGATCAAGGGCATGTTCAACAACAAACAATAAGGAGGAATGGCGATGAACAATAACTTCAATTTCGGAAGGTTCGGGAAATATTTTGTCTACGACCTCAAGAGGCAGTGGAAAAACATCGGAATGCTGGTGCTGACCTTCGCGCTGTCCCCTGTCATTTTCTACATGCTCTACATGTTCTTCGCGGCGCTGTTCGACGGAGGCTTGATGAAGCTGTTCTCCGGAATGAGCATCGACGGTCCCTCAATTTGGGTAAGGTTCGGGATGGCCGCCGTGATGATAACGATCTTCGTGATGCTGTTCCCGTCCAGAGCCTATGGTGAGATCACCGACAAGGCCAAAGGCTCCGAGTGGCTTATGCTGCCGGCCTCAAGGCTTGAGAAATACGTGTCCATGATGCTGGTCACCCTGCTTGTCATACCTATCATTTACATAGTGGTCTATCTTCTGAGCGATGGCCTGGTGTGCCTGTTTGACAAGAGCTGCGGTGGGACCCTGATGTCGTTCAGAATCAACGACCTGCTTCGAACCACGGACATCATCATTCCGGCAAACGGGCTGTGGATTATAATTGCGAACACCGTGCAATACGCGATCATATTCCTCCTCGGAGGCTTGATATTCAAGAAATGGAAGGTGGTCGGAACATTGCTGGCCAACTTTGCCATAGGGATGTTTTTCTCCACGCTGATCAGCATGCTCTTCGCGAACATGGATCCGGTAATGGTGGGCGAAAAGTTCATGAACTGGACAGTCCGGCACGCCGACAGCGTCGATCTCTGGCTGAACGGGTTCATCAACTTCTGGACATTATTGATAGTCGCGGTCTGCGCCATCTGGATCTGGTTCAGGCTCAAAAGAATCCAACATTAATAGTTTACGGTCATGGAATTTAACTCGAACAAGGCGATCTACCTACAGATCAGCGACATGATCTGCGAGCAAATCCTTTCCGGCGAGCTTGCCGCCGACGACAGGATTCCGTCCGTCCGTGAATATGGCGCCTCGGTCGGCGTGAACCCCAACACGGTGATGCGTACCTACGAGAAGCTCACCAACGAAGGGATCATCTACAACAAACGCGGCATCGGCTACTTCATCAGCGCGGAAGCCAAGGACATCGTACTGGAAAACAACCGCAAAGAGTTCCTCGAAGTCGAACTGCCCGCCGTCATCAAAAAAATGGAGCTCCTCGGGCTCGACCCGAAGGAGCTGCTAGATAAAAGCAATTGGGTAATCTAAATATTTGAATATCATGAAGTTTTTAAAGAATATACTGACTGTTGCGGCACTGGTTCTTATGGCGGCAGGCCTGTCATCCTGCTATTTCAGATTCAGTGACAAGACGAAAAAACTACTCAAGAATGAATTGAGATACACCCTCTCGGATCTTGACGTAAAAATCGACACCGTCACATACAATGTCGGGCAGTTCAACGCGGTTGACATCGACATGAACATGGACGACATAGTCATTGTCCAGACAGAAGGCGAATCCAAGGTCGATCTGATGGCCTGCGACTTTCTGATCGACTCCATTCTGGTGACAAACGAGGAAGGCACACTGAAAGTACGATTAAATGACGGTACCTCAAGGCCTCAAGGAAGGATCAAAGTCCAGGTATATACACCTGCACTCTGCAGCATCTCCAACAATGGTTGCGGCGACATAAGCATTTCCGCATACAAAGGCGACTCGCTAAGCATAAAGACAAGCGGCAGTGGTGATGTCATCGCCACCAATCTGGAGATCGCCGGAAAACTGTCCGTACACAGCGTAGGCAGCGGCGATCACGAGTTCGAGCACATCACCGCCGCCAACATGGACATCGCCCGCAGCGGTTCCGGTGACGGCTGTTACGCCGACCTGAATGTAGCAACCTTGTCCGTAGCCTCATCCGGCTCTGGCGACATAACCCTCTCCGGCGAGACCGGCTCGGCATCGCTCAACAGGATAGGTTCCGGCGACATAGACGCCACCCATCTGAAAGCCAACACCCTGAAAGTCAACGAAAGCGGCAGCGGAACAACCCTCCGCCAACTTTCCCAAGACTGCCATACAGAAATACCCCTGTGAGGATTGAGATGTCCGTACTCCCCGTAAATGGACGGCAACGATTTTTCACTCCTCACAGGGGTAATTTTAGTCTTACCGCCGCCTTGATGGTTTGAAGCATCAACAGTTCGCTCGATTATAGTTTTGGCGCTACAACGGTTTTGGTGCTACAACGGTTTAACATGACAACGGTTTGGCGCAACAACAGTTTAATGCGACAAACCGAACCAGAATTCCTGCGAACGGTATAAAGTCCGACTCCGCCCAGAAGTTCCGGGGAACCACAAAGCCAAGCGACCTTGGCAGGATCACAAGTCCAGCCCGACACAGCTCTGTAAGCAGCACAGAAGGTCGCCAAGCCTGCCGAAGCTCCAAAGATAAAAGCGCAGGTCTGACCAGGAACGGCACATCGATAGCCACCAACTCTGCCGAAGCGCAAAAGACAAAAGCGCACGTCTGACCAGTGACGACGCATCGATAGCCACCGAGTCTGTAGAAGCGCCGGCAAAGAAAACAAAAGCCCATCAACCACGACCGAAAGTTTCACCCTTTCCCGGCCAGATAGGTCATGGACAGACAGGTCATGGCCAGATAGGCGGATACCGTTATTCCATCACCTAATCGACAGACCCGTGCGAGATGTTTTACAAAACACGTTCATGACAAAAGGCCGCAGAGTGGTGCCAATCAATGAATATGCTGAAAAGCTTTAAGTTTAACCTCATACTTTTTCATCGCATTCATTCACCCATGGCCACCGAATGCACTTGTGGCTGAACCTGTTTTGCAAGATGTCCCTTTACCGGTCAGATAGGTCATGGCCAGACAGGCGGACACCTTTATTCCATCACATCACCGACGGATCCGCGCGGGATGTTTTACAAAACACGTTCATGACAAAAGGCCGCAGAGTGGTGCCAATCAATGAATATGCTGAAAAACTTTAAATTTAACCTCATACTTTTTCATCGCATTAATTCACCCATGGCCGCCAAAGGCACTTCCGGCTGAACGTGTTTTGCAGGATGTCCCTTCCCCGGCCATACAGGTCATGGCAAGATAGGTCATGGATAGACAGGCGGATACCGTTATTCCATCACATCACCGACAGATCCGCGCGGGATGTTTTACAAAACACGTTCATGACAAAAGGCCACAGAGCTGTGCCTGTCAATGAATATGCTGAAAAACTATAAGTTTAACCTCATACTTTTTCATCGCATTCATTCACCCATGGCCACCGAATGCACTTGTGGCTGAACCTGTTTTGCAAGATGTCCCTTTCCCGGCCAGACAAGTCCCGGCAAGACAGGCGGACACCTTGCGGACACCTTTATTTCATCACATCACCGACGGGTCCCGTGCGGGATGTTTTACAAAACACGTTCATGACAAAAGGCCGCAGAGTGGTGCCAATCAATGAATATGCTGAAAAACTTTAAATTTAACCTCATACTTTTTCATCGCATTCATTCACCCATGGCCGCCAAATGCACTTGTGGCTGAACCTGTTTTGCAAGATGTCCCTTCCCCGGCCAGACAAGTCCCGGCAAGACAGGCGGACACCTTGCGGACACCTTTATTTTATCACCTCACCGACGGGTCCCGTGCGGAATGTTTTACAAAACACGTTCATGACAAAAGGCCACAGAGCGGCGCCTATCAATGAATATGCTGAAAAACTTTAAGTTTGACCTCGTACTTTTTCATCGCGTTCATTCACCCATGGCCGCCAAAGGCACTTCCGGCTGAACGTGTTTTGTAAGATGTCCCTTCGAGGCACAATAAAAGGGAACAGAACCGAAAACAAGAGAGAGAACAAGTACCTAAACAGGATCAGGAATGAAAGATAAAGTAAGAATAAGAGCGAAAAAGGGAGCAAGTACAAGAAAGAGAGCGGGAATAGGGACAGGTACGGGGACAGGTACGGGAAAAAAGCGGGAACAGGAGAGAGAACGAAAGTTTTTACGGGAACAGAAACAAGACAGGGATGGGAATGGGAATAGGAATGAGAATGAGGATGAGAATGAGAATGAGAATGAGAATGAGAATGAGAATGAGAATGAGAATGAGGATGAGAATAGGGATGAGGATGAGAATAGGGATGAGGATAGGAATGGGAATGGGGAGAACGGAAGATTAAATGTGAACAGGTACGGAAACGGGCGGAAGAGCGGAAACGGGAATCAGAGCCTGTGTTGGCTTCGGTACGGAGGCTTGGCTGGTCGCTGAGACTGCCGGAACACCGCAACCTGGATGGATAGTTATGGCCCGTCAAGCAGTCGAGGCGGCGGAGATTACAAAAATGGCTTCAGAGGGCATCACGGGCGAGATTTTCGGCAGCACGGCAGAACTGAATCCAGTTATCGTGGCTTGCCGAAAACAGATTCAAGGACATTCCTATCAAGCATTGTCACGCGGCTTAAGACTGACAATGAATATGTGCGCCTGTCTCCCCACAGTTTCTGGGCGACAGCCATACGCTGCTCCACACTGGCCTTGGAGAGCGTAGGCAAGCCCCACTGCATAGCGCAAACCGCCTTCGCCTCCCTTCTGAGCTCAGTTTCGGAAGCCCGATGAACTATGTTCACGGAACACTCGCGGTCAATGGCAGCCTCAACATCTTTCTTCTGGCTCATGAATGCGATGAAGGCTCTGGGCGTTTTGAACAAATCTTCAACCGATCTCCAATCCACATAGCAATGTGGCAGAAGCATTCCTTCACCATCGCAACGCCAATCCTCCGGCAAGGCCGCCGCTGTGTGGAACATAGCCCTTCGGGTCAGGACTGGATATTCATTAATCCTCCTGCCTTGCCCGCGCAAACGGTCGTGATCAACGAAATAGATGTTCCCCGCTCCCCATTCATATTCCCATGGAACCCTTGGGAAGCCGGCGCTGATTGCGTTCCGGTAGACATACATGAATTTTGTCTTCAACTCATTTTCCATGAATATGGGATCGTTGCTGACCTTGAGCCTTCCTTTGACCGCGAACCGCCTTCCGGCTTTGGTAAGAAAAGAGTGCAGCTTCACCACAATCGACCTTGCGAATCTGTCGCAGTCCTGCGGCCGGCCCCTTGCGATTATGTGAAAATGCGTCTCCATCACCTGAATCGTCAGGATAGTGATCCCGCAGATGAATGCCGTCACCGCTATCACATTCATTCCAAAGACATAGTCCTCCCGCGACTGGAAGAGCACGCTGACATTCGTGCCGTCTGAATAGATGTGGGCATAGTCCTTGACAGGAACGTCAGCCCATCCGTCGTACCGAAGGTTTCTCGTGGAAGACGATGGCACAATGTTAGAGTTTTCGTTGTTATTCATAGTATAAATCATTTAGCAGTCAACTATTTAGCAAGCCACCAAGTCATCACCAAAAAACTTGGTAATCATTGTTAAGGATGATGCAAGTGGCTTGATCGCGATCATTGTAGCGGCACGGTGCCTGCCGCAAACATAAGGCAAAAATCCCAGCCCGACAATGATCCATAAAAAACATAATGAATATTTTTATGTTTCTTTTGAACAGCACCGGAATCTCCCCCAAAAAACCACCACCTGTAAACATATTTTAAGACCTAAAAGAATTATTTTACACATCAAAACTTTTTCTTACTACATATTCTCTCCTTCTCTTGGCCTACTTAGTAGGCGTTAAAAAATAAGTTGATAGAGAATTAGCCGTATTTTCGAGGATAGATACCTTTGGAAAAAGGAGTGTACCGGCATATTACCAAGGTGTGTGCCAGCATATTACTGATGAGAAAAGACTGCTAGACCGAATGATTACCAAGTTTTTAAGGGCTACTTAAAAGTCTTAGGAATACTAGAAAAGTCTTACCCACTCGTACAAGGCCGAACTCGAATTGTTAATCCTCGCCAAGAAAAGTATGACTTTTAAGACAGTCTCATCTTTAATTCTTGTCCTGCTCAATGTGAGACGGAGTTCGCACCCCTATCTCATAGGTGTATGAAAGTCTGGTCTGACCGGCTCACTTGCATAATAAACTCCTATTCGTTTGGGTTTTCGAAAGATTTGAGGGATCGGTCAAACCCAATCACGGTAACCGGGGAAAAGGGGGTGAGAAGTCCGAGAACTTCGGCCGGTTGACGAAATGGGGCTTCCACAGCGAACGAAGTGTAGGGGCAGTGTGGCACGGGCGCTTCGACTATCTCAGCAACCGGATTTGGGGTTCGGGTAGGCACGGTGCTGTCTGGTGCGACGCTGCCACCGAGTCTGCAGAAGCGAAAAAGACAAAAGCGCACGTCTGACCAGGAACGGCGCATCGATAGCCACCGAGCCTGCCGAAGCGCCGGCAAAGAAAACAAAAGCCCATCAACCACGACCGAAAGCTTCACCCTTTTCCGGCCAGACAGGTCATGGCCAGACAGGCTGATACCGTTATTCCATCACCTAACCGACAGACCCGCGCGAGATGTTTTACAAAACACGTTCATGACAAAAGGCCGCAGAGTGGTGCCAATCAATGAATATGCTGAAAAACTTTAAGTTTAACCTCATACTTTTTCATCGAATTCATTCACCCATGGCCGCCAAAGGCACTTGTGGCTGAACGTGTTTTGTAAGATGTCCCTTCCCCTGCCAGATAGGTCATGGATAGACCGGTCATGGCCAGATAGGTTCCGGCAAGATAGGTCACGGCCAGACAGGTCATGGATAGGCCGGTCATGGCCAGACAGGCGGATACCGTTATTCCATCACCTAACCGACAGATCCGCGCGGAATGTTTTACAAAACACATTCATGACAAAAAACCTTTGCGACAAGATGTGTAATCTCTTTATTTGATGTTTTACAAAACACGTTCATGACAAAAGGCCACAGAGCGGTGCCAATCAATGAATATGCTGAAAAACTTTAAGTTTAACCTCATACTTTTTCATCGCATCCATTCACCCATGGCCGCCAAATGCACTTGTGGCTGAACGTGTTTTGCAAGATGTCCCTTTCCCGGCCAGATAAGTCCCGGCAAGACGGGCGGACACCTTGCGGACACCTTTATTCCATCACCTAACCGACAGATCCGCGCGGAATGTTTTACAAAACACGTTCATGACAAAAGGCCGCAGAGCGGCGCCAATCAATGAATATGCTGAAAAACTTTAAGTTTGACCTCATACTTTTTCATCGCATCCATTCACACATGGCCGCCAAAGGCACTTGTGGCTGAACCTGTTTTGCAAGATGTCCCTTTCAGGGCAAAACAGGCGAAGAGCGCAATATGTCATGATAGCGGCATTCTCACGGTTTTACTTTACACATAAATAGGATGCAAGTAATCCGTGAAACTGGATTTAGGAGAATGTCGTTGGATCACAAACGTCTATCAAGCAGAAGAAACTAAGCACAATAACACCAACCATGAATATAATAAAAAGAATCATCCTCGTATTGACCACTGCCTTGGCGATGCAATCCGTCACCTCATGTGACATCTTCTATTCACTGGATCTTGAAAACCACTACGGCAAAGGAGTCTACATCTGGTCACAGGAAACCGGCCTCAAGAAAGGAGATGATCCGGTCTCTTTGGAGGATCTCAACGACAAATGGTACTTACACCACGTCGAGCCAGGGCAAATGGGGTCTTTCGCCGACATTATAGTAGGGGTTAAGTTAAGTGCCGGGCAGGTTGTTGACGAGATCTTCTATGACACTGACACTTTGTTTGTCGCGATCTTCGACGCAGATGAGTTGGACAGCAATTGGGGCATAGGAAAGATGTCCGACTACGTCATACAAAAGTACTGGCTCGCCAAAGACGATGTCATCGAAAGCGACGGCAAAACCTACAAGCATATTTCGTTCCCTCCCAATGAGGGTATGAAATATGTCAGGATGGATCCGGTCTACGGAACCTATAACACAAAGTGACAGGTTTTACGGAATTATGATAATGATTCTGCTGAGAGCGGTTTGTCTCCTATCACTTCTACAAATTCAGTTACCATCTTTCTGACATTGTAGGGATGTCCTTGAGCCTGCCGAAGCGACAGTGCCGCCTGAAAAGACGGTCAGAAGATGTAGAACTCGGGCGGTATTCGGGGTCAGAAGATGCAGAACCCGGGCGGTATTCGGGGATCAGAAGATGCGGAACTCGCGGCGATATTCGGTGGCCAGAAGATGCAGAACTCACAGCGGTATTCGGAGCCAGAAGATGTAGAACTCGCGGAGGTATTCGGGATCAGAAGATGTAGAACTCGCGGCGGTATTTGTAGGTGGAGCGGAGGGTCTCGAAACTTTCGGGGGACATGCGGAGCATGAAATCGTCAGTGAAGATCGGGTAGTTGTACTGGAGGACGGAGGCGACCTCGCCTTGCGACTTGCCTTTCAGATCCAGGCGGATTGACTCAAGGTCAATGATTTCGGTCTTGGGAAAGAAATCGTATAGAGGCTCGATGCCGAAGAAGCGGGCGATGGCGCGCACGGCCAGGGCAGTGCCGTTCTGCTTGCCTTGGTAGGAATAGCCGGCGATGTGCGGAGTGGCGATGTCCACCATATTCAGAAGGTCAACATCGATGTCCGGCTCGTTGTTCCACGTGTCGATGATCACCGGGCCGAGTTTCGGAATGGCTCTCTTCAACGCGGCCTCGTCCACAACCTCGCCACGGGAAGCGTTGATGAAGATCGTGCCAGGCTTCATCCGCTCGAAGAACTCATCGTCCGCCATGCCCCTTGTCGTCTCGTTCAGAGGAACATGCATGGTCACGATGTCCGAGTTGGCAAGCAGGTAGTCCAGCGGACAGAAACCCTCGTTGCCCTCCTCCTTCATCCTCGGAGGATCGTTCTTCAGAACCTTGAAGCCCAGCGAACCGGCCACGGAATCGACCCTTCTGCCGACATTGCCGACCCCCACGACCCCGATCTTGCCTCCCTCCAGCCTGATGGCCTTCCTGGCGGCCACACCGTAGAGGGCAGAGAAGACATAGTTCATCACTCCTCCGGCGTTGCATCCGGCGGAATTACGGACGATGATCCCCTTCTCGTTGCAGTACGGAAGATCAATGTGGTCCATCCCGATGGTAGCCGTGGCGATGAACTTCACCGGAGTCCCCTCCAGCAAGGCAGCGTCGCACTTGGTTCTTGTCCTGATGATCAGCGCGTCCGCCTCCATCGCATCCTCTCTGGAGATCGCCCTGCCCTCCATGTACCTGACATCCACATACGGTTCCAGAACCCCCTCGATGAAAGGGATGGCGTCGTCGATTATGATCCTGACCCTGTCGCCCATAGCATTACCTCCTGACTAACAATAACCGAAAAAACAATAATTCCTCCAAAATCATTTAAGTATCAACTCCTTGACAAATCCCACCTTGTCGTAGTCCTTGACGAACAGCTCGTCCTTCTCCAAGAAACGGTTCATGGCCTGGATCAAGGACGGCTTCTGGAACTCCAGATGGCTCCTGATCATGGAGGACGAGATGGTGACGTAAAGCTTGCCGTCCCGGTAGAACTTCCTGAGCGTCTGGCCAGCGACTCCCGAGACTGCGTCCCAGGCCGCGAAGACCCTCTGCGTGTTGAGTCCCGCGCTCAGCTTCAACGCCCTGATGTACAGGGGAATCAGCTGATCCATACCCAAAGCCTCCTTGCGGGGCGTGCCTTTGATCTTCCTGAACTCCACCATCGTCAAATCATTCTGAACTCACCTCCGACGGCCTCGAAATAAGCCCTGTCCGCCGTCAGGCCATCGACAATGCCCGACATCCTGACCTTGTTGCTGTCGGTTATGAATATCTGGCCGAAGTCACTCCCGGCGACCAATCCCAGCAGATTCGAGATCCTGCCCATGTCCAGTTTGTCGAACACGTCGTCCAGCAGAAGCATCGGCGGAAAGCCGTACCGGGCCTTCATCAGCTCGTACTGGGCGAACTTCAAGGAGACCAGAAACGACTTCTGCTGCCCCTGCGAGCCACAGCGCCTGATCGGAAACCCGTTCATCCCGAAGAGGAAATCATCCCTCTGGATCCCGACGGTGGTGTACCTGAACATTCTGTCCCTCTCCCTTGAGGTCTTCAGAAGATCCGACAGCGAACCCTTCGCAAGATCCGAACGATAGTCGATCGACACGGTCTCACGACCACCCGAAAGCGTGGCGTAATGCCCTGCCACAAGCGGAAGGAGATCCCTGACAAAGGCCTCCCTCCTGGCGTGTATCGCTCCGGCATATTCATTCATCCGCTCGTCGAACACATCGAGCAGGGCCTCGTCGAAGGTGCCGTCCTTGAGCATCTTGTTGCGTTGGAAAAGCAGGCGGTTGTACTGCTGCATCGCGGCGAGATATTCCCTGTCCATCTGCGACAGCACGGAATTGACGAACCGCCGCCGGTCCTCACCGCTCTCGCTGACGAGGGAAGTGTCTGACGGCGAGACCATCACGATCGGCAGCACACCGATGTGATCAGAGATCTTCGAATATGCCTTGTCGTCCCGGCGCACCTTCTTCTCGCCCTTGCCGTCCACCTGGACCGAGAACCGTGCGTCCGGCCCCATATTCATGGAATATGTCCCCGAGACGGCGAAGGAGTCGGTGCCGTGCCGGAAGTTGAACCTGTCCGACGAGGCGAACGCGCTCTTGGTCATCGAAAGGTACCACACGGCGTCCATCAGGTTGGTCTTTCCCTCCCCGTTGTTGCCTGAGATGCAGTTGATGTTGGGAGCGAACGACAGCTCCTGGAACGCTATGTTCCGGAAATTCTGTATGGCTATTTTCTTAAGAGCAGGCATCTGATCTTCATTGAACCGAGACAAATATAGATAAAAACTAGCGATTTTTAGGCCGGTTAAATAAAAATCAAGACCGCATACTATCTTTGTGGCAAAAGCGGACATGGCATCACTGCCTGCCGCAAAGTATAATGTTAAACGGG
>Ga0129313_1001317_pt1 | contig 16218 bp, 10 predicted proteins | sample O1105metagenome_FD_94436 | JGI IMG/M metagenome (GOLD analysis project Ga0129313, IMG submission 94436) | Orangutan group fecal microbial communities from fecal samples from Wisconsin, USA - O1105 metagenome | ecosystem: Host-associated > Mammals > Digestive system > Large intestine > Fecal... | reverse complement strand
CGCCAAAGCGCGCGCCGACAAGCCCATTGCCACAACCCAGGACTTCCTCAAGGCAGTGGAACCTCTGTTCCGCCGCGAGCGCGAGAAGAAAGACATGGCACGCCTCTTCCAGGCGTTGCGCATAGAGGTGAACCACGAGATGGTGGCGCTGAAGCAGATGCTCGCCGCCGCCACGGAGCTGCTCGCCCCTGGCGGACGCCTCAGCGTGATAACATATCACTCGCTCGAAGATCGCATCGTGAAGAACTTCATGAAGACCGGCAATGCCGAGGGCAAGGCGGAGCAAGACTTCTTCGGACGCATAGAGGCACCCTACAAGCTGGTCAACAACAAGGTGATTGTGCCCGACGACGACGAGCAGCAGCGCAACCCGAGGAGCAGAAGTGCAAAACTTAGAATAGCAGAGAAGAAATGACACCATACAGCAACGACAGCAACACGGACAACAGCCAGCTTCAGGCACTGCTCAACGCAGCGATGAACAGCGACGACGACGATGCGAAGAGCGACGCCGCAGCAGCTGGAAATGTGGACAAAGGCACCGCCGACAAGGCAGCAGCCAAGAGCGACAAGGGCAGCAGCGACACCGCTACTACACATGGCAGCACTGCCAAGACCGCCAGCCACGAGCCCGACGGAGCAGGCGCCACAGCCACAGGTGACAGCATCGCCAAAGCGAAGAAGGAGGCGGCGGCGAAGAAAGACGACGCCGACGACGGTCCGCTGAAGTCGTTCACACAGATGGTGAGGGAGCGCGCCATAGAGGGCGACAGCCGCCCCACCGCCACGCTGACCCTCCGCAAGATTATCGGTGGCGACATACTCAACACCGATGTGGTGAGACGACAGATTGGTGTGTTCATACTCATCACCCTGTTCATTATAGTCTACATCACCAACCGCTACGCCTGCCAGCGCAACCTCGTAAAGATAGACAAGCTGACGAGGGAACTCAAAGACGCGAAATATCGAGCGCTGTCGAGCAACAGCGAACTCACGGAGAAGAGCCGCGAGAGCCGTGTATTAGAGATGTTGCATAACTGCAAAGACAGCACACTACACATCGCCAGCCAACCGCCGTTCATCATCAACGTGCCGACAGCCGACGATAAATGACGCCGCTCCGCAACGGGCTACACATCACCGCTGCGAAGAACAAAAAACTTTCACAAACCTTTTTTCATCACCCCTACACAACAACAATGAGCAGCAGCAAGTTTGACCATAACAAGACTCCACAGCGATTCAGCTGTCTGGCCATCGTCATCACGATGATTACGGTAGCCATGCTTGGCAAGGCAGCATATATGATGACCGCCAAGCGCGACTACTGGATGAAAGTGGCAGAGAAGGTGAAGCGCGACAGCATGCCTATACTGCCCCTCAGAGGCAACATACTGAGCTGCGACGGACAACTCATGGCGTCGTCGCTGCCAGAATATAAGCTCTACTTAGACTTCAACGCCATGCACCAGTCCAAAGCGGACACGCTGTGGAAGAGTCGCCTCGACTCCATAGCCGTGGGACTTAACGCCATCTTCCCCGACATGTCGGCGAAACAGTTCCGCGACCACCTCGAGGAGGGACGCCAGAAAATGAGCAAACACTGGCCGATATGGCCGCAGCGCGTCAACTACAACACCTTCGCTGAGGTGAAGGCGCTGCCTATCTTCAACATGAAGAACAAGTACTCAAGCGGCTTCCACTACGACGAATTCAACGCACGCAAGCGGGCGTACGGCTCACTCGCACAGCGCACCATAGGCGACATGTACGGCGCTAAGGACACGGCGCGCTGCGGACTGGAGCAGTTTTACGACTCCATACTGCGCGGCACACGGGGAATAAAACACCGCAGGAAGGTGTTGCGTAGCTACCTCGACATTGTGGACACACCACCTGTCGACGGCGCCGACATAGTGACCACCATCGATGTGGGCATGCAGGACCTCGCTGAGCGAGCACTCATACAGGAACTTAAAGAGCCAACGGTCAACGGAGATGTGGGCGTTGCCATCATCATGGAGGTGAAAACGGGTGACATAAAAGCCATCGTGAACATGGAGAAATGTGGCGACGGCGAATACCGCGAACGCAAAAACCACGCTGTGAGCGACCTGCTCGAGCCGGGTTCGGTGTTCAAGACAGCGAGCATCATGGTGGCACTCGACGACGGAAAGGTGGACACCACCTACCGCGTAAACACTGCTGGCGGCGTGTGGCCTATGTACGGTCGCGAGATGCGCGACCACAACTGGCGACGCGGAGGTTACGGTATGCTCACCCTGCCGCAGACATTGATGGTGAGTTCCAACATCGGCATAAGCAGAATAATAGACGAACACTACCGCAACAACCCCGAAAAATTTGTGGAGGGAATTCACCGCATGGGTCTCGCCGACGACTTGCACCTGCCACTGCAAGGTTCGTCACCCGCCATCATACGCTTCCCGAAGAAAGACAAGCGCGGACGACAGTACGTGAACTGGGCGAAGACCACGCTGCCGTGGATGAGTATAGGCTACGAGACGCAGGTGCCCCCCATCTCTACGCTGACGTTCTACAACGCCATAGCCAACGGTGGCAAGATGGTGAGGCCGCGATTTGTCAAAGAGGTGATGAAAAACGGCGAAGTGATAAAGTCGTACCCGACGGTGGTAATGCACAAAAGCATCTGCAAACCGAAGACGTTGGGAGAGATTCAGACCATACTGGAGCACGTGGTGAGCCAGGGTCTGGGTAAGAAGGCAGGCTCGCCGTCGTTCAAGGTGGCAGGCAAGACCGGCACAGCACAGATTTCACAAGGCAAGGGCGGCTACAAAGCTGGCGGTGTGAAGTATCTGTTGAGCTTCTGCGGCTACTTCCCGGCAGACGCGCCACGCTACAGTTGCATTGTCTGCATACAGAAACGGGGTCTGCCAGCATCGGGTGGTGGCATGAGCGGTAAGGTGTTTCACGACATTGCCGAAGGCGTGATGGCACAGAGTCTGAAGCTCGATGTACACGACGCACGTGACGCCTCGTCGGTGCTGCAACCACAGGTCAAGAACGGAAACATACTCGCTGCCGACTATGTGCTGAGCCAGCTGGGCTACAACACACGGCCCGACTGGAGCGGTTCTTATGCCGACGGCAACCCCATCTGGGGACGGGCAGAACACGCTGGCAGCAACATAAAACTGCAACGCGAGCGTCTGGCTGCCAAAGGACAGATGCCCGACGTGACGGGAATGGGTGCCCGCGACGCGGTGTTCATACTCGAAAGCCGTGGTCTGAAGACTCGCATCACAGGCCGTGGAAAGGTGGAACGTCAAAGCATTGCACCCGGCACAACCATAAAGAAGGGGCAGGTCTGCATTCTGAACATGGGTTAAGGAAAACGAAACACAGCATAAAAGAACGAAATACAGCATAAAAAACAAAACATTATAATTAGATGGTATTATCAGAATTGCTCAAAAACATCAAGCCGGCATGCACCATTGGCAGCACCGACACTGATATCACGGGGGTCAACATTGACTCGCGACGCATCAAGCAGGGCCACCTGTTCGTGGCAATGAAAGGCACACAGGTAGACGGACACAAGTTCATAGCGAAAGCTATAGAGCTGGGTGCCAAAGCGGTGCTGTGTGAAGACATGCCGGAGGAGAAGGCCGACGGTGTGACATACATACAGGTGGAATCGACGGAAGACGCCGTCGGCAAGGTGGCGACAGCCTTCTACGGCGACCCATCGCACAAGTTGAAGCTGGTAGGAGTGACCGGTACCAACGGCAAGACTACCATCGCCACATTATTATATAATATGTTCTCGCGCATGGGACATAAGTGTGGACTGCTCTCGACGGTCTGCAACTACGTGGTGGACGAGGCAATTCCTGCCGACCACACTACTCCTGACCCTATAGAGCTTAACGCTCTGCTCGCACGTATGGTGGAGGCAGGATGCGAATATGCGTTCATGGAGTGCTCATCACACGCCATAGCACAGAAGCGCATAGGCGGTCTGCACTTCGCAGGAGGCATATTCACAAACCTCACACGCGACCATCTCGACTACCATAAGACGTTTGAAAACTACCGTAACGCCAAAAAGGCGTTCTTTGACTCACTGCCAAAGACGGCGTTTGCTATAACCAACGCCGACGACAAGAACGGAATGGTGATGGTACAGAACACGAAGGCGACGGTGAAGACATACTCGACACGTGCGCTCGCCGACTTCAAGGGACGCATCATAGAGTGTCACTTCGAGGGCATGTACCTCGATATTGACGGCCACGAGGTAGGCGTCAACTTCATTGGAAAGTTCAATGTGAGCAACTTGCTGGCTGTCTACGGCGCTGCAGTGATGCTCGGCAAGAAGCCGGAAGACGTGCTGGTGGTGATGAGCACGCTGCACAGCGTGAACGGACGACTCGAACCCATACAGGCTCCAGAGGGCTATACGGCTGTCGTGGACTACGCTCACACTCCTGACGCGCTTGAGAATGTGCTCAATGCGATACATGAAGTGCTGAACGGCAAGGGACATGTTATCACTGTCTGCGGCGCCGGCGGCAACCGAGACAAGGGCAAACGCCCGCTCATGGCACAGGAAGCCGTGAAGCAAAGCGACAAGGTGATAATAACAAGCGACAACCCCCGCTTCGAGGAACCACAAGACATAATAAACGATATGGTTGCCGGGCTGAACGCACAACAGATGAAAAAGGTGCTGACCATTGTGAATCGACGCGAAGCAATACGCACCGCCTGCATGATGGCACAGAAGGGTGACGTGGTGCTCATTGCCGGAAAAGGACACGAAAACTACCAGGACGTGAAAGGTGTGAAGCACCATTTCGACGACCATGAGGTGGTAAAAGAGTGTTTCTAAGCAGACCCGTAAGTTCAACAAGTCCCGACAGCGGCGCAGAAGCCACCGCACCATGTGCCACACGGGGCGATAAAACCAACGAAAAGAAATGTTATACTACTTATTCAGATTTCTCGAACAGTACGGCATCAGCGGCTCACACATGTGGGGATATATCTCTTTCCGCTCTCTGCTTGCACTCATACTATCGCTCGTCATATCGGCATGGCTCGGCGAGAAGTTCATAAAGTTTCTCAAAAAGAAACAGATTACCGAGACGCAACGCGACGCAAGCATCGACCCATTCGGTGTGCAGAAGATAGGTGTGCCGTCGATGGGTGGCATCATCATCATCGTGGCGATACTCGTGCCGGTGCTGTTGCTCGGCAGACTGCGCAACATTTACCTGCTGCTTATGATAGTGACCACGGTGTGGTTAGGCTTCCTCGGCGGCATGGATGACTTCATAAAGATATTCCGCCGCAACAAGGAGGGACTGAAAGGCAAATACAAGATAGTGGGCCAGGTGGGCATTGGACTCATCGTGGGACTGACATTGTGGATGTCGCCAGACGTTAAGATGAACGAAAACCTTGCCATCGAACGACAGGGACAGGAGATGGTGGTGAAGCACCGAGCACAAGCTACGAAGTCGTTGAAGACCACCATACCGTTTGTCAAAGGCCATAACCTCGACTATTCGCACATCATGTCGTTCTGCGGCAAGTACAAGACAGCGGCAGGATGGATTCTGTTCGTCATCATGACGATATTCGTGGTGACGGCAGTGAGCAACGGTGCCAACCTCAACGACGGCATGGACGGCATGTGTGCGGGCAACTCGGCAATCATAGGAGTGGCTATCGGCATACTCGCCTACGTGAGTAGCCACATCGAATACGCCAGCTACCTTAACATAATGTACATCCCTCAGTCGGAGGAGCTGGTGGTATTTATGTGTGCATTCATAGGCGCGCTGATCGGATTTCTATGGTACAACGCCTACCCAGCACAGGTTTTCATGGGCGACACAGGCTCGCTGACCATCGGAGGCATCATCGCCGTGTCGGCAATCATCATACATAAGGAGCTGTTGTTGCCTATCTTGTGCGGCATATTCTTCATCGAGAGCCTCAGCGTAATACTGCAAGTCTACTACTTCAAGCTCGGCAAGCGTCGCGGAGTAAAGCAGCGCATATTCAAACGCACACCTATCCACGACAACTTCCGCACACAGCAGTGCCAGCTCGACCCTGAGTGCAAGTACCTCATACGCAAGCCCGAGGGCGCCATCCATGAGTCGAAGATTACCATCCGCTTCTGGATTATAACCATAATACTGGCTGCGATGACCATCATCACGCTGAAAATAAGATAAGGAGAAGGCCTCGACTGAATAAAGAGAAAGCCTTAACTGAATAAAGAGAAAGCCTTAACTAAAGAAAGGAAAGGCCTCAACTGAAACAAAAGTAAACCATATAATATATCCCCCGACACCTCTCCCCCACCCGGGGAGGCAGGAAGGGGGCTTTAAACTATGAAAAAGATTGTAGTGTTAGGTGCCGGTGAGAGCGGTGCAGGAGCAGCCGTGCTGGCAAAGAAAGAAGGCTTTGACGTGTTCGTCAGCGACATGTCAGCCATTAAGGACAAATACAAGAAGATGCTTGACGACCACGGTATAGAGTGGGAAGAGAAGCAGCACACGGAGGAACGCATACTCGCCGCCGACGAAATAATAAAGAGTCCGGGCATCCCGAAGGAGGCGCCGATGGTAAAGAAAGCCACCAACAAGGGCATAAACATAATCAGCGAGATAGAGTTTGCTGGGCGTTACACCTCTTCTAAGATGGTGTGCATAACGGGAAGCAACGGCAAAACCACCACCACATCGCTCATCTACCACATATTCCGCAAAGCAGGCATCGACGCAGGGCTGGCTGGCAACATCGGCAACTCGCTCGCACTGCAAGTGGCGGAGCAGCCGCACGAAGTCTATATCATAGAGTTGAGCTCGTTTCAGCTTGACGACATGTACGACTTCAAGGCCGATATAGCCGTGCTGCTGAACATCACACCCGACCATCTCGACCGCTACGACTTCTGCATGCAGAACTATGTAGACGCCAAGTTCCGCATAATACAGAACATGACGGAGCGCGACGCGTTCATATACTGGAACGACGACCCCATCATACGCCGCGAACTGCCGAAATATGACATCAAAGCGCGACAGCTACCGTTTGCCGAAAACATGGAGGACGGATGCGAAGGCGCCATCGCCGACGGCATGTACCGCCTGCTTGCGCCCACACTCTTCGAGTTGAAACGTGAAGAGCTGGCGCTGGAAGGCAAGCACAACATATACAACCAGCTGGCTGCTGGACTGGCCGCTAACGTCTATGGCGTAGACCACGAGGCAATAAAGGCTGGCCTGGAAGACTTCCCTGGCGTGGAGCACAGACTGGAAAAGGTGGAGACAGTAGACGGTGTGAGATACATCAACGACTCCAAAGCCACCAATGTGGACGCCTGCTGGTATGCGCTTGAGAGCATGACCACGCCGACTGTGCTCATCATCGGCGGCAAGGACAAGGGCAACGACTACAACGAGATAAAGGAGATGGTGGAGAAGAAGTGCGCCGCATTAGTCTACCTCGGTGCCGACAACACCAAGCTGCACAACTTCTTCGACCCGTTAGGACTGCCCGTTCGCGACACCCACTCTATGAAAGAGTGTGTAGAAGCATGCCGCGAGCTGGCGAAACCGGGCTACACCGTGCTGCTGAGTCCGTGCTGCGCGAGCTTCGACCTGTTCAAAAACATGGAAGATAGAGGCGAACAATTCAAGTCGCTCGTACGTGCAATGAAGCATTGACAACACTGGTCGCCGAGGACGCCACGTCGCTTCGGCACACCAAAAACGCATATCTGGAAATGAACAAAACTCTTAACAACATCTTCAAGGGAGACAAGGTAATATGGATGGTGTTCCTGTTTCTCTGCATCGTCAGCGTGATAGAGGTTTACTCCGCGTCGGCACAGCTAACCTACAACGGCAGCTACTTCGCCCCTGTAGCCAAGCATGTGGCGCTGTTGGCGGTAGGACTGATGTGCATGATAGTGACGATGAACATACCGTGCCGCTACTTCAAGGTGGCGTTGCCGTTCCTATTGGTGCTATCTATCATCACACTGGTAGGAGTGTACTTCATGGGGGCCATCAACGACGGACACCGATGGTTCAAGGTCATGGGCATACAGTTTCAGCCGTCAGAGATTGCGAAGGGCACCTATGTGCTGGCAACGGCACAGATTCTGAGTGCCATGCAGACGGGCAACGGTGCCGACAAAAACGCCTTTAGGTTCATACTGATAGTCGGAGTGCTCATCGTGCCGCTGATTTTCTTTGAGAATCTGTCTACGGCGGTGCTCCTATGCGCCGTCATATTCATGATGATGATAATCGGACGCGTGCCAATGATTCAGCTCGGCAAGCTGCTCGGACTGGCAGGTCTGCTCGCATCGCTGGCGTTTGTGTCGGTGATGTGCCTCGGCAAGGACACCCGTCAGATGGACAGTCAGAAGCAGAAGGTGGAGGTGACGGCCACAGCGGAGGCGAAAAACGGCAATGGTGGCAGAAGCCGCGGCGTGCTACACCGTCTCGACACGTGGAAGACGCGTATAGACAAGTTCATTGACAGCAAAGACGTGAAGCCCGAAGAGGTGGACATACAGAACGACGACGCACAGAGGGCGCATGCCAACATAGCCATAGTGTCGTCTGGGATAACGGGCAAAGGGCCAGGCAACTCCGAAGAACGCGACTTCCTGTCGCAGGCGTTTTCCGACTTTATATATGCCATCATTATCGAAGAGATGGGACTACTGGGCGCTTTCGGCGTGGCACTGCTGTACATCATACTGCTCATAAGAACGGGCATCATAGCCAACAGGTGTGAAAACAACTTCCCGGCATACCTCGCAATGGGACTGGCACTTATGCTTGTGACGCAGGCTTTGTTTAACATGATGGTGGCAGTAGGACTGGCACCTATCACCGGACAGCCACTGCCGCTGATAAGCAAGGGCGGAACGTCGACCATAATAAACTGTATGTACCTCGGCGCCATACTGAGCATCAGCCGCACAGCGGCAAAGCGCACAGACCTGAAAGGCAAGAGCGGCACCACGGCAGCAGCCTCTGGCAACACGCTACAGCCCGCATATTAAGAAAAAGAATAAATAATTTTGTCTTTCACCCGATTTGCATTATCTTTGCATAAATTAGGCAATGTCTGCCTCCACACATTGTGGAGACGCACTGCAACAATACCGAACAACAACAGAAATGGACAAGGAACTAAGAGTAATCGTCAGTGGCGGCGGAACCGGAGGCCACATCTTCCCCGCCGTATCGATAGCCAACGCCATAAAAGCGAAGCGACCAGAAGCTAAGATTCTGTTCGTGGGAGCGCTGGGACGAATGGAAATGCAACGCGTGCCGGCAGCAGGTTACGAGATAAAAGGACTGCCAGTAAGAGGATTTATACGTCCATTGTGGTCGCCGCGCAACATCGGTGTGGCGCTCGACTTCCTGAAAAGCAAGCGCATGGTGCGCTCCACCATCAAGGAGTTCAGACCCGACGTGGCGGTGGGAGTAGGCGGATATGCCAGTGGTGCCACCCTCGACGCAGCAAGTGCGATGGGCATCCCCTGCCTCATACAGGAGCAGAACTCTTACGCCGGGGTAACAAACAAGATGCTGGCAAAGAAAGCCGCGAAGATTTGCGTGGCTTATGACGGCATGGAACGGTTCTTCCCCGCAGACAAAATCATAAAAACCGGAAACCCTGTAAGGCAGTCTCTACTCGAGACCACTATCACTCGGGAAGAGGCGATAAAGAGTTTCGGACTCGACCCGCAGAAGAAGACCATACTGTTAGTAGGCGGAAGCCTCGGAGCACGCACCATAAACGAAAGCGTGATGCGACACCTCGACCTCGTAGAGAGCAGTGGTGTGCAGTTCATCTGGCAGACAGGCAAATACTACAGCGCCGCCATAGCAGAGCAGATGAAGGCGCATAAACCGCTGCCCATGCTCAAAGTGACCGACTTCATAGCCGACATGGGCGCAGCATACAAGGCTGCCGACCTGGTGATAAGCCGCGCAGGAGCAAGCTCCATCAGCGAGTTCTGTCTGATAGGCAAGCCCGTCGTGCTGGTGCCCTCGCCCAATGTGGCAGAAGACCACCAGACAAAGAACGCCATGGCGCTGGTCAACGAAGACGCCGCCATGTATGTAAAAGACGTGGACGCGCCGCAGACGCTGCTACCGTTGGCCATCGACACCGTCAAAGACGAGGAGCGATTGGCACAGCTGGCAGCCAACGTGAAGAAGCTCGCACTGCCCGACTCCGCCGACATCATTGCCGACGAGGTGTTAAAACTGGCAGGAAAATAAACGCCACCCCTACACACAACAAGGCTGTCGCGACAGAAGCGACAACAAAACGAAACAAGAAAGCGGAAACGCAAGGTCTACAGACCTGACGGCGGCACATGCCACAGGCTGCGGCTTAAAGTCAGGCTGGCAGCGGCAATTTCAGCCAACGACAAATCGCTGATAATCAGCTGGTTTTACAACCACTATATTTCGGCTTTGTCACTACGGCCCTTTGACGTCGCCACTACGGCCCTTTGACGTCCTCACTACGGCCCTTTGGCGTCCTCACTACGGCCCTTTGGCAACGCCACTACGGCCCTTTGGCAAAACCGCCCGATATGGAGGCAAAAATCGCCATTGCCAAGTGACGTCACAACCACCGCCGAGGTCGGCAGACAGTGTTTCCCCCAAAAGATAAAAAGAGAAATGGAACTTAAAGACATTAAAGCAGTTTATTTCGTCGGTGCTGGTGGCATCGGCATGAGTGCTATAGCGCGCTACTTCATCCACAAAGGCATGGTCGTGGCAGGATATGACAAGACTCCGTCCGACCTCACACGCCAACTGGAGAAAGAAGGCATGCTCATCCACTACGAAGAGAACGTAGACGAGATACCGCACGCATGTCGCAACGTGAACTCATGCCTCGTAATCTACACCCCGGCAATACCGAAAGACCACAAAGAACTGGTTTATTTCAACGAAGGCGGATTCACCGTGGAGAAGCGCGCACAGGTGCTCGGCACACTGACACGTGCACATAAGGGTCTGTGCTTTGCCGGAACACACGGCAAGACCACCACATCGACCATGTGTGCACACATCATGCACCAGAGCCATGTAGACTGCAATGCGTTCCTCGGAGGCATAGCCAAGAACTATGGGACCAACTACATACTGTCAGACCACAGCGACTACGTGGTGATAGAGGCCGACGAGTTTGACCGTTCGTTCCATTGGCTGCGCCCGTGGATGAGCGTCATCACCGCCACAGACCCCGACCACCTCGACATATACGGCACAAAGGAGGCTTATCTCGAAAGCTTCCGCCACTACACCACACTCATACAGCCCGGCGGAGCGCTCATCATACATAAGAATCTGGAGATGAAAGCCGACGTGCAAGAGGGCGTAAAGGTGTATGACTACAGCCGCGACGAGGGCGATTTCCACGCCGAAAACATCGTTATCGACAACGGCAACATCACCTTCGACTTCGTATCGCCCATAGAGACGGTCAAAGGCATAGAGCTGGGACAGCCCGTGCCCATCAACATAGAGAACAGTGTGGCTGCCATGGCTATGGCACAGCTCAACGGATGCAACGCCGAGGAGCTGCGCTACGGCATGAAGACATTCCAAGGTGCTGTGCGTCGCTTCGACTATAAGGTCAGAACGCCACACCACGTGTTCCTCTCCGATTATGCACACCACCCCAACGAAATCTTCCAAAGCGCCAAGAGTCTGCGCGAGCTGTACAAAGACCGCAAGATAACGGCCATATTCCAGCCACACCTCTACACCCGCACACGCGACTTCTACAAGGAGTTTGCCGACGCGCTGAGCCAACTCGACGAGGTGATATTGTGCGATATCTACCCCGCACGTGAGCTGCCGATAGAGGGAGTGACAAGCAAACTCATCTACGACAACCTCAAGCCTGGTGTGGAGAAGAGCATGGTGCACAAGGAAGACGTGCTCGAGCTTGTGAGAAACCGCGACTTCGACGTGCTGGTAGTGCTCGGAGCAGGCGACCTCGACAACCTCTGCCCGCAGATAACAAAGATAATTGAGAGCAAGGAACAGTAATCGATACGGCAGCGCAGACATGCGACACGACGTCCATGTCTGCGCCAGAAGCATTGTAAGCATACCGATTTACAAGAAAAAGAAAACAAAACCGGAAGGAATATCCACGTGAGACCGAACTGGAAAAAGGCCATACTCATCGCCACAGACATCTTATTGGCAGCCTATTTGGTGTGCGCATTCACCGTGTTCAACAAGCCCGATGAAACAGCACGCGTATGCACCAAAGCCAACATTGTGGTGGCAGACGAAAGCTCCAACGGCTTTATCGACGCCGAAGAGGTGACAAGGCGCTTGAAAGCATGCGGACTATACCCGCTCGGCAAGCAGATGCAACACATCAACGCACGTGAGATACAAGACCGTCTGAAGTCGAGTCCGTTTGTCAAGACAGCACAATGCTACAAGACCGAAGACGGAGAGGTGAGCATAAGCATAACCCAACTCATGCCGGTAATACGCGTCAAAGCTGACAACGGAGACGACTACTACCTCGATGACAAGGACTGCATCATGCCCAACTCGCTGTACACCAGCGACCTCATCATCGCCACCGGCAACATTCCGCGTTGGTATGCACGCCGCTACATATCTCCACTCGGCAAGGCAATCATGGCTAACGACATGTGGAAAAACCTTGTGGTGCAGATAAACGTGTTGCCAAACCGCGACATCGAGGTTGTGCCGCGCATCGGAAACCACATCGTACACCTCGGACAGATGCCAGAGTCTAACGACAAGACGACAAGACAGAAGCTCATAACAGAGTTTGTAAACCGCAAGCTCACACGTCTTGAGAAGTTCTATAAATACGGATTGTCACAGGCGGGATGGAACAAATACTCGTACATAGACATCGAGTTTGACAACCAAATCATCTGTAAGAAGAGGTCGGAAGTGGCTCGGGCAGAGATGGCGGCAGCAGCATCGGCGGCACATGCGCCTGCATCTATACAGCAACAGATAGAGCAACAGCAGGCCACCATGACCACAGAGAGTCGGCCCAACACTGGCAACAACACTCCGAAGCAGACGCAAAAGGCTCTGACAGCAAAGGAAAGAAGCTCTGCAAACGGCAAACCTGACAGCGAAAAGACTGAGGCCGAAATAAAGAAAGAGGCTAAAGCTAAGGCCAAAAAGGAAAAAGCAGAAGCCAAGAAGCGGAAAAAGGAAGCCGAAAAGGAAAGGAAATTAGCCGAGAAAGAGAAGAAAGAAAAGGCTGAAAAGGAGAAAAAGGCGAAGGCACGGAAAGCCAAAGCCGATGCGACAAAAGCCAAACCAGAAACTCAAAAGGCTAAGACCGATGCCACAAAAGGCTCCAACAAGAAGAGAAACAATTAACAAGAACATAGACACACATTAGACATAAAGAACGTATGGCTAAGGAATTTATCATAGCAATAGAACTGGGGTCATCTAAAATGACCGGTATAGCAGGAAAGAAGAACCTTGACGGAAGCATCACCGTGCTATCCGTAGCAAGGGAAGATTCCACATCATGCATACGAAAAGGCGTGGTCTACAACATCGACCGTACGACCGCAGCCCTCACAAACCTTGTGAAGAAACTGAAAAACTCGCTCAAGACAGAGATTGCGCAAGTGTATGTCGGCGTAGGAGGACAAAGCCTACGCAGCATACGCAACACCATATTGAAAGAGCTGCCAGACAATACCATCATAACACAAAACATGGTAGACAGCATCATGGACGGCAACAGAGCCATGTCATACCCCGAACAGGAGATTCTGGAGGCAGCTATACAGGAGTACAAAGTGGACGCACAGCTACAGATAGACCCTGTAGGCATACAGTGCCGACGACTTGAAGGCAACTTCCTCAACATTTTGTTGCGCTCACAATTCTACCGCAACCTGAAGAAATGTCTTGAGAATGCAGGCATACATGTTGCAGAGATGTACCTCGCACCACTGGTCCTCGCCGACAACGTGCTGACCGATGCAGAGCGTCGCACAGGCTGCGTGCTGGTAGACCTCGGCGCCGACACCACCACCGTGTCGGTGTATTGCCGCAACATTTTGCGCCACCTCGCAGTCATACCACTCGGCGCCGACAACATAACCAAAGACATTGAGTCTATGCAGATAGACGAGAAGACCGCCGAACAACTTAAACAGAAGTTCAACACCGCGTTCTGCGAGCAGACGCCCGAGGAGGTGACGAAGATACGAATCGACAACGATCGCACAATAGACAGCGACAAACTCGCCGAGATAATAGAGGCACGCGCCGAAGAAATAATAGAGAACGTGTGGTACCAGGTGCCCGCAGAATACAAAGACAAGCTCATCGGAGGGTTCGTACTCACAGGAGGCGGCTCCAACCTGTGCAACATAGAGCAGGCGTTCCGACGCTTCACACACGTTGACAAGGTGCGCATCGCCAAGTTTGTGAACATGAACGTCAACGCTCCACTGCCTGACATACTGCCCCACGACGGCACAATGAACACCGTCATCAGCCTGCTCGCTAAGGGCGACGAGAACTGCGCGGGCGGCGATGTCAACAACGACCTGTTCGCAAACGAGACTATACAGACCACCGGACGCACCGTTCCCGGCATCGTAAGCAACGAGGAGCAGAAGCGTAAAGCCGAAGAGGAGGCACGCCTCAAGAAAGAAGAGGAGGAGCGTATAGCCCAGGAGAAGAAGGAAGAAGAAGAACGTATCGCACGAGAGAAGGAGGAAGAGGAGCGCAAGAAGAACTCTACAGCTAACAAAGTGTGGGGATGGATGAAGCGTTTCGGCCACACTATCATCGAGGGCGACAACGAAAACATGGCATAAGACACATCACGACATCAACAAAAACACTCTTTCAATGGAAGACCTGAATAAGACAAACACGCCAAACATACTCGACTTTGGCGAACCGCATAAGGAAAACTGCATAATAAAGGTAATAGGTGTGGGCGGAGGAGGCGGCAACGCCGTGAACCACATGTACCGCGAAGGCATACACGACGTGTCATTCGTGCTCTGCAACACCGACAACCAGGCACTCAACGACTCACCAGTACCCGTACATCTGCAACTCGGCAAAGAGGGACTCGGCGCCGGCAACAAGCCCGAAAAGGCACGCCAGGCAGCAGAAGAGAGCCTCGAGTCTGTACGCAAGATGCTCAACGACGGCACAAAGATGACGTTCATCACCGCCGGAATGGGCGGCGGCACAGGCACAGGTGCTGCCCCCGTCATCGCCCGCATATCCAAAGAGTTGGGCATACTGACCGTCGGCATAGTCACCATACCGTTCCGTTTCGAGGGCGAACGCAAGATAGACCAGGCGCTCGACGGCGTGGAAGAGATGTCCAAACATGTCGATGCGCTGCTCGTAATCAACAACGAGCGCCTGCGTGCCATATATCCTGAGCTTGGATTGCTCGACGCTTTCGGCAAAGCCGACGACACATTGAGCGTGGCAGCAAAGAGCATCGCGGAAATCATTACCAACCACGGACTTATCAACCTCGACTTCAACGACGTGAAGACCGTGCTCAAAGACGGCGGCGTGGCAATCATGAGCACCGGCTACGGAGAGGGAGAGGGCCGCGTAAAGAAGGCTATCGACGACGCGCTGAACTCACCATTGCTCAACGACCGCGACATATTCAACGCCAAGAAGATATTGCTCAGCATAAACTTCAGCAACAGCGACGGCGGCAGCAATGGTCTGATGATGGAAGAAATGAACGATGTTAACGACTTCATGGCGAAGTTTGAGAACGGCTTCGAAATAAAATGGGGCGTCGCCATAGACCCCGAGCTGGGCAAACGTGTAAAGGTTACCATCCTCGCAACAGGCTTCGGCATAAGCGATGTCGACGGAATGAACAGCCACATCGACCGTAAGCACGGGCTGGAAGAGGCTGAGCAGCAGCGCCTTAACGAGGAACGTGAGGCAGCGCGCACCGAACGCCGCGACCACTACTACGCTCCCGACGGCAAGACGCAAACCAAACGTCGTCCCAACATATTCTATTTCAACAACGAAAGCCTCGACAACGACGAGGTAATACTCGAGGTTGAAGACTCGCCGACATACAAACGCTCAAAGCAAAAGCTCAACGAGATACGCTCAAAGG